>OJPA01000206.1_pt1 | contig 36125 bp, 33 predicted proteins | sample 1598411 | NCBI WGS metagenome assembly OJPA01 (sample SAMN03922477, study PRJEB24848) | human gut metagenome | isolation source: stool sample | host: Homo sapiens | place: Germany | collected 2010-11 | reverse complement strand
AAGCTTCTGATCGTCCCTGACGTTCATCTCCAAATAGAACCAGCCTCCTTTAACATCCTTAGTTTCCTCATCTTTCCTGCGGCTTATGCTGGATGCTGAGATTTACGTTGACCGGATCGCAGATATGCGGATCAAGGATATGAATACGGTTCTGGAAGCTACCCGCCAGATAGTTCTGATGGAGCATGGCGAGGAAGCTAACGATCTGTACCTCCATACTCTGAAAGCGGTGCAGATACAAGAGGAAGAATATTTCGGGCATCTCGTTGCGGACGATCTGAGCAGCATCCTGCGGGACATCCGGGAGGAACACAGGACAGATGCTCTGACCGCGGACGATGACCTGTCCGCTGTCGCTGTGCAGAAGCAGTTGATGGAGTCCGTACATTTTGAGGGCAGCTCCGAGGAAAAGAAAATCCGCGCGTACCTTGCAGCACTTGGAATTGATTACGACACGCTCACGAAAGAAGAGTTTGTTTCTCTAATTGGAATCCTCAAGAAGTCCAAGCACATGAAAAGTCCCATCAGCCAACGAGGAAAAACGACCATGACCCACGGCAAGGGAAAACGAAAGAAACGCTGAAACGGGGAGCGTCGCTGCGGCGGGACGAGGGCTGTATATACCTTCACTTCCTTTTCCGGCCAGTCGGATTTTGCTTCTCAAAAATCCTGCATTTGCGCCGTAACCCACGTCACAAAATCCGCCTGTCCTACTGACGCAGAAAAGTGTCTGCCTACCACTATCTGCCCTCATAGCAGATGGCGAAGCCAGCCCCTTTCCCGCGTCAGACGGAAGCAAAGGTATAACACACTAGACTTTCCTACGGAAAATCGTGTGCCAACAGGGATGCTGCGCGCCCCTATTGGAAACCCTGCGTCAAAGGGGTTTTTCCCCTCTGAACTCCCCATATTTTCTTCGCAGACGGGTACCCAAACTGTAAAAACGCAGTTTGGAACACCTGCTCAGAAAATGCAAAAGGAAGTCCGTACCGATGAGTGGCGGACTTTCTTTTTTGCTGACAATCTGAAATCGTTACGATACAGCTTTCGATTGTCAGCGCCTGCGAGGGGACATGATGCGTAGCAGACGACAGCCAAATTCTAATTTTATCATTAATGCAAAAATGAGGAAATTGATATTGACAGCGATGTAATTCAAGGATATACTATAATTGCATCATTCGATAAGATTTGATGAAATTGAAATTCAAATGAGGGCAGTGCATGAGAGCGTTCGACTTCAAAACAGAATACAACAAATTGCTGACGCCAGAGATCGTGGCCTACCTGACGCAGATTCACGAATACAAGGGGCAGCAAAATCTCTTTATCGAGGCTAAAGAGGATGCGTTGTCTGAACTTCTGGAAGTTGCGAAAATTCAGAGCACAGAGGCATCTAACCGCATCGAGGGAATTATCACCACGGATGACAGACTGAAGAAAATCGTGCGTGATAAAACAATGCCAAAAACTCGCAGTGAAAAAGAGATTGCCGGATACCGCGATGTGCTTGCAACGATTCATGAAAGCCATGACTATATCCCGCCAAAGCCGCCCATCATTTTGCAGCTTCACCGGGATCTGTACAAATACAGCGGTAAGTCCATCGGCGGCTGCTTCAAAAATTCGGATAACGTGATTGCCGAAGAACTGCCGGACGGTCAGCAGATTGTCCGGTTTGAGCCTGTTCCTGCGTGGGAAACGCCGGAGGCTATTACGGCGCTGTGCAGCGCGTTTGAAGCGGCTATGCAGGATGCTGAACTTGACCCGTTGCTGCTGATTCCCATCTTTATACTGGACTTTCTCTGTATCCATCCCTTCAACGATGGCAACGGCCGCATGAGCAGGCTCCTGACACTGCTGCTCCTGTACCGCTCTGGCTATATCGTTGGCAAATATATCAGTATTGAAAAGCTGATCTCCGACATCAAGGAAACCTATTACGAGACTCTGCAAGCCAGCTCCTATAACTGGCATGAGGGAACCAACGACTATGCCCCCTTTGTCACCTATATGCTGGGTGTTCTGGTGGCGGCGTACCGGGATTTCGAGAGCCGGATCGAGCTGCTGACCACCAAGGGTCTGTCCAAGCCCGACCGGGTGCGCGAGATCATCAAAAACCACCTCGGCAAGATCACCAAGAGTGAAATCATGGCCAAATGCCCGGATATCAGCCAGATCACCGTCCAGCGCGCGCTGGCAGATCTGCTGAAATCCGGAGAGATCATCAAACTCAGCGGCGGGCGCTACACTTCTTACACTTGGAACAGGGAGAGAGAATAAATGATTACAGGTGAACTGAAAAACAAAATCGACAGCCTCTGGGACATTTTTGCGGCGGGCGGACTGGTGAACCCGCTGGATGTTATTGAGCAGATCACCTATCTGATGTTCATCCATGATCTGGATGACACCGACAATCTCCGGGCCAAGGAAGCTGCCATGCTGGGGCTGCCGTATCAGAGCATTTTTGCGGATGAGGTGCAGGTCGGTGACCGTACCATCGACGGCCAGCAGCTTAAGTGGAGTGTATTCCACGATTTCCCCGCCGGAAAGATGTACAGCGTGATGCAGGAGTGGGTGTTTCCCTTTATCAAGAACCTCCACGGGGATAAGAACAGCGCCTATTCCAAGTATATGGACGATGCCATTTTCAAGCTGCCCACGCCGCTTCTGCTGTCCAAAGTGGTGGATGCGCTGGACGAGATTTATCGCCTGATGAACGAATCTCAGGCGGTGGATGTGCGCGGCGATACCTATGAATATCTGCTGAGCAAAATTGCCCAGTCAGGCCTCAACGGCCAGTTTCGTACCCCGCGCCATATTATCCGCATGATGGTGGAGCTGATGGACCCAAAAGCGGACGATGTGATCTGCGACCCGGCCTGCGGCACTTCCGGCTACCTTGTTTCTGCGTGTGAATACCTGAAGGAGCACCGCAAAGAAGAAATCTTCTTCAACCGCCAGAAGAAGGATCACTATATGAACCACATGTTTTTCGGCTACGACATGGACAGAACCATGCTCCGCATCGGCGCGATGAACATGATGACCCACGGCATTGACAATCCCTTTATCGAATACCGGGACAGCTTGTCCGATCAGAACCCGGACAAGGAAAAGTATTCTCTGATTCTTGCCAATCCACCATTCAAGGGCAGTCTGGATGCCGACACCGTTTCGGCAGATCTGCTGAAGGTCTGCAAGACCAAGAAAACGGAACTGCTGTTTTTGGCTCTGTTCCTGCGGATGCTCCGCATCGGCGGACGCTGCGCCTGCATCGTCCCAGACGGTGTGCTATTCGGCTCTTCCACCGCACACAAAGCCATCCGCAAAGAGCTGGTGGACGGCAACCGGCTGGAGGCCGTGATCTCCATGCCCTCCGGCGTGTTCAAGCCCTACGCAGGCGTGTCCACCGCCGTTCTGATCTTCACCAAGACCGGCCACGGAGGCACGGACAATGTGTGGTTCTACGATATGACCGCCGACGGCTTTTCGCTGGACGATAAGCGCAGCCCGGTGGCAGACAACGATATCCCTGATATCATTGCACGGTTCCGCAATCTGGATGCCGAAAAAGACCGCCAGCGCACGGAAAAATCCTTCTTCGTGCCCAAGGCGGAGATCGTAGAAAATGGCTATGACCTGTCCATCAATAAATACAAGAAAACCGAGTATAAACCCGTGGAGTACCCGCCCACCAGCGAGATTTTGGCGGAGCTGCGGCGACTGGAGAAGGAAATCGGTACTGCGATGGATGAACTGGAGGGAATGTTGAAATGAAGAAGCGTGTATATGACTTTATTTGCACCCACCCGGATACAAATATTCACGATATTGCCCCTGTGGTAAATGAACCGGAATTAGAAGTCTTGAAAACGGTAAATGCTCTTTATAGCGATGGGTATGTCACATTGAGTAGAATTGTTTCGCTCAGCCCGGAGAACTTTGACAGCTGCCGATACTCTGCGACTGGCAAGCAATATTCTGGTGATTAAATTCGGATTTGTGGGGATGAAAGATAAGATGGCTAAACTGATTGAAATAACAGGAAAAGCCTTATCAGGTGAATGGGGTAATGATGACAATACTGGTAATGGAATACCTGTCCTTAGAACGACCAATTTCACAAACGAAGGAATTGTCAATTACAATAATGTTGTTACAAGAATTATCGAGAAAAAGAAGATAGAAGAAAAATACCTCCGCAAGGGAGATATTATCATCGAAAAGTCCGGAGGTAGCGACAAACAACCCGTAGGCCGAGTGGTTTATTTTGATGGTCCGGAAAACACATATCTTTTTAACAATTTTACAGGCTTGTTAAGAGTCAAGGACCAAGCAAAATGGTATCCACGATATGTCTTTTATTCACTCTTTTCTAATTACCATCGAGGTGGAACACGAGCATTTCAAAATAAAACAACAGGGCTGCATAATCTGAAAATAGATGACTTTGTGTCTCGCTGTGAAGTGACAGAGGCCGGGATAAATGAACAAATTGCGGCTTGCAAACGGATGGATCGCGTTAATGATATTATCAGAATGCACCAGCAGCAACTTCAAAAGCTGGATGAGCTTGTCAAAGCCCGATTTGTCGAACTGTTCGGAGGAATACATAACAGTAATAAATATCCATATAAACCAATCCAAGAGTTGACTGACGTTATTAGCGGTGGCACACCGAACAGAGATGTAAATGAATATTGGGAATGTGGAACGATTCCTTGGGTAAAAACTACGGAACTTCAAAATAATTTAATCAAAGAAGTTGATGAATATATAACTGAAAAAGGATTAAATAGTTCTTCAGCTAAACTCGTTCCACCTGGAACTGTCCTAATTGCAATGTATGGTCAGGGTAAAACAAGAGGAATGACTGCATATTTGAATATAGAAGCATGCACCAATCAGGCCTGTGCCTGTATTTTGCCGTCAGACCAAATCAATCAGACTTTTTTGTGGAAATTTTTAATATTGTCCTACGATAATCTACGAGGTATGGCAAAGGGGGGTAATCAGCCCAATTTAAACGGAACTATAATTAAGAATTACCCCATTCTTTACCCACCAATAGAATTGCAAGAGCAATTTGCCGCCTTCGTCGAACAGACCGACAAATCAAAAGTTGCCGTACAGAAGGCGTTGGACGAAGCACAACTATTGTTTGACAGTCTGATGCAAAAATATTTCGGGTGAGGTGAGATAATGAATCCACAGATACGAGATAAATTCTATGATGATTTTTTAAAAGAACCCACAAAGGATAACTTCAGAGCATTCCTTAAAAATAACTGTGGTGAACTTGATGAAGTTGATTTTAAGGAACAATGGATAAGCAAGGGACATTTAGCAAAAACCATTCTTGCGATGGCAAACTCCCGAGGTGGTATAATTGTTGTTGGTGTAAAGGAAAACGAAGATGGGGCGCTTTCACCTGTTGGAATTGAGCAATTGAAAGATAAAGCTACCTTAAATAACGAAGTGGCGAAATATATTCCCTCAGGCATTGATTATGAAATTTTTGACTTTTCGTATGATTCATCAGAATATCAGGCAGTCCAAAACAAGAAATATCAATTGTTAATTGTACATGATACTCCAGAGCGCCTCCCGTTCATTTCCCTTAACGCAACTAATGATCTCGAAAAAGATGTAATTTATGTTCGAAGAGGTACGAAGTGCGAGAAAGCCTCGGCGAGCGAAATAGAACAAATTATCAATTGTAAGTTGGAAACAGTCTTTAAGGAAAGTTCAGATTTATCCTTGCAGGAACATTTATCCCAACTAAAATTGCTATATAGTGAGCTTCCGCAGAGAATCAAAGTCCTTGTAAAGAAAGGAACACCAGCTAAATGGCTTGCGACTGTTTCGGCGATTTCCCGTTCTTTATACAGTGAAAATGATATCTATGAAGAGCGCGACAATCCTGATTACCCCAATGAAAGTTACGAAGCATTTATATCAAAAATGATTGATAAGAAAAAGCTAAAAATAGAAAAAGTATTAGATTTGAAATAATGTTTTTCACCTGTATATGATGCAAAAAATATGTTGGCTGTTTAACAGCTTGATACAGAAATATTTAGAAGGTGAATCGTATGAATGAATTTAAGATTACTCCTGATGTCGAATTTGAAAGTCCATATGAAAACGCAAAACATGATGTATTAAAAGCAATGGAATCCATCAGTAAATTGACCGAAGGACAACGGCGTCAATTAGCGGAGGAACTATTGGGCGCAGAAATAGCAGCTATGCTGTGCCGAATAATGTGCAACAGAATGTAAATCATTTTTATAAGAAGGGTTGTAGCTATGACCAACTTTGACATTTTCGCTGTCGATCCGCAATTTGAATCCTTCGCCTCCGTGGCCGTCTCCGCCGAGCGCATCCTACATATCGACCCCTCCGCCTGTGTGCTGAACTGCCGCAGGGCGATGGAGTTTGCCGTGAAGTGGATGTATTCTGTGGACAAGGCGCTGGTCATGCCTTATCAGGACTCTCTGGTGAGCCTCATGAATACCGAGGACTTCCGGGATATCGTTGGCACTGACCTCTGGCGGCGTATGGATTTTATTCGCCGCACGGGCAATAACGCCGCACACAGCGGTAAAAAGATTACCGAGGAGCAGGCGGCGCTGTGTCTGGAAAACCTCTATGTATTCTTGGACTTCGTGGCCTATTGCTATGGTGAGAACTACACAGAGGGGCATTTTGACCGTTCCTTGCTGATGCAGCCCGCCGAAGCGCCCGCAGTTCCTTCGCAGACGATACCCGATGTGGATTTTGCAGCCCTTATGGCGGAGAATGCCGCTTTGAAGGAAGAGCTCACCGCCAGGCGTACCGCGCAGCAGCAGACCTATGTGCCCAAGCCGCTGGATTTGTCCGAATACAAGACCCGGAAACTTTACATCGACACCATGCTCACCGACGCCGGTTGGACGGAAGGGAAGGATTGGCTGAACGAGGTGGAACTACCCGGTATGCCAAACAAGTCCGAGGTGGGTTATGCGGACTATGTGCTCTACGGCGATGATGGCCGCCCGCTGGCAGTGGTGGAGGCTAAGCGCACATGCGTGGATGTGGCCAAGGGACGCCAGCAGGCAAAGCTCTATGCAGACCTGCTGGAAAAGAAGTATCACCGCCGCCCGGTCATTTTCCTGACCAATGGCTTTGAGACCCGCATTACGGACAATATCTATCCCGAACGCAAGTGTGCCGCTATCTACTCCAAGCGGGATTTGGAAAAACTGTTCAATCTCCAGAGTATGCGGACGAGCCTCAAAAATGTCATGGTGGATCGGAAGATAGCCGGACGCTATTATCAGGAGGACGCCATCAAAGCTGCCTGCGATGCCTTTGCACGCAACCGGCGCAAGGCGCTGCTGGTCATGGCCACCGGCTCCGGAAAAACGAGAACAGTTATTGCCCTATGCGATGTGCTGCTTCAGCACGGCTGGGTGAAGAATATCCTGTTTCTTGCTGACCGCAACAGTCTGGTCACCCAGGCAAAGCGCAGCTTTGTGAATCTGCTGCCCGATCTCTCCGTTACCAACCTCTGCGAGGAGAAGGATAACTACACCGCTCACTGCGTCTTTTCTACCTATCAGACCATGTACAACGTCATCGACAGTGTACAGGACGAGGAGGGCAAACTCTTCACCTGCGGGCATTTCGATCTGGTCATCTGCGACGAAGCTCACCGCTCCGTTTACAACAAATACAGGGATATTTTCAACTACTTTGATGCCCCGCTGGTGGGGCTGACAGCCACGCCGAAAGACGAAATTGACAAGAATACCTATGAGATTTTTGAGTTGGAAAATGGCGTGCCCACCTATGGCTATGAGCTGGCGCAGGCGGTCAAGGACGGGTATCTGGTGGATTTCCTGTCGGTAGAAACGAAACTGAAATTCATTGAACAGGGCATTGTCTACGATGAACTTTCCGACGCGGACAAACAGGCCTATGAAGATACCTTTGAAGATGAAAACGGCGAGCTGCCGGAGAGCATTGCATCGTCGGCGCTGAATGAGTGGATTTTCAACGAGGACACCATCCGGCAGGTGTTGAATACGCTGATGACCAATGGCCTGACCATCGACTATGGCAGCAAATTGGGCAAAACCATCATCTTTGCAAAGAACCACACCCACGCCGAGAAAATCCTTGAGGTGTTCAACAAGGAATATCCGCACTTGCCCGGTTTCGCCAAAGTCATCGACAACTATATGACCTATGCGCAAAGCGCCATCGATGAGTTTTCTGATCCGAAAAAGCTGCCACAGATTGCCATTTCTGTAGATATGCTGGACACCGGCATTGACGTGCCGGAGGTGCTGAATCTAGTGTTTTTCAAGAAGGTCATGAGCAAGGCGAAGTTCTGGCAGATGATCGGGCGAGGCACCCGTCTGTGCCCGAGGCTGCTGGACGGTAAGGACAAGGACAAGTTCTACATCTTTGACTTTTGCGGCAACTTTGAGTTCTTTCGCATGAACAAGGGACGCCCCACTGCCAATATGATTGCCTTACAAGGAGCGATCTTCCATCTGAAGGCCCAAATTGCGTTCAAATTGCAAGACTTGGCGTATCAGACGACGGATCTCATTGCCTTCCGCAAGACGCTGGTAGAGGACATGGTGCATAAGGTGCAGGAGCTGAACAGGGAGAACTTCGCTGTCCGGCAGCACCTCAAATATGTAGAGCTTTACTCAAATGCGGACAACTACAATGCGCTGACCTATGAGGACACCCTGCTCATGGGGCAGGAGTTGGCACCGCTCATCACGCCGGAGGAAGACGATGCTAAGGCGCTGCGGTTCGATGCGCTGATATATGGCATTGAGCTTGCCTATCTCGTCGGAAAGAAATACGGCAAAGCCCGCAGCGACCTGTTTAAGAAGGTTTCCGCTGTTGCATCTGTGGCGAACATCCCGGAAATCATGGCGCAAGCCGAATTGATCGACAAAATTCTGCATACGGACTATGTAGAGAATGCCGGAATCAACGAATTTGAGCATATCCGGGAAAATCTGCGAGACCTTATGAAGTATATCCCGCAAACCAGCGTGCGCTATGATACGAATTTTGATGATGAGATTCTCTCTGTAGACTGGAATGAATCAGATTTGGAAAATGATGACCTTAAGAACTACAAGGCTAAAGCAGAATTCTATGTGCGGCAGCACATGGACAATGTGGTGATTGCCAAGCTCAAAAGCAATGTCCCCCTGACCGCGGAAGATGTACAGGCACTGGAGAAAATTCTTTGGAGTGAAGTCGGCACCAAGCAGGACTATGAGGCCGAGTATGGGCAAAAGCCGCTGGGCGAGTTCGTGCGGGAAATTGTCGGGCTTGATATGAATGCAGCAAAAGAAGCCTTTGCTCAGTATCTGAATGATGCCAGCCTCGATAGCCGACAGATTTATTTCGTAAATCAGATTGTGGAGTACATCGTCCATAACGGCATGATGAAAGACCTGTCCGTTTTGCAGGAAGTGCCCTTCACCGATCACGGCAGCATTGTGGAAGTTTTCACGGATTTGTCCGTGTGGTCTGGTATTCGGCAGGCGATTGAGCGGGTCAATGCCAATGCGTTGGCAGCGTGAGTTGTATTTTGGTGGAAGGAGATTTAATAAATGGCAAACATTATTGCAGTAATCTGGGACTGTGACAAAACCCTGATTGACGGTTATATGCAAGATCCGATTTTTGCAGAATATCAAATTAACTCGTCTGATTTTTGGAAAAAAGTAAATGCGAAGCCAATGAAACTCGCAGAGAAAGGGATCCGAGTAAATCGGGATACTTATTACCTGAACTACTTTATTGAATGCGCTCATAACGGGACTTTTAAGGGATTAAATAATCAAAAACTCAATGGCTATGGGAAGAAACAGAAATTTTATAGAGGTATCCCAGAAATCTTCGAGAAAACTAAAAATATGTTCAAGGACAATAAAAGTTATGCAGAATACGGAATTCAAGTTGAACATTATATTGTTAGCACTGGCTTTGCTGAAATTATCCGCGGTTCAGATTTGATGCCTTTTGTTGATGGCGTATGGGGATGCGAGCTTTTGGAAACTCCCGATAGTGACGGCGATATGGTTATCGGTGAGACGGTATATACGATTGACAACACATCAAAAACCAGAGCAATATTTGAAATAAACAAAGGAATTGATAAAATCGACGGAATTGAAGTCAATTCAAAAATCCCGGAAGAAAACCGAAGAGTTCATTTTGAAAACATGATTTATATTGCAGATGGCCCTAGCGATATTCCCGCATTCTCTGTTGTAAAAAAGGGTGGCGGCGCAACCTTTGCGATCTATCCCAAGGGTGACAACGAAGCCATGCAGCAGGTAGAACAGATGCGTGAGGATGGACGCGTCGATATGTACGCAGAAGCGGATTATTCCGAGGGGACTACCGCATATATGTGGATTACCAATAGAATTCAAAGAATGGCTGATCGGATTCGTAATGCAGAAAAAGAAAAAATCATGAGCTCTGCATCAGGAGTCCCACATCATTTGGTTTGATGTTTGCTTTCTATGTATGATTGTTCTGCCAAACAGCACATACCCTTCCTGACATTATTGGCACAGAGAAAATCGTGCAAATCCGTTGTGTACCAACGGGTTTGCACGATTTGTACCTTCGCTCTTACCCTCTCCCGTATTCCCACGGCTAAGACCTACCATTTCGTCACTATGTACTACCCCCACCCCTGCCTCTTAGCCAGATCGTCCATTGCGAAGCAGAATTTCTCCCACTGTGTCAATGCTGTCTGCAACGGGTCCTTTGAGCAAATCCTCATAGTAGAGATAGAGCTCATCGCTCATAGCTTCGCTGAGATCGTTGTTGTCCACTTCCCACTTTATCAGCGGGAGCACCGCGTTAAGGCGTTCAGCCTCTTCAAGGATATCCTGATCGAACTCCGGAAGATATGAGTTTTCGAGAAGTCTTCCCGTTATTGGCGGTACACCAGTTCTCACGCGGCTTTCAAGAATTTCTGCTGCGCCCTGATAATCAAGGTCGTATTTCATTTTTTACCCTCATGTTTCAATTTGTGCTGTTTTTAATATATCGGCTTTTTTCTTCTGTGTCAACTGCTTTTGGGGGAACGGTGAAACGATTGTACGATATGCGGCGGGTGCGGCATTGCCGGGGCACAGTTTGCTTTTAGTTTAAAGGCGTTTTATTTTCAAACAAAAAGAAAATGCCGAAACGCGGGGTAGCGTATATCTTTTGATTACAGTGCGACGCGAAGGTAGGGTATAAATCCTGCAAATTCATATCGTGCCGCTTGCGCGGCAGCGGTGCGTCGGGTCGCCGCCCCCTACAAATATGTTCAATAAAATTCTACGGATTTCGCGGACAGATAATATCCTCCTCTGCGAATTGTGCTGATTTATAATATTGCGCATTCTTCATTAACAATGCCTACAGCAATACAGCGCTCAATCTATTTCCACGCCGCCGATAAATAATATAACAAAAACAGCCGCAGTCAAAAAACGCTGCGGCTGTTCCTGTGAACCCCGTTCTCTTTTGGGTTCGCTGTTCTCATATCCCGAAAATTATTTTATATTCTTTATCCACTTCTCGACTTCTTTGTCGGAGGTGCGCTGAGTGTGGTCATCGAATCTTATATCGATGCCGGGCTTTACATCCGCGCCGGGGCAGGCGGATCTGACATCTTTTAATGTGTGACCTATCCAGCCGCCGTTTGTCGCGAAAGTATAAATTTTCTTGCCTGTGAGGTCATTGTGGCTCAGGAATGTTTTGACCGCCGGGGCGAAGGTGTACCACCACACGGGCGTACCGAGTATTACTGTGTCGTAGTCCGAAAGATCGATGCCGAGCGGCTTTATCTCCGGCTCGTATCCGCGCTTTACTTCGTCCGCGCCCCGGTCGACAATAGAGTTGTAGTCGCCCTCATACGGCACGACTGTGTCAATGCGCGCGGTGCCGCAGTTCAATTCGCGGGCGATTTTTTCGGCAATGCTTTTTGTGTTGCCGCCCCAGGAATAGTAAATAACAATCGCTTTCATTATTTATCCTCTCCGTAAACTTCTTTTGCCATGCGGAATGCCGCCCATGCTTTCGGCCAGCCGGCATAGAACGCGAGCTGGGTGAGCATCTCCGCCATCTCCTCTGCGGTGACTCCGTTCTCTTTTGCGTGGGATATGTGATATTTCAGCGAGCTGTCGAGAATGCCGCTCGCCATGAGCGCGGAGACGGTTATCATGCTCCTGTCCCTCGGGGATAGCTTATTCTCGCGCGACCATACCTCGCCGAAGAGCACATCGTCGTTGAATCTTGCAAATTCGGGCGCAAATTCGCCCAGGGCGTCTCTGCCCGCAGTTACCTTTTCCATTATATATATCCTCCTTATTTGAGCTTGTTATATTCCTCGTCGCCGACGGGCTCGCACCATTCGGTCGAGCAGTCCTTGCCGGGGATTTCAAAGGCTATGTGCGAAAACCAGCTGTCTTTCTTCGCGCCGTGCCAGTGGCGGACGTTCGCGGGGATTGCGATGACCGTTCCGGGAGTCAGGCTGACGGGCTCTTTGCCCTCTTCGCAGTACCAGCCCTCGCCTGCGGTGCAGACGAGCATCTGACCGCCGCCGGATTTCGCGTGGTGGATATGCCAGTTGTTGCGGCATCCTGGCTCAAAGGTCACGTTCGCAAGGAACAGACCGCATTTTGGGTCGGTCAGGGGATTGAGAAACGATTTGCCGATGAAATACTGCGCGTATGCGGAGTTTTCTCCGCCTTTTCCGAATACATTCTGCTGTTCAAATTCTTTCTCTGTCATGATATATTCCTCACTTTCCGCTGAATACGGGGAAGAAGCTGTACTCTCCGTAGTCTTTTATTTTTTCAAAATTTTTGAGTGTGTTCAAATCTTCGCCGGAAATATTGAAATCAACATCCGCGTTCGCTTTCATGTGCTCCGGGTTCGCGGTCTTGGGCAGGGCTACCATGCCGAGGTCGAGCACATAGCGCACACACAGCTGAGCCGGAGTGACGAAATATTTCGCGGCGATGTCCGCAATAGCTTTGTTTTTCAGCGCCTCACCGTGAGCTATCGGCGAATATGCCTCGGTCTGAATGCCGTTTTTATTGCAGAAGTCAATGAGCGAAAGCGGGGTGTTGCTGATGTGCGCCAAAATCTGGTTGGCCATGGGCTTTATCCCGCACGAGCTGAGTATATTCTCAAGGTCGTCTTTTAAGAAATTTGATACGCCTATCGCGCGGACTTTTCCGGCTTTGTACGCATCTTCGAGCGCGCGCCATACCTCGCGGTTCTCTTCAAAATAGCGCTTTTCGCCGCGGAACTCTGCCCACGGCTGCGGGCTGTGGATTATCATCATGTCGATGTAATCGAGTCCGGTTTTTCGGAGCGTCTCGTCTATCGACTGCGCCGCGGAATCATAGCTCTTGTTCTCGGCGGCGACTTTGCTCGTCACAAACAGCTCGTCGCGTGCCACACCGCAGGTGCGGATCCCATCGCCGACCCCGGCTTCGTTGCCGTATGCCTGTGCGGTGTCGATATGGCGGTAGCCCATGGCAACGGCGTCCCTGACCGCCTGCGCGGCTTCGCTGTCCGTCAGCATCCATGTGCCGAGCCCGAGCTTCGGTATTTTTACGGAGTTTGAAAGAGTGTAGGTTTCATTGAGAATCATTCAAAATACCTCCCGATTGACAAATCTTTTGCACAATGTTAAAATCATTCTGCAAGTTCGTTTACATTCTACAACTTAAAGCTAACTTCAAGTCAAGACCTAAAATAAAAACTTTTTATGAACGGAGCGGTAAGATGTTCTATACAATAGGAGAGATGGCAAAAAAGATGGGTGTCGCGCCCTCGACACTCAGATATTATGACAAAGAGGGGCTTTTGCCGTTTGTCGAGCGCTCGGGCGGTGGAATAAGAATGTTCAAAGGCGAGGATATAGAGTGGCTTTCTATTATAGAGTGCCTGAAAAAGACGGGTATGCCCATAAAAGAGATAAAGCAGTTTATTGACTGGTGCATCGAGGGTGATTCGACTATAGACAAGCGCCTCGAACTTATCGACCGCCAGCGCGAGCGGGTGCATGAGCAGATGGCTCAGCTCGAAAAAACGCTCGACACGCTCGATTATAAGCACTGGTACTACGAGACCGCAAAGGCGGCGGGCACCTGCAAAATTCATGAGCAGATGGCAAAAGAAGATATTCCACAGAGAATGCGCGAGATAAAAAGGCGCATGGTCGAGGGCGGAGAATGCGAAGAAAAATAAAAATTTTGCTGTTTTTCACGGTAAAGCGTTGAAATGTGCGATTTTATGTGTTACAATAGCAGACATCAATGACGGTACGATGGAGAGCCGCTCAGCTGAGACTGGCGGTTCTTTTTCATTTTCGCCGCCAAAATGAGGGGCTCGTATGCAGCCCGTGAGGAGTTTTTCAAATGACCGTATCAAACATCTGTATCCTGGGGACGATCGCCGTCTACCTCGTCGGAATGCTGATAATCGGCTTCCGCTGCGCGAGGAAGAACGAATCGTCCGCCGATTTCTACCTCGGCGGCAGAAAGCTCGGTCCGCTCGTTACCGCAATGAGCGCTGAGGCGAGCGACATGTCGAGCTATCTGCTTATGGGCCTGCCCGGGCTCGCGTATCTTTCCGGCGTTGCCGATGTCGGCTGGACCGCAATAGGTCTCGCAGTCGGAACATATCTCAACTGGCTGTTCACCGCGCTCAGACTGCGCAGATATACCCAGGAGACCGGCTCGTTCACTATTCCGCAGTTCTTCTCCCGCCGCTTCAGGGATGACAAAAACATTCTCGCGGTGCTCGCGGCGGTTATAATTATTATTTTCTTCATTCCCTATACGGCGTCCGGCTTCGCCGCCTGCGGCAAGCTGTTCTCCTCGCTGTTCGGTATGAACTACATGACCGCGATGATAATCTCCGCAGTCGTCATAGTCGCTTATACCACGGCGGGCGGATTCTTCGCCGCTTCGGCGACCGACTTTGTCCAGAGCATTATCATGACCGTGGCGATAGTCTTTGTTCTTGTTTTCTCAACGATATCGGCGGGCGGCATTGATGCTGTTGTCGAAAACGCGAAGGCGCTCCCCGGCTATCTCTCGCTCACCGCATCATATATAGAAGATACCGGCAAGAGCGAGCCCTATAATCTTTTGCACATAATCACCACGCTCTCGTGGGGACTCGGCTATTTTGGTATGCCGCATATCCTGCTTCGCTTCATGGCTATCGAGGACGAGAAGAAGCTCAAGCTCTCCCGCCGCGTGGCTTCGGTATGGGTCGTTATCGCTATGGCGATGGCTGTTCTTATCGGCATCGTCGGCAGAGCACTGAGCAACACCGGTCTTGTCGATCAGCTCCACGGCAATGACACCGAGACTATTATAGTCCGCGTCGCGCATCTGCTCTCGACCTACGGCGCGTTCCCGGCTATCATGGCGGGTCTTATCCTCGCGGGTATCCTTGCGAGCACGATGTCCACCGCCGACTCCCAGCTTCTCGCCGCCGCTTCGAGCGTGTCCGAGAACATACTGCGTGAGGCGTTCCACCTCAAGATATCCGAGAAGAAGAGCATGCTCGCAGCGCGTCTTACCGTTATCGGCATAGCTATCTTGGGTATAATAATCGCCCGCAACCCCGACAGCTCGGTGTTCGGCATAGTCTCGTTCGCATGGGCGGGCTTCGGCGCGGCTTTCGGTCCGCTCGTTATCTGCTCCCTGTTCTGGAAGCGCACCACGCTCCCCGGAGCAATCGCCGGCATGGTGTCGGGCGGCGCGATGGTCTTTATCTGGAAATATCTCATCAAACCCATCGGCGGCGTGTTCGGCATATATGAACTGCTCCCCGCGTTCCTTGTCGGTCTTGTCTTGATGGTTATAGTCAGCCTCTGCACCAAGGCTCCCTCCAAGGAGATAACCGACGAGTTCGACCGCGTCAAGGCTATGGGAAAGGCAAAATAATCCGCTGACGGGACTCTGACAATCAATTTGTTTTGATGGAACATTTCAGTTGTTAAAAGTGATAAAGCGATTTTCCTGATTTTCGTCATTTTTATTAAAAAAAGCGAAAATTTTTATGAGTATTGACAATAGGCTCATACGAAAGTATAATCAATAAAAATTGAAGGTAATTCACAATTGCCCTCATTATATCCGATTTTTTGCGCCGCAGTTGTCGGGCGGCGCCGAGAATAAAATAAAAAACAGGAAAGAAAAGAGGATTTTTATGAAAAAAGTATTTGCATTAGTCCTCGCTCTTGCTCTCGTGATGTGCGGCTTCACCGCATGCTCAGGCAAAAACGGCGGCAGCGATACCAAGACAGACGCCGATCTTACCAAGGTTGGCGAGTACACAGCTAACAACACCGAATATGTTATCGGCGCAACCGGCCCTCTGACCGGCGACGCTTCATCATACGGAAACTCCGTGCGCAACGGCGCTCAGCTAGCCGTTGACGAGATTAACGCCGCAGGCGGTCTCAACGGAGTGAACTTCAAGTTCGACATGAAGGACGACAAGGCCGGCGCCGTTGAGGCAGGTCAGGGCTTCACCTCCCTGCTTGAGGGCGGCATGCAGGTCTCCCTCGGCGCCGTTACCTCCGCATCCTGCGAGGCTTTCGGCACCGCAGCTGCTGAGTACGGCATCTTCTTCATGACTCCCTCCGCTTCCGCAGCTTCTGTTATCGAGACCGGCGACACCGCTTTCCGCGTCTGCTTCGGCGATCCCGACCAGGGCACACTTGCCGCTCAGGAGCTTACCTCGAAGTATAAGAAGATCGGTGCTATCTACGATACCTCCGACACTTATTCGCAGGGCATCTACGATGCATTCAAGGCAAAGATGAACGAGCTCGGCGTCTCCTACATCGAGCAGACCTTCGACAAGGAGAACAAGAGAGACTTCTCCACTCAGGTTGCCGCTCTTAAAGATTGCGACGTTATCTTCCTTCCCATCTACTACACCGAGGCGGGACTTATCGCAAAGACCTGCGCTTCCAAGGGCTGCAACGCGGTTCTCTTCGGATGCGACGGACTTGATGGCGTAGCCAGCCAGATCGACTCCTCCGTTAAGAATCAGATCAAGTACATCACCCCCTTCGATGTCAACAGCAAGGAAGAGAAGGTTTCAAAGTTCGTAAATTCCTACAAGGCAAAGTACAACGCTCTCCCCGATCAGTTCGCGGCTGACGCTTACGATGCAGTCTATGCAGTCTTCAACGCTATGAAGAAGACCGGCGTTAACAACGTCAAGGTCGATCCCACGGCTCTCGGTACTGCTATGACAAAGGCTATAACCGCCTCCGACTTCTCCTATGACGGAGTTACCGGCAAGATGACCTGGGAAGCCAGCGGCGCCTGCAACAAGGTCCCCGTTATTGTTGAGCTTGGCTGATAACTATTAATTTCTAAAATTTATATTTATTGGTTTTTGAACGGCAGGGGAAGTGTATTCTCCTGCCGTTTTCTGTTTTTCTTTCGGCAGTTCAAGTTTCTCCCATTCTAAAGGAGCGTTAGGTTTATTATGAGTGTTATATTTGACGGACTCAGCCTCGGCGCCATCTACGCCCTCATAGCACTGGGCTACACGATGGTTTACGGCATCGCGAAGATGCTCAACTTTGCCCACGGCGATATCATCATGGTCGGCGCATATGCCGTTTTCACAACGCTGGCGGCGGGCGGAAATCTCGCTATCGGCGTTCTGGCATCTGTTATAGTCTGCACGCTGATGGGTATTATTATCGAAAAGGTTGCCTACAGACCCCTGAGAGGCGTTACCCCCATCGCGGTTCTGATAACCGCTATCGGCGTCAGCTACCTGCTTCAGAGTATCGCGCAGCTCATCTTCGGCGCAAAGGCGCAGAGCGTGTCTCTGCCCTCGCTCGGCGCGGTGAGCATTGCGGGCACCAATGTCAGCGTCAGCTCGATCCTCACCATGGGCATAAGCGCGGTTATAATGGTTGCCCTGACCCTGTTCATCAAAAAGACCAGGACCGGACGCGCCATGCTTGCCGTCTCCGAAGACAGGGGCGCGGCTCAGCTCATGGGTATAAATGTCAACAAGATAATTACCGTCACCTTTGCAATCGGCTCGGCTCTCGCCGCGTTCGCGAGCGTGTTCTATCTCTTCCAGATACCGACTGCGGAGCCGACCCTCGGCTCGATGCCCGGCATCAAGGCGTTCACCGCGGCGGTTATCGGCGGCATCGGCTCCATCCCCGGCGCGATGATCGGCGGCGTGCTCCTCGGCGTTATCGAGAAGATATGCCTTGCCGTCCCCGCCCTCGCACCCTATACCACTGCCGTTGAATTCAGTCTTTTGATTTTGATTCTTCTTGTAAGACCCATCGGTCTGCTCGGCAAGAAGAGAAGAGAGAAGGTGTAATTGATGAGTAAAACAAAGACAGAAAGCAAATTCAAGCTCAAAAATTACATCAGCTATATAATGGTCATCGCCGTCCTCGGCGTGTCTGTCATTCTCCAGCTGACTGGCAACCTCCAGCGCTCGGCGTCGACCCTGCTCGTCCAGATAGCTTACAGCATCATCCTCGCCGTTTCCCTGAACCTCGTCGTCGGTTTCCTCGGCGAGCTGTCGCTCGGTCACGCGGGCTTTATGTGCGTCGGCGCATATCTCGGCGGATACATAGCCATTCAGCTCTCTGATGTTATCGGCAGCAAGCTTCTGGTGCTCATCATCAGCATGCTCGCCGGCGGCGTGATAGCCGCAATATTCGGTCTCATCGTCGGACTTCCGGCACTCAGACTCAAAGGCGACTACCTCGCGATAGTGACTCTCGCTTTCGGCGAGATAGTCAGAACAATATTCAAGAACCTCGATGTTTTCGGCAAGGCAATGGGTCTTCGCACGAACACGATAAAGTACGATACGAGGAACGATACCTCGCTCTATATCGTCGCTTTCGTCGTCGTGCTCATCGTCCTGTTCATGATAAACAACCTTATTCGCTCGAAGCACGGCAGAGCGATAACCGCTATACGCGACAACGAGATAGCGGCAAAGGCAATGGGCATAAACGTGACTTTCTACAAGCTCTTTGTGTTTGTTTTCTCCGCATTCTTCGCGGGCGTCGCAGGCGTTATCTATGCGCATTACATCACGCCCGTCCAGTATTCGGTGTTCTCGTATAACTACTCTATCGAAATCCTCGTCATGGTCGTCCTCGGCGGCATGGCAAGCATCAACGGCTCGATAGTCTCCGCCGCGCTCATCACGATAATCAACTTCGAGCTCCAGAGCAAGCTTTCCGGCGACCTCGCGGCGCTCAAGTACCTTATCTATGCGCTTATTCTTATCTGCCTCGTTATCTTCAACAACGCACCTGCGTTCACCCGCATAAAAGAGAAGCTCGCTCCGCGCTTCATCATGGCGCGCATTGCGGACAAGAAGCGCAAGCCCGAGGATATCAGCGACGATAAGGGCGAGTGGAGCAACGTTCCCACAAAGATCTCCATGGACGAAATCCTCTCTGTCGATATGCAGCAGGGCAAGGAATATGTCCCCGACAAGCCGCAAAAGGGAGGAAAGAAAAATGGCTGAATATGTTCTTGAAACAAAGGATCTCGGCATTTCCTTCGGCGGACTGAAAGCGGTTGAGAATGTCGATCTGAAAATAAAGAAAAAGCAGCTCTACGGTCTCGTAGGACCCAACGGAGCGGGCAAGACAACGGTCTTCAATATGCTCACCGGCGTCTATCAGCCCACCACCGGAACTTTCTACCTAAACGGCGAAGAGCTCCGCGGCAAGAGCCAGGAGCAGATAAACCACAAGGGCATCGCGAGAACGTTCCAGAACATCCGCCTGTTCAACAACATGAGCGTGATAAGAAACGTCCTTGTCGGTCTGCACAACCAGCCCGAGTTCAAATGCGATATCTTCTCGAGCATCTTCCGCCTCCCGAAGCACTACAAGACGGAGAAGGCGATGCGCGACAAGGCAAAGGAGATACTCCGCATCTTCGACCTCTATGACGAGCGAAACAACCTCGCCTGCAACCTGCCTTACGGCAAGCAGAGAAAGCTTGAAATAGCCCGCGCTCTCGCGACCAATCCGTGCCTGCTGCTCCTCGACGAGCCGGCGGCGGGCATGAACCCCCACGAGACCGAGGATCTGATGGACATAGTCAGGCGCATAAGAGACGAGTTTGACATGACCATACTTCTTATCGAGCACGACATGAAGTTCGTGTCGGGCCTTTGCGATGAGATAACCGTGCTCAACTTCGGCACAGTGCTCGCGCAGGGCAAGACAGAGGACGCGCTGAGTGACCCCGAGGTCATAAAGGCGTATATCGGTGAATAAGGGGGAAAAGTCATGGCATTGTTAGAAGTCAAGGACCTTCAGGTCTATTACGGCGTTATAAGAGCGCTCAAGGGCATCAGCTTCCATGTCGATCAGGGCGAGATAGTCTCGCTCATCGGCGCAAACGGAGCGGGCAAGACCACCACGATGCAGAGCATCATGCGCCTCATTCCGATAAAGAGCGGCTCCGTCGTCTATGACGGAAACGAGATAAACAAGATTCCCGGTCATAAGCTGGTCGGCATGGGAATGAGCCAGGTGCCCGAGGGTCGCCGCGTGTTCCAGGAGCTGACCGTCTATGAAAACCTGCTCCTCGGCGCGTATACGCAGAAGGACAAAAAGAAGATAAAAGAGGATATCGACGAGATCTGCACCCGCTTCCCCCGCCTCGGCGAGAGAAAGTCGCAGATAGCGGGCACTCTTTCCGGCGGCGAGCAGCAGATGCTCGCAATGGGCAGAGCTATGATGAGCCACCCGAAGCTGCTCATGCTCGATGAGCCGTCGATGGGTCTGTCCCCGCTGTTTGTCGATCAGGTGTTCGAGATAATCAAGGACTATCACAAGTCCGGCACGACCATTCTGCTCGTCGAGCAGAACGCGAAAAAGGCGCTCTCCATCTCCGACCGCGCCTATGTCCTCGAAACCGGCGCAATAACCGCAGAGGGTACCGCGCAGGATCTGCTCAACAACGAAGAGATAGTCAAAGCCTATCTCGGCGGCTGATAAAATATAATTTATATGACGCTCCGAAGTTTTTCTTCGGGGCGTTTTTCTTTTCAAAACGCAAAATATATGATAATATAAAAATAAAGGCAAGCCCATGCGTTACCTAAAGCACCTTTTTGTTGTCTTTAAGAATGAGCGGATGTCGTTGGAGAGGAGGTAATTATGGAGGACAAACTGCTTATTGACGGCTTGTTCGCCCGCGACGAGAGGAGCGTGGCGCGGCTCGAGGAAAAATATTCGGGATACTGTTATACCGTGGCCTATGCCGTTGTGCGGTGCCGCGAGGACGCGCAGGAGTGCGTCGGCGACGCCATGCTCGGCGCGTGGAATTCTATTCCGCCGAACAGGCCGGAGAATCTCGGAGCATATGTCGGCAGGATAGCGAGAAACTCGGCGCTGAATATGCTCAAAGCCCGCCGCTCCAAAAAGCGCGGCGAAAAGAATGTTGCCCTTGCTCTCGATGAGCTGTCGGAGTGTATACCGAGTGCCGAGAATACCGAGCAGCAGGCGGACACCGTTCTGTTGCGCGAGGCGGTGAACGGATTTTTAGACTCTCTCGAGCGGGAGAGGCGAATAGTTTTTATTCAGCGCTACTGGTATATGCTCGGCATATCGGAGATAGCCGCCGAGCGCGGAATGACCGAGGGCGCGGTAAAAATGTCGCTCCAGCGAACAAGGGACAGCTTAAAGATTTTTCTCGAAAAGGAGGGCTTTACGGTATGAAAAAAGAAGATATATTGAAGGCCGTAGGCGGCGCTGACGACAGGTTTATAGCCGAGGCCGCGCCGAAAAAAATAAATTTTAAGAACAGAGCGCCGCGCTATCCCATGCGCTTGATGACGGCGGCAGCGTGCCTCTGCATAGTCGCGGCGGTGTTCTTCGGCTATTGGCTGATAAGCCCCGCCAGACTGCAAAAGATATCACTCGGCACAGTGGGCTTTTCCGGCGAGGGAGCCGGCGCTCACACGCCTGTTGTGCGCGACATAAGCGAATACACGACGGGAAACCCGTGGAGCGCGGAGATGAAGCTGAAGCGTCTGCCCGTCTACAAAAACACGCAGTCGCTGAGCTATGACGAGCTGCTCTCGACCGTGCGCAAAACTGCCGAAAAATCAGGCGCGCAGATAAAGTCGGTGACGCAGGAGAATCTCCCGGAATGCGAGTGGGTAGTCAGCGAAAATTCGCTCTATGCCGTCAGAGCCGAGACGGATATCGGCTTGATATCGGCGTTTGCGACGGGCGGGGTAAGTATAAACTTTTCCGAGCCTGTTGCGGGAAACGGCACGGGGCGCGATGCCGCAGGGTACTTCATTGAAAAGTATTCTTCTGTAATCGGCTTCAAAAATCCCGTGCTCTGCGTCACTTCCGACTATGATATAAACGGCGGGGAGAGTGCGGAATACCGTGTCTATGACGGCTCGGGCGGCGATTTGAAAAGAGTAAAAAGCTATAATTTCGGGAGCGTGTTTTTTGATATAAACGAAAACGGCGGGCTTGAATCGATAAGAATCAGTTCCGTCGACGGCGCAAAGAAGCTCGGTGATTATCCGATAATATCATATAAAGAAGCCGAAAAGCTTCTGCTCGGCGGCGAATATATCTCCGGCTCGGCGGACGGAATAGAAAACGGCGTGGTTGCGCGCGAGAAGATAAAAAAAGTCGAGCTTGTCTATTCCATAGACCCCATGGACGCGTATTTTGCGCCGTATTACAGATTCTATGTTGAGCTTGACCGCTCGCCTGCCGCCGGATTCAAATGCTATGGCGAGTTCGATGTGCCTGCGGTAAACAGCAAATATATATCAAATTAAATTATATTTTGGGGCTGTCCGTTCGGGCGGCTCCATTCTTTATAATTTTTTTATTGGTTTGCGCGCCGAAAGGTGCTACAATTAGACTATTGATACAAGTGAGGTGTTTTCTGTGGGCAGATATCCGATAGACCGCAAGGAGCGCGTGACGCTCGGCGGGCTTGGACAGACGATTCACATTTGGGGAACGAAAAATGAAAATCCGGTCATTCTGTTTCTCCACGGCGGACCGGGCGTGCCCAACCGCCACGATATGGCTAAAGACGGCTTCGGGCTGACGGACGACTTCACTGTCGTTGCGTGGGATCAGCGCGGAACGGGCGGCTCGTATTTCGGCTGCGACCCCGAGAGTCTGACGCTCGAACAGCTGATATCCGACTGCGCCGAGCTTATTTCATGGCTCTGCAAAACGCTCGGCAAGGAGAAAATATTTATCGTTGGCGGCAGCTGGGGTACCGAGCTCGGCACATTCGCCTGCGCCCGCGTGCCGGATAAGATAGCCGGATATATCGGTTACGGCCAGGTCGTCAACGGAGTCGAAAACGAGAATCTGTCCTATGCCTTTGCGATGAGAAAGGCGAAAGAGGCGAATGACTCGGAGAGCATAGCGAAGCTCGAACAGGTCGGCCCGCCCGTCAACGGGCAGTATAAGCCGGTGTTCGAGGGGCTCATGACCCAGCGGCGCATACTCGGAAAATACGGCGGACACACGGTCAAAAAAGAGAGCTACTTCAAAGGCACCGTCCTGCCGATGCTGCTTTCGACGGAGCTCAGCATAAAAGATAAATACGGCGCGGCGAAAGGCTATAAGCTCTGCCTGACACAGATGTGGCCGACGCTCGTCAATTATGATTTCACCACCCAGCTCCATACATTTGAGATGCCCTATTATATATTTCAGGGGCGGCGCGACGAAAACACCCCTGCGGCGCTGATTCAGAATTACTACGATTCGATAGAAGCGCCGGACAAAGATCTGATTTGGTTTGAAAACTCGGCTCACCGCCCGTTGAGCGAAGAGCCCGAGCTGTTCAGAAAGCATCTTCGCGAAAAATTTCTCAAAATAGCCGGAGACGGCGGGAGGAGAGAGAAACAATGAAAAAAATAACAAACGGCAAGATCTTCGCCCTGTGCCTCGGAGATTTTGCAAGGGGACTTATCAACGGTATTATTACAACATACCTGCTGACCTTCTTCATCCCCACGAACTCGAACACAACTCTGCCGCAGTTTTTTATGAAAGCCGCGCTGACCATGGCGATAATCCGCGGAATCGGCACGGTTATCGACGCTGTTACTGACCCGTGGGTCGCGAGCCTTTCGGATAACAGCAAGGCAAAGAGCGGCAGGCGCATCTCTTTTATGCGCTGGTCGGCTATCCCTTACGGGCTGTTCTGCCTGCTCTTCTTTTTCCCGCCCGTGGCGGGTTCGAGCGTCATAAACGCCATATGGGTCGGCGTGATGCTCGCGCTCTATTATCTGTTCTCGACGCTCTACAACATTCCCTACAGCGCGCTTCAGGCGGAGGTCGTCGCTGAGCCGCGCAAGAGAGTGTTCCTCTATTCGATAGTCAGCTTGCTCTATGTCGTCTCGTCGGCGATGGTATTCTGCACATCTATGATAAAAAGCATACTGATGAAAAACGGCATCGAGGAGATATGGGCTCTGCGCATTCCGTTCATCGTGTTTTGCGTGCTCGGCGGAATATCCGCACTCATCCCGGCTTTTGTCATAAAAGAGAAGGACTACGTCGAGCCGAAAGAATATCACCAGTCCATCTGGGATGCGCTCAAGGCGACTGTCTCTTATCCGAACTTCGCGATAATCACCGTGGGCTATCTCATTATGTGGATAGCGTTCACCTTCTTCAACACCGCTGAGGTCTATTACATAACAAATCTCTTGAACCTCGGCGACGAGTGGGTGACATATGTCTCGGTTATATCAATAGGCGTCGGCATAATGACCTATCCGCTCGTCAATATATTGGCGCGCAAGGTCGGCAAAAAACCGCTTCTGCTCGGCGCGTGCATAACATATGTCCTGCTCTACTGCGCTATTTTCAACTACAACCTTGTTATCGACGCCATCGGCGCGAAGCCGTTTGCGATACTCATCGGACTCGTTATAGCCATGCCCATAGCGATAACGAACATAATCCCCTCGTCCATCTTCGCGGATCTCGCGCAGTACGATTCGATAAAGACAGGACAGAACAGAGCAGGTATGTTCTTCGCCGCGCGCAACTTTGCCAACAAGATGTGCCAGGCGATAGTTGTTATCGCGTGCTCGCTACTGCTCGGCAAGGGCGCAGACGGCACGGGCGCCGCAACGAGCGCGGGAGTGCGCAACACGGCGCTTGTCGCTATGATTTTCGTCGCGATTTCGGTCGTTGTCTATATCTTCTATAACGACAAGGAGATAACCGCCGCAATAAAGGCGCACAACGAAGCGCAGGAAAAAGAGAGCAAAAAAGCCTGATTTCGGCGCAAAGCAAGCAAACATAAAATCAACCGCCCCCGATCGGAGGCGGTTGAGTGTGTCAATAAACCTATTTTTTGTGGTTTCGCAAAAATCAAAGCCTCCCTTGTGTAAAGGGAGGTGGCGCGAAGCGCCGGAGGGATTGTTCTGAATAAGGGAAAAATTTTCAAAATGCTGAGTATTTTGAACTTTCATTACAACAACCCCTCAGTCACGGCTTAGCCGTGACAGCTCCCCTTACACAGGGGAGCCTTGAGTCCGTGCAATGACAGACTTTTTCGATAGACTGAACCGCCCCCGATCGGAGGCGGTTTTATTTTATCTTCAATTCGGCAGCTGTTCGAGCGAGCGGAACTCGTAGCCCTGCTTGCGCGCCCAGTCGATGATATCGCCGAGGGCGGCGGCGTTGTCGGGCGAGACGGAGTGGAGCAGTATAACTGCGCCCGGATGCAGGCGCGAGGTCACCGTGTCGAAAGCGTACTGCTTGCCTTTTGTGTCGTTGACATCCCAGTCGGCGTAGGCTACTGACCAGAACACGGATTTATATCCGAGCGAGGAAACGAGGTCGAGCGCCGAGGCGGAATATGACCCCATCGGGAAGCGGAAATACGGCGAGGAATAGCCGAACTTTTCGCGCAGGTAGTTGTCACAGGTCTCGATTTCCGTCGCCATCTTCTCGCGGCTTATCTTCGAGAAATCGGGGTGGGTTGTCGAATGATTGCCGACGATGTGCCCCTCGTTTATCATTCTTGCGATAAGTCCGGGTTCTGCCTTAATATTCGAGAGTGTGCAGAAAAATGCGGCGGGCACATTTTTCTGCTTGAGAATGTCGAGAACGGTCGTTGTGTATCCGTTCTCCCAGCCGCAGTCAAAGGTGAGATAGAGAACCTTTTCTTTCGTCTTCGTGTCTATCGAGACGGCGTTGAAGCCCTTCTCGTCGAAATATTTCTGCGCGTTTGTCGAGTTCTGATGCGGAACGCCGTTTTTGGATACGCCGTAGCTGTATCCGACCGTCGCTGTTGAAAGCCCACGCGTGTTCTGCGGGTCGGTTGCGGTCAGCTTTATCTTCGGCAGCGGGGAGAGCCCGGTGTACGTTCCGGTGTTCGGATCGAGCTTGCCTTTCTCCGTTTTGCGCTGAGCCAAAGTTGTGCTCTCCGTCGCTTTTGTCGTCTGCGGCGCAGTCGTTGTCTCGTCGCGCTTCTGACCCGTAACGGGCGCGTTGCCGTGGGTGGCGTCCGTGCTGTCGTCAACAACTTTCGTTTTGCACGCGCACAGCGAGATAATGAGCGTCAGCGCGAGCGCGAGGCTTAAAAATCTTCGTCTCTTCATTTAACACAGTCCTTTCACAGATATTCGTGATTATTGTGTGCCGAAAAAGGCGATTTTAATATCGGGTGCGAAAACATTTTGATTTTGAATTATACCATTTTATATTATACCACAATAACCAATAAAATCAATTGAGAAGCCGCAAAATTCGACTCTTTGAGCCCTTCGGCTCATTGACACCGCGCGGGCGATAATATATAATTAAGTGTATTTGATTTTTCGGAGGTGCGTTTAAGTATGGTCAGAGCAATTGTGGGTGCCAACTGGGGCGACGAGGGCAAAGGTAAGATTACCGATATGTTTGCCTCCCAGGCGGACATGGTCATTCGTTTTCAGGGCGGCGCCAATGCAGGACATACGATAATCAACGACTACGGCAAGTTCGCGCTCCATCTTCTGCCGTCAGGCGTGTGCCAGCCCGGCACGGTCAACATCATCGGCAACGGCGTGGCTCTCGATATCGAGAAGCTCGTCAAGGAGATCGAGCATGTCACTTCGGCAGGCGTGCCGCAGCCCAATATCCTCGTTTCCGAGCGCGCGCAGATCATGATGCCTTATCATGTTATGCTCGACACCTATGAGGAGGAGCGCCTCAAGGATAAAAAATTCGGCTCGACAAAGAGCGGTATCGCTCCGTTCTATTCGGACAAGTATGCGAAGATTGGCTTCCAGGTCTGTGAGCTGTTCGATGAGGAATATCTCAGAGAAAAGCTCGAAAGAGTCTGCGAAGTGAAGAATCTGCTGCTCGAGCATGTCTATCACAAGCCGACTCTCGATGTGGACGAGCTGTTCGACCACATGATGAAGCTTCGCGAGATGGTCAGACCCTATGTCGCGGACACCGGCAAGATTATCCGCCAGGCTGTCAAGGACGGCAAGAACATTCTTCTTGAGGGTCAGCTCGGCTCGCTCAAAGATCCCGATTTCGGTATCTATCCCATGGTCACATCGTCGTCGACCCTCGCGGGCTTCGGCGCCGTCGGCGCAGGCATCGCGCCCTATGAGATAAAGGAGATAGTCACCGTCACCAAGGCTTATTCGAGCGCCGTCGGAGCGGGCGAATTCGTCAGCGAGATATTCGGCGAAGAGGCGGACAAGATGAGAAACCACGGCGGCGACGCCGGCGAATACGGCGCAACGACCGGCAGACCGCGCCGCATGGGCTGGTTTGACTGCGTCGCGACCCGCTACGGCTGCGAGGCTCAGGGCGCAACTCAGGTCGCGCTCACCGCGCTCGACTGCCTGTCGTATCTCGACGAGATAAAGCTCTGCGTCGGCTATGAGATAGACGGCGAAGTCACAAAGGACTTCCCTGTCACCTCGCGCCTGAAAAAGGCAAAGCCCGTCTATGTCACCATGCCCGGCTTCAAGTGCGACATCCGCGGCATAAGAGAGTTTGACAAGCTTCCCAAGGAGGCTCAGGACTATGTCCTCTTCATCGAGAAGGAGATCGGCGTGCCGATAAAGCTCGTTTCCAACGGACCGAGAAGAGAAGAGATTATAGTCAGATAAAAAAGGGTGGATATCATGCAGGACAATCATGAGAAGGTTCTCGTGCTGGACTTCGGCGGCCAGTACAATCAGCTCATCGCGCGCCGCGTCAGAGAGCACAATGTCTACGCCGAGATAAAACCGTACAGCCGCATAACCGTCGACGAGATAAAGGCGGCGGGCTATGTCGGAATAATATTCACGGGCGGACCCAACAGCGTCTATGACGAGAGCTCGCCCCACTATTCGCCCGAGATACTCGATGCGGGCATCCCCGTGCTCGGTATCTGCTACGGCGCTCAGCTTATCGCATATATGGCGGGCGGCGTTGTCAAAACGAGCGGCTCGAAGAGCGAATACGGCAAGATAGATATGACCCGTAGCAAGGACAGCCGACTGCTCAGAAATATCCCCGAGGATACGAGTGTCTGCTGGATGAGCCACACGGACTATATCAGTAACCCGCCCGAGGGCTACAAAGTGACTGCCGTCACGCGCGACTGCCCCTGCGCGGCGATGGAGAACGATGAGAAGAAAATCTACGCCGTTCAGTTCCATCCCGAGGTCATGCATACGCAGTACGGCGAGGAGATATTCAAAACATTCCTCTTTGATATCTGTGGCTGTAAGGGCGACTGGGTCATGTCAAGCTTCGTCGAAGAGCAGGTAAAGCACCTGCGCGAGAAGATAGGCGACAAGACCGTGCTCTGCGCCATGTCCGGCGGAGTCGACAGCTCCGTTGCAGCCGTGCTCCTGCACAGAGCGGTCGGCAAGCAGCTGACCTGCGTTTTCGTTGACCACGGTCTGCTCAGAAAGAACGAGGGCGACGAGGTCGAGCACATCTTCCGCGAGCGTTTTGACATGAAGCTCGTCAGAGTCAACGCCCAGGAGCGTTTCCTCACCAAGCTCGCAGGCGTGACCGAGCCGGAGAAGAAGAGAAAAATTATCGGCGAGGAGTTTATCCGCGTCTTTGAAGACGAGAGCAAGAGGCTCGGCAGGATGAATTTCTTCGTTCAGGGCACAATATATCCCGATGTTATCGAGAGCGGCGTGGGCGACGCGGCGGTCATCAAGAGCCACCACAATGTCGGCGGACTGCCCGACCACATCGATTTCGATGAGCTCATCGAGCCCCTGCGCGACCTGTTTAAAGACGAGGTTCGCAAGGTCGGACTTGAGCTCGGCATCCCCGAGGATCTTGTCTGGCGTCAGCCGTTCCCGGGCCCCGGACTTGCCGTGCGTATCCTCGGCGACATCACCGAGGAGAAGCTCAATATTCTCAAGGATGCGGACGCTATCTTCCGCGAGGAAGTCAAAATCGCCGGCATCGACCGCGACATCAACCAGTATTTCGCGGTGCTCACCAACGTCCACAGCGTCGGCGTTATGGGCGACGCGAGAACCTACGACAGCCTTATCGCACTGCGCGCGGTGACCACAGACGACTTCATGACCGCAGACTGGGCGCGCATCCCGTTTGATGTGCTCGCAAAGGTCTCGAACCGCATCACCAACGAGGTCAAGGGAGTCAACCGCGTAGTCTACGATGTCACTACAAAGCCCCCGGCAACGGTGGAATGGGAATAAAATTCACAAGGAGAACAAACCATGAGCAGTAATGTACGTCCCGAATCCATGGAACGCATCACTACCCCCGAGCTTGCGAACAAGTTCATCGAAGAGCAGGTCGCTGCCGTACGCGAGCAGGTCGGCGGCAAGAGAGTCTTGCTGGCTCTGTCCGGCGGAGTTGACTCGTCCGTAGTTGCGGCGCTGCTTATCCGCGCGATAGGCAAGCAGCTGGTCTGCGTCCATGTCAACCACGGACTCATGCGCAAGGGCGAGAGCGAGCAGGTCATCGAGGTTTTCAGAAACCAGATGGACGCGAACCTCGTCTATATCGACGCTACCGACCGCTTCCTCGATCTTCTCGCCGGAGTCAGCGACCCCGAAAAGAAGAGAAAGATAATCGGCGGCGAGTTCATCAAGGTCTTTGACGAAGAGGCGTCGAAGCTTGAGGGCATCGAGTTCCTTGCACAGGGAACGATATATCCCGACATCCTCGAATCCCACGGCGTAAAGGCTCACCACAACGTCGGCGGTCTGCCGGAGGACATGAAGATGGAGCTTGTCGAGCCCGTAAAGCTGCTCTACAAGGACGAAGTCCGCGTTGTCGGCGAGGCTCTCGGTCTGCCGCACAGCATGGTATACCGCCAGCCGTTCCCGGGTCCCGGACTCGGAGTACGCTGCCTCGGCGCGATAACGAGAGACCGCCTGAACGCCCTGAGAGAGGCCGACGCTATCCTCAGAGAGGAGTTCGACAAGAACGGCCTTGCCGGCAAGGTCTGGCAGTATTTCATCGCCGTGCCCGACTTCAAGAGCGTCGGCGTGCGCGACGGCAAGCGCTATGAGGGCTGGCCGGCAATCATCCGCGCGGTGAACACCACCGACGCCATGACCGCCACAATAGAAGAGATACCCTATCCCCTCCTGCACCATATCACCGACCGCATCACCCACGAGGTCGAGGGTATCAACCGTGTCGTAATGGACCTCACCCCAAAGCCGATCGGAACGATTGAGTGGGAATGAGGAAAAAGTGAACATGAGGGGCTGAAAAGCCTTGAAAACGCTCACTTTTTGAAAATCTCATTTCCCGTTTGATAGCAAAATGATAGCAGATACCAAAGCCATTTTGTTTGTTCTTATTTTGGCGAGCGAATGGTTTGCAGGTTTGCTGTCGCATCCAATCCCATATTGAGAGCGAAAAAGGCTCTGCTGACTTTCTTTTACAGAAAGTCAGCAGAGCCTTTTGTTATTCTTCGCTATGTTCCTTGAGATCAGCAAGGAGCAGGTCACTCAGCTCCTGCGACGGCGTGATCTTGTGCCACTGACCGGAGGTGTCGTATTTCGGATAGTAATAGCGCCAGCGGTCGTATTCTTCTTTGGTGATCTCGCCTGCTTTCAGCTTGGCGGCAACTGCACCCCATGCGGTAAGCATTCTGTGAAGTTCCGCTGCGTCGCGTCCTTTATGGATATGAACGCGCAGATGCACCTCATCCTCACAGTCGCAGACCTCAAGACCGTAGCGGTCTTCCAGCGTGAACAGCGTGTGCATCAGCCCTGTATAAGAGTCAATGTCTGGTACGTCCAGCGCCTTGGGTGAAACATCCAGCACCTTTGCCAGCGCAGCAGTCACATCCGCTTTCGGAGTTCTGGAACCATTCTCATACTGTGCAAGGCGGACATCTGCGGATTTCTCCGGAAAGCCCAGCGCCATACCGAGGTATTTCTGTGTCATGCTCCGCATCGTGCGGAAAAAGTGGATGCGTTCACCAATCGCCATAATAGCCATCTCCTGTGTCGGTTGTCTTTGATAATGAGTATAGCAGATATGTTTAATTTCGTCAAGAAAAATCTAAGCAAATTTATTTAACATTTTCCTGCAAACCGGCTTGACTTAAACCGATATGTATAGTACAATAGCTGTAAGATAAGCATATTAGTTTAATTCATAGAAATTTTACATTAGGATAGTCAACAAATGCAGAAAAAATGTCCGTTGTAAGGTGAGAGGGGGGGGTGAAATCCAAAAGAGCCAAACTGAATGACCGTCCAAGGGATACTTTCTCCGGGGAAGCAGGCGATGAAATGAGCGTGCCAAGGAGAAAAGAAAACGGCACAGCGCCGAAAAGGGTTGCCTGTCAGAGTCCTGCGGATAGAACGGCGAAGCAATCAACAACAAATCAGGAAAGGAAGGTATTTTGCCTATGGCAGGAGAAATTTTTATGAGAGTAAATGAAGTTGCGGAAGAGCTTGGCGTATCGGTTCCGTATGCGTACAAGCTCATCCGTGAGTTGAACGAAGAGCTGCGAAAGACCGGTTGCATCACCATTGCAGGCAGGATCGACCGCAAGTTCTTCCACGAGAAGTTCTACGGAACGAGAGAACCGAAGGAAAGAAGGGAATCGAATGGCAGCGTTTAAGGACAAGAAGAACGGCTCATGGTATGTGCAGTTTCGCTATACCGACTGGCGCGGTGAGCGCCAGCAGAAATTAAAGCGCGGCTTTGCCACGAAAAAAGAGGCGCAGGCATGGGAGCGCGAGTTTCTGATGCAGAAGCAGGCTGACATCAATATGAGCTTTGAGAGCTTTGTGGCGCTCTATGAAAAGGACGTCAAACCCAAGCTAAAGCTCAACACATGGCTCAGCAAGGAGCATATCATCCGCACAAAGATTCTTCCGTATTTCAAAAAGCGCAAGCTCTCGGAAATCACCGCCCGTGATGTGATCGACTGGCAGAACGAGATACGGCAGCACACCAAGTCAAACGGCGAAAGCTATTCCCCGGACTATCTCAAGAACGTCCATACCCAACTGAGCTGTATTTTCAACCACGCCATCAAGTATTACGGCTTGCAGATCAATCCCGCTGCAAAGGCCGGAAATATGGGCAGCGAGCAGCCGAAGGAAATGCTGTTCTGGACGAAGGAAGAATACCTCAAATTCATCGACGCCATGATGGACAAGCCCATGCTGTACTACGCCTTTGAAATCCTGTACTGGTGTGGCATCCGCGAGGGCGAGCTGCTGGCACTGACTCCTGCGGACTTCGATTTTGAGAAGAAAACGCTTCGCATCAATAAATCCTATCAGCGCTTACAGGGTAAGGACGTTATCACCACGCCGAAAACGAAGAAAAGCAATCGCGTAATCCAGATGCCTGACTTCCTCTGTGACGAGATGCAGAACTATTTCAAGCAGCTTTACGGACTGGAACCGGACAGCCGCATCTTCCCTCTGACCAAGCACACCTTGAAGCGCGGCATGGAGTTCGGATGCAAGGCAGCAGGCGTCAAAATCATCAGAATCCACGATTTGAGACACAGCCACGTTTCTTTACTTATCAACATGGGCTATTCCGCCGTTGCCATCGGCAATCGTGTTGGACACGAAAGCGTGGAAATCACCTACCGGTACGCGCACCTGTTTCCTACTGTGCAGAAGGAAATGGCAGACAAATTGAACGTCGAAAGGAGTAACTGAAAATGTCACTGAAAAATCGGGACAATCACAACCGCTGGCGCAACAAGACCGTCGCGTTCCGAGTTTCCCCAGAGGAAGACGCACAAATCGAAACCTTCGTCAAGCTCTCCGGGCTGACCAAACAGGACTACATCACCCGCCGTTTGACCTGTAAGGACGTGGTGGTACAAGGCAATCCAAGAGTTTACAAGGCACTGCGCGACCAGCTTGCCGCCGTGCTGGATGAGCTGCGGCGCATTGAAGCGGGCGGCAGCGTAAATGACGAGCTGCTGGACGTGATTGAAATGATCGCCGCCATCATGGACGGCATGAAAGAGGAAAATGCCTATGGGAAATGAAATCTGCAAAAAGAAAACGACCGCCCCGGACACATCTGTTGGCGCAGATGATGGGCAGCCGCTTCACAATTCAACTGAGAACAGTATATCCGCTTTTGATGAAGAAATCAACGGTGATTTTCAAAACAGCTCGGAAAGTCTGGATGAAATCTACCGCAGGATACAGCGGTTAACCGACCCGCATTATCTGCACACGATCTCCATGACCGAGCTGTACCAGACCGCATATCAGAGCAGGCCGCCGATTATTGACGGCTTGCTCTACGCGGGCGCATACATCCTTGCAGGTGCGCCGAAGATCGGCAAGTCATTTCTGGTGGCGCAGATCGCCTATCATGTCAGCACGGGCAAAGCTCTGTGGAGCTACGAAGTCCACCCCGGCACGGTGCTGTACCTTGCTCTGGAAGATGATTTTCAGCGCATCCAGAGCCGTATGTTCATGATGTACGGCGTCAACGACACCGACCGGCTGCACTTTGCAACCGCGGCGGGCAAGATTGGAAACGGGCTGGACGAGCAGCTTGAGAACTTCGTGCGGGAACATCCCGACACCAAACTCATTATCATTGACACCATGCAGAAAATCCGCGAGGTCGGCGGCGAGGCGTACAGCTACGCCAGCGATTATGAGATCATCGGTCGGCTCAAGCAATTTGCCGACAAGCACTGCGTCTGCGTTCTGACTGTTCACCACACCCGCAAGCAGCCTGCCGGTGACAGCTTCGAAATGATCTCCGGTACAACAGGATTGCTCGGTTGTGCGGACGGGTCGCTTCTCATGCAGAAGAAAAAGCGCACGGCATTGGAGGCAACCATCGACGTCGTGGGGCGCGACCAGCAGGATCAGATTCTCTATCTGAAAAAGGATGCCGACACGCAGATCTGGAATCTTGAAAAGGTAGAAAACGAGCTGCACAAAGAGCCGCCCGATCATGTTCTGGAATCCGTTTCAAGGCTGGTGTCCGCAGAACAGCCGGTATGGACAGGCTCGCCCTCTGCGCTTGCCGATGCCGTCCATGTCGGCATGGCGGCAAATGCGCTGAGCAAGTATCTGAATGTAAAATCCGGCAGGCTGCTGGACGAATACCATGTCCGCTATGAGAACAAGGTTCGTCATGAAGGACGGCGTATCACGCTGACCTATGATGCTGAAAGCAAATAAGCCGCGCGACGGCTGCGACGGTTGCAACGGTAAATCTGATACCGCCAAAACAACCGTCGCAATCGTTGCGACCGTCGCGGAGGAAGGCCGACAGTACGACCTTCCGCGTCCTCCGTCCCCATCGAAAAATCCGCAGAGTTTGAGATGGATGTGGGCAAAAGATTATGCGCAGGAGCTGTCTGCAAATAAGCTGCTGACCACGTCGGTTTTTGCGGTTTGTATCCACACTGCAAACTGCAAAACCGGCAGAGGCTTCCGCAGAAGCCGCATACCCCCTCGGAGAGCCCACGATACTTTGCAGCCGCAGGATGAAAGTATCATAGTGGGTTATTACACTTCCGCAGAAGTGCCTCCCCGAAAGCTACCTGTCCTGCACAATCTGAAATCAGGAGGTAACCTGCCTATGGCAAGAGGCGACGGTATTCACCGTACCAGCGCAAGAAACGCAAGAATGAAAGACGCAGACATCGGCAACGCGCAAGCACACAACGAGCGCGAAAAATCATCGTATGTCAATCAGGACATCGTTCCTGAACGGACGCCATACAACATCCATTTCAAAACACCAACCGCCGGGTACAAGGAGATGTTCGAGCAGATGCGCTCTGACGGCGTGATCTCCACACGCGGTCTGAAAGCGGATGCTGAGAAATTCGGAGAGCTGATCTTCGACGTCAACTCCGCCTACTTTTTCAACCACGGCGGCTATGACTTTGCAAAACAATTTTACGCCGATGCCTACAAAGCTGCAATCAAAATTGTGGGCGGCGAGCAATACATCCTATCGGCGGTCATGCACGCCGACGAGCGCAACCGCGCCATGTCCGACGCACTGAAACAAGACGTGTACCACTACCACCTTCATGTGGTCTACATCCCTGTCGTGGAGAAGCAAATCCTGTGGTCGAAGCGCTGCAAGGATGAGTCGCTTCGCGGCACGGTCAAGGAGATAATCCAGCAGGTCAGCATGAGCAAGAAGTGGGACTCCAAGCCCGCACTGGACGAGAACGGTACGCCGATTCTGAGCGCCAAGGGCAAGCCTGTTCTCAAAAAATCCTATAGCGTTTTGCAGGATGATTTCTTCCGGTATATGCGCGACGCCGGGTACAACGATGTGGAGCGCGGCGAACGCGGCAGCTCCGAGGAACACCTGACAGTGACGCAGTTCAAGGTGCAGCGGGAGCAGGCACGGCTGGCAGAACTCACGGAGCAGAACCGACAGCAGGAGCAGCAGGCAGCGACGCTCGGAAAACAGATCGAAAAAATTCAGAATCAGCAGGTCGATGTGGCAGCCATTGAAAAGATTGAAGCGAAGTCCATTCCCTTTTCTACCAAGGTTGCCGTCTGTCTCTTATACACATCTCCGAGCC
>OJPA01000192.1_pt1 | contig 37823 bp, 29 predicted proteins | sample 1598411 | NCBI WGS metagenome assembly OJPA01 (sample SAMN03922477, study PRJEB24848) | human gut metagenome | isolation source: stool sample | host: Homo sapiens | place: Germany | collected 2010-11 | reverse complement strand
TCTCGAAGGCCATCGACCGCGACGGAGGCGAATACGGCGACGCCGTGCTGTCGAAGTACCCGATCCTGGAGAAACGCAGCTACACGCTGCCCTGCGCCGCCGAACAACCCGGCGAGGACCGCTCGCTGTGCGTCATCCGCGTGCAGATCGACGGCAAGGACCTCTACGTCGCCTCGACGCATTTCGATCACCTCTCCGGCGACGCGAGCCGCATGGTACAGGCTACCGAGGTGCGCCGGATCCGCGACACGGAACTCATCGGCGACCTGATTCTGGGCGGCGACCTCAACGCCATCCCCAGTTCGAACGTCATCGCCACGATGACCTCGTTCCTGACGAACACGGGAACCATCGATCAATACACCTTCCCGTCGGACAACCCCGACCGAAAGATCGACTACATCATGTACGCCCCGATCGAGCATTTCGGCGTGCAGAACTACCAGGTCGTGTCGCGCGCCGACCAGCAGGTAGACGGCGTCGATGCCTCGGACCACCGTCCCGTGATCGCCGACATCCGCTTCCAGACCGAAGAGGACATCTCCGGCGAAGACGACGGAGGGGAAGAGTGATCCCGGGCCGAAAACCGGCTTCGGCACACAACGTCCGGACCGGCCGCCAGGCAAACGGTCGGTCCGGATTTTTACTAACTTTGCTGCGGGGCCGTCCCGAACCGGCTGCCCCCAAACGGAAAACTCCCAAACAACCGGACAAACATGAAAAAAATCCTATCGACGATCCTGGCGCTGGCCGCGTGTACGACCCTCATGGCGCAGGATTTCAAGATCACGCACGGCCCCTGGCTCTGCGACCTGACCTCGGACGGCGTCACGGTAGTCTGGGCCACCAGCAAACCCGCCCTTTCGTGGGTCGAGGTGGCCGAGGACGACGGACGCAGTTTCTACGCCGTGGAACACGAACGCCGCTACGAGACCGTAGCCGGGCGCAAGCAGGCCCACAAGACGCTCCACAGCATCCGCCTGAAAGGGCTCCGTCCCGACACGAAATACCGCTACCGCATCTTCTCGCAGGAGGTGCGCGAGTGGAAATACAACGACAGGGTCTACTACGGCGACATCGCAGCCTCGAACGTCTACTCGCGCCAGCCGTTTGCATTCAGAACCTTCCCCACGTCGGGCTGCGACCTTTCGTTCGTCGTGCTGAACGACATCCACGGACGTGCCGAATACATGGCAGGACTCTGCAGCCCGATCGACTTTACACGGATCGACTTCGTAGCCTTCAACGGCGACATGTCGAACAGCACCGAAAGTCCCGAGCAGCTCTACCGCGATTTCATCGACGCCTCGGTCGGGGCCTTTGCCTCCGAGACGCCGATTCTCTACAACCGCGGCAACCACGAGACGCGCGGCATCTACGCCGACTTTCTGCAGCAATATTTCCCCAAGGTCGGAGGCAACTATTACGGGCTCTACATGGCCGGATCGGTTGCGGTACTCATGCTCGACTGCGGGGAAGACAAGCCCGACTCGGATATCGAATACGGCGGGCTGGGAGCTTACGACGCATACCGCGAGGAGGAGGCCGCCTGGCTGCGCAGGACGGTCGCCTCGGAGGAGTTCCGCAACGCCTCGGCACGCATCGTACTGCTGCACATCCCGCTCGGAAACGGCACCTGGCACGGGAACATCCATCTCGAGGAGCTGTTCCTGCCGATTCTGAACGAAGCCGGCATCGACGTGATGCTGTCGGGACATACACACCGCTACTCGTTCCACCCGGCCAACGACAAGGTCCGCTTCCCGGTGCTGGTGAACGACAACGCGAGCCTGCTCAAGTGCGACGTCGGCGACGGCAGGATCACGGCCCGCATCTACGGACCGGACGGCACGGTGACCCACTCGCACGAGTTTCCCCTGAAATAAAAGCGGACGATCCGCAACGCCTAAAAAAACAGGGCCCGACCGCAAGATCGGGCCCTTGCCATATGTGACACCGCAGAAAGTGACACCGCAGGAACCGACGGCACACCTGCGAAAAAGAGCAAGCGGTCAGAGGAACAGGCTGAAGAAACCGCTGCGGCTCAACCTGAGACGCAGTTTCGACAAGGCTACGCCGATATGCTTCTCCACGGCCTTGACGCTGATGTTGAGCTGCTCGGCGATTTCGCGGTTTTTCAGTCCGGTCTCCCGGCTCAACAGGAAGACACGCCGGCACTGCTCGGAGAGTTGCGACACGCCGTCATCGATCTCGTGCCGGAGCTGCGAAAGGTCAAACTCATCCTCGCAACGGTCGGCAACCAGACGGCGGACATATCCGTCAAGCGTATCGAGTCCGCAGGTTCCGTCGCCGTGCGACTTGCGGCTGCGGAGGAAATCGATGCTCCGGTTGCGTACGGCCGTCATCAGTCAGATAGGGCAGCACCGGACGCGAGAAGTCGATCTCCTCACGCCGCTCCCACAACATCAGGAAGACGTCCTGCACGATATCCTCGGAGAGTTTTCGGTCGTGGACCAGCCGGAAAGCCCGGACGCACAACGTTTCGTAATGCATCAGAAAGAATTGCCGGAAATCGGCCGAATGAGCATCCAGGTTCTCCATTTTTTCAATCCGGGCGATCCGGGGAACCGAAGTTCTCCGAATCCATTTCCAAATATAGTGATTTTTCCGAAAAAACCCCAGCATCCGGGGGATTGCGTTTCAATGACATCTTAATTTCGATTCGGTACGCCTCACTCTTTCAAGACACAACAAGTCCCCCGCTGCAGACTTTCGGTTCCGAAAACACGCCTCCGGCACTTCCCCGCTCAGGGAAACCCAGGCTGCGGAAGGTATCGGGGAGGTACGGAAATTGCCACAAGGGGCAAAACCGGAAGACCGACGGAGGGCGGAGCGAAAAACAGGAAGGAAAACGAGCAAACGCATCCCGTTGCTGGCATTGTCAAAAGAAATTCGTATCTTTGTGGGTCTTTCCGACGGGTTTGTCGGAAAATATTTTACGAACAGCTAACGATTCGAGCATAATGGCACTTCAATGCGGCATCGTGGGTCTTCCGAACGTCGGAAAATCGACCCTCTTCAACTGCCTGTCCAACGCCAAGGCACAGGCGGCCAATTTCCCCTTCTGCACCATCGACCCCAACGTGGGCGTCATCACCGTACCCGACGAGCGGCTGATCCGGCTGGCCGAGATCGACAACCCCAAGCGGGTGATTCCCACCACGATCGAGATCGTCGATATCGCCGGACTGGTCAAGGGCGCCTCGAAAGGTGAAGGGCTGGGGAACAAATTCCTCGGGAACATCCGGAACACGAATGCGATCATCCACGTGCTCCGCTGCTTCGACAACGGCAACATCACCCACGTGGACGGGTCGATCGACCCCGTGCGCGACAAGGGGATCATCGACACCGAGCTGCAGCTCAAGGACCTCGAAACCATCGAGAACCGGCTCGCCAAGACCCAGAAGCAGGCTACGTCGGGCGGCGACAAGAACGCCAAGCGCGCCGTGGAACTGCTGCTGCAATACAAGTCGGTGCTGGAGCAGGGTCTCAGCGCCCGTACGGTCGAACTCGAGAAGGAGGACCGCAAGCTGGTTGCCGACCTGAACCTGCTGACCGACAAGCCGGTGCTCTATGTATGCAATGTAGATGAGAAGAGCGCCGTCACGGGCAATGCCTATACCGAGGCCGTCAAGCGGGCCATCGCCGACGAAAAGGCCGAGATGCTCGTCATCGCGGCGGCCACCGAGGCCGACATCGCCGAACTCGAGAGCTACGAGGAGCGCCAGATGTTCCTCGAGGACATGGGCCTCAAGGAGTCGGGTGTGGCCCGGCTGATCAAGGCGGCCTACCGACTGCTCAACCTCGAGACCTTCTTCACCACCGGAGCCGACGAGACGCGCGCATGGACCTATGCCCGCGGCATGAAGGCCCCGCAGACGGCCGGAATCATCCATACCGACTTCGAGAAGGGATTCATCCGCGCCGAAGTGATCAAGTACGACGACTATGTGGCTCTGGGCTCCGAGAAGGCCTGCCGCGACGCCGGCAAGATCGGCATCGAGGGCAAGGAGTACGTCGTTCAGGACGGTGACATCATGCACTTCCTGTTCAACGTCTGACCCAAGGCCCTGCACCGGGACACGAACTTTAAAACCATACTGCCATGAAAAACGCCAAGTACATCTGGATCGCCGTTGCGGCCGTTGTCTGCGCCTGCGTGCTGGGGCGCGCCTACACCTATAAATACCGCGCACAGGACACGATCCTCGTGACGGGACTGGGCGAAACGGAATTCACGTCGGACCTGATCGTCTGGTCGGGCAACCTCACCTCCGAAGCACAGAACGTCGCCGCAGGATATGCCGAGATCGAGAAGAGCAAGGCCAAGGTGCAGCAGTATCTCCGAGAAAAGGGGCTTCCGGACGAGGCGGTCGTATTCGCCTTCGTGAATGTCGAGAAGCAGTATGACCCGGTATTCAATGCCAACGGCAACTGGGCCGGACAGCGCTTTACGGGCTACCGCCTCAGCCAGCGCTTCACGGTCGAATCGTCGGAAGTGGAGAAGGTCGAGACGATCTCGCGCGAAATCTCGTCGCTCATCGCCCAAGGCGTGTCGATCGAGGCCTACGCCCCGGACTACTACTATACGAAGCTCGACGACGTGAAGATGGGGCTCATCGAGACCGCTTCGGCAGACGCCCGCATGCGCGCCGAGAAGATCGCCCGAAATGCCGGCACGAAGATCGGCCGCGTGGCCTCGGCCCGCATGGGCGTGTTCCAGATCACCGGCGCCAACTCGAACGAGGAGTTCTCGGCCGGCGGATCGTTCAACACGGCATCGCGCCAGAAAAAGGCCCGCATCACGATGCGCATCGAGTATCGGGTGAAATAGAGCCGGACTATGAACATGAATCAACGCCGGAGCGGATACGCCGCAGCTGACTGACGGCAACCCGCTTCGGTCCAACCACACCAAAAGCCCGAATCATGAAACCCCAAGCCCTGCTCGCCGGATTCGCACTGCTCCTGACAGCCTGCGGAGGTCCGGAAAACCGTTCGGTCTCCGAAGAGCTTCCGCTCGAAGAGGTCAATGCCCTGCTGAAGAAGAATCCCGACTACCAGGAGGCCGTCACGCTGGCCGAGCGCTTCCGCGCCACGGCCTCGACGGTCGAGAAGGCCCGGGCCAACGACCTGACATACGAGGCGCTGCAGACGTTCCTCGACAGCCTCTCCGACAGCGGGGTCCGCGACCGGCTCCGGGAGCAGGCCGATGCGGAATGGGAGGAGCGATACGGCGAAACGGCGCAGCGGATACCGGGGCTGATCGCCCACTGGCGGCACTTCCTCGACTCGCTGCGGCCGGAGAGCTACGTCTCCGTGCGGCTGCTCTCGATCGACCCGCGCGAAAGCACCTACGGCACGGCCCGCGTCGTGCTGGAGATCGCGCCGACAAAGGGCCCGATCGACCGGATCGAGGGTCGCTTCGGGCTCTTCCTGCGCGACAGGGCCCACGGCTTCGACGACTTCAGCGCCGCACGCCACAACAACTTCGAATTCAAGCGGGGGCTCCGCGCCCCGACCCGGATCACGACCTGGATGCAATACAGCATCTGGGACATCCAGGACGGAGACATCGGCTACAACATGTTCCCCGACCGGCCCGGGCTGCCGATCCGCGAACTGGTCGAGAAATACTGGTTCGACTACTCGGTCTCGGAACTCGTCATCGACGGCAACCGCGTGAACTACTTCGAGCTCTACCAGCAGGTGCCGGCCTCGATCCGTGACTACTGGCGCGAGGACGAGGAGGAGCGCCGCAACCGCGAGGAGACGCTCTACGGCGACATCGCCCGCGAACTGCTCGATCCCGACTTCGTGGAGCGCACGTGCTTCGAGCAAAAATACGGCGAAGACCACTTCCGCGAGCGCGACTCGCTGGCGGCCTGGCTGGTGTTCGACCACAACCTTTGAGACACATACAGAACAAAAAAATAGAGAACTACGATGGAAAGACCCGTTCGGGTGCGATTCGCACCCAGTCCCACCGGACCGCTGCACATCGGCGGCGTCCGCACGGCATTATATAACTACCTCTTCGCACGCAAACACGGCGGCACGATGATCCTCCGCATCGAGGACACCGATTCGCAGCGATTCGTCCCCGGAGCCGAAGAGTACATCATGCAGTCGCTCCGCTGGTGCGGCATCGAGATCGACGAGGGCGTCGGCGTCGGCGGCCCGCACGCCCCCTACCGCCAGAGCGAACGGCGCGAGATCTACCTCAAGTACGCCCTCCAGCTGGTCGAGGCCGGCTGGGCCTACTACGCCTTCGACACGGCCGAGGAGCTCGACGCCCTGCGCAAGGAGGCCGAAGCGCGCGGTGAGGCTTTTGCCTACAACTACGCCGTGCGCGAAAAGCTCGCCACCTCGCTGGCCCTTCCGGCCGAGGAGGTCCGCGCACGCATCGACCGCGGCGACCAGTGGGTCATCCGCTTCAAGATGCCCGAGAACGAGATCGTCCGCATGGACGACCTGATCCGCGGCCATGTCGAGGTGAATACCTCGACGCTCGACGACAAGGTGCTCTACAAGTCGGCCGACGCCCTGCCCACCTACCACCTCGCGAACATCGTGGACGACCACCTGATGGAGGTCTCGCACGTCATCCGCGGCGAGGAGTGGCTGCCGTCGCTGCCGCTGCACTACCTGCTCTACAAGGCCTTCGGCTGGGAGGAGAGCCAGCCGAAGTTCGCCCACCTGCCCCTGCTGCTCAAGCCCACGGGCGGCGGCAAGCTCTCCAAGCGCGACGGCGACAAGATGGGCTTCCCGGTCTTCCCGCTCTTCTGGAAGTCGCCCGCAACGGGCGAGACCGCCCGCGGATACCGCGAGGACGGCTACTTCCCCGAGGCCTTCATCAACATGCTGGCGCTGCTGGGCTGGAACCCCGGCACGGAGCAGGAGCTCTTCACGATGCAGGAGCTCATCGACAACTTCTCGCTCGAGCGCGTCTCGAAGTCGGGAGCCCGCTTCCAGCCCGACAAGGCCAAGTGGTTCAACGCCCAGTACATGCACCGCAAGACGGACGCCGAACTGGCCGAGGTCTACCAGCCGATCCTGCGCGAGCACGGCATCGAGGTCTCGGACGAGGTGGCCGGCAAGGCCGCAGGCATCATGAAGGAGCGGGCGCAGCTGACGACCGACCTCTGGGACCTGACCTCCTATTTCTTCATCGCCCCGACCCAGTACGAGGAGAAGCAGACCCGCAAATACTGGAAGGGCGACAATCCGGCGATCCTCCGCGAACTGCGCGGCGTGCTGGAGGGGATCGACGACTTCTCGAAGGAGAACACCGAGCGCATCGTGCACGCCTGGATCGAGGAGAAGGGTTACGGCATGGGACAGGTGATGAACACGCTGCGTCTGGCGCTCGTCGGCGCCGGCAAGGGCCCCGGCATGTACGACGTGACGGAGTTCATCGGACGCGAGGAGACGCTGCGCCGCATCGACTACCTGCTCGACAACCTGAAACCCGCTGAATGAATATGGTACAGATCGAACAACATGTCTGGGGCATGACCCCAGAGGGCGAAGCGATCGTCCTCTACACGCTGCGCAACGACCAGGGCGCAGAGGTGCGGCTCTCGAATTACGGGGCTGCGATCGTCTCGGTGACGATGCCCGACCGCGAAGGCCGCATGGCCGACGTCGTGCTCGGATACAGGCATCCCGAAGGCTACTTCCACGACGGAGCCGCCTCGGGAAAGAGCGTGGGCCGCTGCGCCAACCGCATCGCCTTCGGGCGGATGACCGTCGAGGGAGAGAAGTATGCCCTCGAGGTGAACAACGGCGTGAACCACCTCCACGGCGGCACGAACAACTTCGCCAACCGCGTATGGGAGAGCCGTGTCGAGACGAACCGCGTGGTGATGACCCTCGTCTCCGAGGACGGCGACCAGGGTTATCCGGGCGAGCTGTGCGTCGAGGCGGTCTTCGACTTCGACGACGAGAACGCCCTCGAAATCACCTATCGCGCCCGCACGGACAAGACGACGGTAGTGAACCTTACCAACCACGTCTACTTCAACCTCGCGGGCGACGGCAGCGGCTCGGTGCTCGACCACGAACTGCGTCTCAACAGCTCGAAGGCACTCGAGATGAACGAGCGGCAGATCCCCACGGGGCGTCTGCTCGACGTGGCCGGCACGCCGCAGGATTTCCGTTCGTTCCGCCCGTTCCGCCCCGGGATCGACTCGGAATTCAACCACATCCGCGACTTCAAGGGCTATGACCACCCCTTCGTGATCGACGGCTGGAAGCCCAACATCCTGGGCGAGGTCGGAGAACTGCGCGACCCGAAGTCGGGCCGCTGCGTCCGGGTGCTCTCGTCGCAGCCGAGTGTGATGATCTATACGGGCAACTGGCTGGCCGGAGGATGCCCCGAGACGAAGACCGGAGGCCGCTATGCCGACTACGACGGCGTAGCCATGGAGTGCCAGAACTACCCCGACGCGGTGAACCATCCCGAATTTCCCTCGCCGCTGCTCCGTCCGGGCGAGACCTACTGCCAGAAGATCGTCTTCCGCTTCGGCGTCTGCTAAAGGGAGAGTCCGAGGGGCCGCCTGCCCCGTAAAGGAAGCCGATGGAATGCGGCAAAAAGAGAAAGGAGCGATCGCTTAGCGATCGCTCCTTTCTCTTTTGAATCCGGCTTTGGAATCAGACTGCCGGGGTCTCTCCCTGCGGCATGGCCGAAGCGGCGGCCAGCGACGGATTGCGCTCTGCGCGGCGGCGCCGACGATCCCGTGCACCCGAAACCTCGCCGGCCTCGCGGTCTGCCGGAATCCCGACATGCTGTTCGTAGAACTCGCGCGTCACAACGATGCGGATTGCCTGACGCAGGATCGAGAACTCGAGCGGCGTATGGCCCAGCGGTTCGCCATCGACCTCGACACCCACCTCGGGCGACGATTCGATGCGAATGCAGCTGCCGCGCTCCTGCAGGATGTGACGGATGCGGTAGATGCCGCCGTTGAACAGGTAGTGGAACCGGAAAAGCAGGTGCCAGAAGTGCACCGGACGAATCAGCGACAGGTCGAGCATGCCATCGTCGGCAACCGCCTCGGGCAACTGCTGGATGCCGCCGCCGTTGAACTTGCAGATGCCCACGGCGGCCGACAGCAGCAGGTTGTTGTAGACCAGCCGTCCGTCCACCCACACCTTCACACCCGTCGGCTTGTAGCGGAAGAAGTTCCGGATCAGGCACCACGTATAGCGCCAACGGCTCTTGTGCCCCTTCTTCTTGAGGTGCGAAAGCCGCTGGACCACGTGCGCGTCGAAACCGGCGCCGGCCACGTTGGCCATGTAGCGGCTCTGACGGTAGTGCGACTCCTCGTAGGAGACTACCCCGACGTCCTGCAGGAAGGTGAACCCCTCGGCAATGGCCCGCACGGCATGCTGGTAGCGGTCCGACATGCCGAACGTCCGGACCCAGTCGTTGCCCGTACCGACGGCAATGACGGCCAGCAGCACCTCCTCGGGACGAACCTCCTGCTGGATGAACAGGCCGTTCACCACCTCGTGCAGCGTACCGTCGCCTCCGACGACGATGATGTGGCGGTAGCCCTCGCGCACGGCCGTAACGGTAAGCTCCGTAGCGTGGAACTTATGCTCCGTGAAGACCGGCTCGCAGAGGATATGGGCATCGCGCAGGTGCTTGGATATCTGCGGAAAGTGATCGAGCCCGCGGCCGCCTCCGGCCGTAGGATTGACGATCACGAACCACTTCGTCCGCTGCTCCTCCGCGCTACTTTTCAGGGACATTGCGCAGCGTGTGAACCAGGAAATCGTAGAACTTGGCCACCGAGGCGATCTCGACCTTTTCGTCGGGCGAATGCGGGTAGCTGATCGTCGGGCCGAACGAAATCATGTCCAGACCGGGATATTTCCCGCCGATGATGCCGCACTCGAGGCCGGCGTGGATCGCCGTCACGGCCGACTTGCGGCCGTAGAGGGCCTCGTAGGAGGCGGTCATGGCCTTCAGGATCGGCGACTGCATGTCGGGGTTCCATCCGTCGTAGGCACCCGTCAGTTCGGTCGTGGCGCCGGCCAGTGCGAAGACCGCCGTGATGGCCTCACCCAATGCGAACTTCTCCGAGCGCACCGAGCTGCGCAGCAGGCTCTGCATCCTGACCGCCGAGCCGTCGGAGACCACACGGGCCAGGTTCGACGAGGTCTGCACCAGCCCGGGCATGGCCATCGACATGCGCTGCACGCCGTCGGGACAGCCCACCACGGCACGGATCAGGCGCATCGCCGCCTCGCGGGGCAGCATCCGCTCCGGACGCGCACACGGCTCGACGCGGATCGACACTCCGTCCTCGATGCCGGCAAACTCCTCCTGTATGGTCTTCTCATAGGCGGCAACCGCCTCGGCAAAAGCCGCATAGCCGGCCTCTGGAACCAGCACGACCGCCTCGGCCTCGCGCGGGATGGCGTTGCGCAGTCCGCCGCCATCGACCGAGCAGAGCAGCAGCTCGCACGGCGCGGCATTCAGGAAGCGGAACAGCACCTTGTTGGCGTTGGCACGCTGGCAGACAATCTGGATGCCCGAGTGTCCGCCCTTGAGCCCCTTGACCGTCAGCCGGGCAGCAGCATATCCCGCCGCAGGGGTCGGCTCCTCGCCGTAAGGCAACGTCATGTTGGCGTCCAGACCGCCGGCACAGCCGACATAGAGCTCGCCCTCCGTCTCGGAGTCGAGGTTGAGCAGGATCTCACCCCGCAGCACGCCGGGCTGCAGACCGAAGGCACCGTCCATGCCGGTCTCCTCGGTAGCGGTGAAGAGCGCCTCCAGCGGACCGTGCTCGAGCGTATCGTCCTCGAGCACGGCGAGGATCGCCGCCACGCCGATGCCGTTGTCGGCCCCGAGCGTCGTACCGTCGGCCGTCACCCACTCGCCGTCGATGTAGGCATCGATCGGGTCGGTCAGAAAGTCGAACGTCTTGTCGTTGTTCTTCTGCGGTACCATATCGAGATGCGCCTGCAGGATGACCCCCTTGCGGTTCTCCATCCCCTTCGACGCCGGTTTGCGAACCAGGACGTTGTGCGCCTCGTCCTCCGAGGCCTCAAGGCCGAGCGAACGGGCGAAATCGAGCACGTAGCGACGGATTGCCTCCTCGTGGTGCGAGGGGCGCGGGATGCGGACGATCTCCGCGAAATGCTTCCATACGAGCGCCGGCTTGAGCGCCGTCAAGTTTCTGTCCATAGAGTTATTCGTTTTTGATGTTTGACTGTTCGTTTTTCTCCGTTTCGGCCCCCGCACTGCGGTCGAAGGCTTCGACGATGTATTTCACCAGCGGATGCCGCACGATGTCGCGCTTGTCGAACTCCACGATGCCGATCCCCTCCACGCGGCGCAGGATCTCCATCGCACGCACCAGACCGCTGTCGCTCTTGCGCGGCAGGTCGATCTGCGTCACGTCGCCCGTGACGATGAAGCGGGCGTTGCGGCCCATGCGCGTGAGGAACATCTTGATCTGCGAGAGGGTCGTGTTCTGCGCCTCGTCCAGGATGACAAAGGCGTTGTCGAGCGTCCGCCCGCGCATGTAGGCCAGCGGCGCGATCTGCACGGTGCCCTCCTCGAGGAACTTCTGGAGCTTGACCGGCGGGATCATGTCGTTGAGCGCATCGTAGAGCGGCTGCAGGTAGGGGTCGAGCTTCTCCTTCATGTCGCCCGGCAGGAAGCCCAGCTTCTCGCCCGCCTCGACGGCCGGGCGCGTGAGGATGATCCGCCGCACGTGCCGCTCCTTGAGGGCGCGGACGGCCAGCGCAATGGCCGTATAGGTCTTGCCCGAGCCTGCGGGGCCCACGGCGAAGAGCAGGTCGTTCCTGTCGTAGAGCCGGACCAGCCGCTGCTGGTTCACGGTCCGTGCGCGGACGATGTTGCCGTTATTGCCGTAGACGATCACATCCTTGTCCACCGGCCCGTCATCGGGCATCACGCCGCCCGAGAAGCACTGGTCGATGACCTGCGACGAAACATGTCCGTATTTGAGGTAATAGGCCACCAGCCCCTCCATGTGGGCGGCGAAACGCCGCGTATCGGCCTCGGCTCCGAGCACCTTGAGCGACGAGCCCCGGGCGACGATCTTCAATGTCGGATGCAGCGCCCGGATCTGCTCCAGATAGGCATCCTGGGGGCCGTACAGTTCGCGCGGATCGACCCCCTCGATCAGCACCTCCTTCGAAACACTCTCCGTCATAGGCTAAAACAGATATCCGACACTGAGCGCCACGTTGTACGAACGGAGCTTGTCGAGCTGGCGGCCGTCGGGCAGCACGACCTCATGCTTGGCCCGGAACTGGCCGTTGTAGCGCACGTCGATGAGCAGGTGACGCAGGAGTACCACGCCGGCACCCACCGTATAGGACATCGTCGGGCGCACGCGGCCGAAGTCGAGCAGGTCACCGCCGTCCTTGCGCTTGCAGTCGTTCATGACCGTGAAGACGGGGCCGGCATAGATCCGGACCGGATTGAGCAGCCGAAGCGACACGAGCACCGGCACGTCGATCGAATTCGACTTGAGGTTCAGCTCCCCGCTCCCCTCGGGACGGATGCGGAGGCCCTGGCGCACGTAGAGGATCTGCGGCTCAATGGCAAAGGCGCCGAGGTTCACCGCCGTGACGATACCCGCCTGCCAGCCGCATTTGTTGCGGATCTCCGTCGCCTTCATGTTGGTCGTATAGTCGGGGACGTTGATGCCTCCGATAACGCCCCACTCCACCCGGGTGCGGGGACGCTGGGCCATGGCTCCCCACGCCGTGGCGGCCAACAGCAGTGTCAAAAGAATCGTTCGTTTCATCTCTTTCTTGCGTTCAAACGTGTTACATACCACGAAGCCCACAGCATGTAGCAGATGCAGGCTCCGACAAAAAACATACCCCGGTGCGGGTCTCCGGTCATGCGGATGATCGCACCGCAGACCGGTCCGGAGACCGCCCCGGCCGAGATGGCCAGGATCATCAGCCCGGCCACTTCGTTGGCCCGCTCCGGCACGGCGCGCGTCGCCACGGCATAGAAGGTGGCGAAGACACAGGCCATGGCGAAGCCCAGGATGCCGACCGCGGCATAGATCGCCGCATCGTTGCGCAGGAAGAAGAGCGCCACGCACAGCACAAGTGCGAGGGCCATGTTCCAGCCGAGGTATTTCGTATCCGTGACCCGGACCAGCGCCCATGCCCCGACGAGCGTGCCGACGATCCGGCAGGCGTAGAAGCCCGTGGTGGTAAGGATCGACGAGGGGTCGTCGATGAGCCGTACCGAGAGGTAGCCGATGCCCACATCGCCGGCGATGAAGCAGGCGACGCCCAGCGTCGAGATCAGCACGGCGGGATGACGGAGCAGCTGCAGGCACTCCTTCAGCCCGGTGCCGGCACCCTGCCGGCGGGGCGGATCGGTGACCGCCGTACACTGGAGCCAGATGCCGCCGAGGACGGTCAGCCCCGCATAGAGCGGCAACAGCAGCCTCCACGAACCGGTCCAGGCCGTCAGCGCCGTCACGACGGGGGCCAACAGCAGCAGCGAGGTATTGCGGAAGATCTGCCCGACGGTCAGATAACTCGTCATGCGCGACTCGGGAACGCTGGTGGCCAGCAACGGATTGACGGCCACCTGGATGGCCGTATTGCCGATGCCCAGCAGGCCGAAACCGACAAAGTACCACACCGGAGCGCATCCTGTCCCGGCCGCATAGGGGACCGTCAGTCCGACGACGGTGAAGGCATAGCCCGCCAGCGCCGTAGCCTTGCGTCCGATGCGGTTCATCACCGCGGCGATCGGCAGCGACAGCACCAGGAACCACAGGAAGACCATCGTAGGCAGGAAGCTGACCAGCTGCTGCCGGTCGGGCGGCAGTTCAGCGGCGATACGTCCCGTAATGGGGGCTACCATGTCACAGAACCCCATGATGAAAAATCCCGCCAGAACGGGACCGAGCAGCCGTTTGTCCACCTTGTCCGTACCCATAGGCTCGAGTCGTCTCTTCTCTTTAATTTTTCAAAGTTACGTTTTTTTGGCGAAAAGCAAGCGTTCGGCGCCGATTTTTTCGCTGTTTCCACCGCAACATGCGGGATGCGACAGACGCTCCGAAACCGGAACGGGAACCGGACAGCGGCGGTACGGGCACAGGCCGGGAAGGCCGGCGAAGGAGTGTTCTCCGGAAGATTTTCGGCAGCGGCTCTTGTCCGTATCCCGATTTTTCTTATCTTTGTATATTCGACAAAAACGCCACACGATGTTTCTGCTCGCACACATAGATTTTACACTGCCGCTCGAGGACCCGATCCTGAAGTTCCTGCTCATTCTGGTCATCATCCTCGCCGCGCCCCTCATCCTGAACAAACTCAAGATCCCCTACCTGCTGGGGCTCATCATCGCCGGTGCGGTGATCGGACCCCACGGGCTCAACCTCGTGCTGCGCGACAGCAGCATCATCCTCTCCGGAACGGCCGGACTCCTCTACATCATGTTCCTGTCGGGCCTCGACATGGATATGTCCGACTTCAGGCGCAACAGCTGGCGCAGCCTCATTTTCGGACTATATACCTTCTGCGTCCCGTTGGGTCTCGGCATTCTGGCCGGATACTACATCCTTGGATTCTCGATCTACTCGTCGATCCTGCTGGCGGGTCTCTTCGCCTCGCAGACACTCATTGCCTACCCGATCGTGAACAAGCTCGGCATCGCCCGCGACAAGGCCGTGACGATCGCCGTCGGCGGTACGGTCATCACCGACACGCTCGCCCTGCTGTTGCTCACCGTGATCGTCGGGATGGCCACCGGCAACGTGGACGACACGTTCTGGTGGAGGCTCGGCATTTCGGTGCTGGTCTGCATCCTCATCATCGTCGTGCTCTTTCCGATCATCGCCCACTGGTTCTTCAAGCTGTGCAGCGACAACGTCTCGCAATACATCTTCGTGCTGGCGATGGTCTTCCTCGGCGCCTTCCTGGCCCAGCTGGCCGGACTGGAACCGATCATCGGGGCATTTCTCTCGGGCCTTGCGCTCAACCGGCTCATCCCCAAGACATCGCCGCTGATGAACCGCATCGAGTTCGTCGGCAACGCCATCTTCATTCCCTTCTTCCTGATCGGCGTGGGCATGCTCATCGACTACCGGGCCTTCTTCCGCGACTGGGAGAGCCTCGAGGTGGCGGCCGTCATGATCGCCCTGATCACCGTGGCGAAATTCATCGCCGCCTGGCTCACGCAGAAGAGCTTCCGGCTGTCGAAGGACCAGCGTACTGTCATCTTCGGACTGAGCAGCGCCCACGTGGCCGCCACGCTCGCCGCCGTCATGGTGGGCTACAACGTCATCCTGGGCCATACGCCCGACGGCGAGCCGATCCGTCTGCTGAGCGAGAGCGTGCTCAACGGCACGATCCTGATGATCCTGGCCACATGCATCGTCTCGACCTTCGCCACGCAGCGCGGCGCCCACAACATCGCCGTGAAAAACGCGCTGCAGACGAACGACGAGGAGAAATCGCGCCCCGAGGAGCACATCCTCATCCCCGTGGCCAACGAACAGTCGGTAGACGAACTCGTCGGCCTCAGTGCCACGATCAAGCGCGCCAAGGAGCCGAACGGGCTCTATGCGCTGCACGCCATCGACAACCGGGTGGACGATCCCAACATGGAGAAGCGGGCCCGCAAGCTCCTCGACGGGGCGGCGAAGACCGCCGCCGCCGGTGACCTCTACCTGCAGCAGCTGCTCCGCTACGACGTGAACATCGCAAATGCCATCGTCAGCACGGTGCGCGAACGGAACATCACCGACATCGTACTGGGCATGCACCAGCGAACCCCCGGCTCCACGGCGCTGCCCGCCATTCCCGGAATCCCGGGCATTCCCGGCACGTCGGGGCCCGGCATCGGAAAGATGGTGACCGACGTGCTGTCGCAGAGCAACGTCACCACCTTCATCTACAGCCCGGCCCAGCCGCTCTCGACCATCAAGCGCCACCTGGTCATCGTCCCGCCCGGCGCCGAGAAGGAGGCCGGATTCCAGATGTGGCTGCAGCGCATCCGCCAGCTGGCCCGCAATACCGGGGCGAAGGTGGCTTTCTTCGCCTCCGACGCCACGCTCCAGCACATCCGCCCGCGCCGCGAACGGAAAGCCCCGGCCAACATCGGCTTCGTCCCCTTCGACCGCTGGGACGACCTTCCGTCGCTCGAACACGACCTGCGCGACGACGACTGTCTGTGGTTCGTCATGAGCCGCCGCGACCGGGTATCGTACCACCCGGCGATGAGCCGTATCCCGGGCTACCTCGAGCAGGTGTTCGCCGGCTACAGCGCCGTGCTGGTCTACCCCGTACAGGCCGGCGCCACGGACCGCTACCTCTGATGCACGGAGGTCCGGACGTGCGGGGATTTCGGCAAATTGCGCGAAAAATTTTTCAGCCTCGCGGATTTGCGTTATCTTTGCGGGACGGCACTATGCCCTAACATTTAAAACAGACTGGTACAGACATGAGCCTCGTAGCAATCGTAGGACGCCCGAACGTCGGCAAATCGACCCTCTTCAACCGCCTGGTCGGCGAACGGAAGGCGATCGTGGACTCCACGGCCGGAACCACCCGAGACCGCCATTACGGCAAGACGGACTGGAACGGCAAGGAGTTCTCCGTGATCGACACGGGCGGATACACCGTCAATTCCGACGACATTTTCGAAGACGAAATCCGCCGGCAGGTGATGCTGGCCATCGACGAGGCGGACGTCATCCTCTTCCTGGTGGAGGTCTCCACGGGAATCACCGACCTCGACATGCTGATGGCCGACATCCTGCGCCGCACCACGAAGAAGGTGATCCTCGTCTGCAACAAGGTGGACAACAACGACCAGATCTTCTCCTCGCACGAGTTCTACGCCCTCGGGCTGGGCGACCCCTTCTGCATCAGCTCGATGACCGGCAGCGGAACGGGCGACCTGATGGACGCCATCCTCGAGGCGCTGCCCGCCGACACGACGGCCGAAGAGGAGGAGGACCTGCCCCGCATCACGGTTGTGGGACGCCCCAACGTCGGCAAGTCGTCGCTCACGAACGCCCTGCTGGGCGAGGAGCGCAACATCGTCACCTCGATCGCCGGAACCACGCGCGACTCGATCCATACGCGCTACAACAAGTTCGGCATGGACTTCTACCTGGTCGATACGGCCGGCATGCGCAAGAAGGGCAAGACGATGGAGGACCTGGAGTTCTACTCGGTGATGCGGTCGATCCGCGCCATCGAGAACTCGGACGTCTGCATCCTGATGCTCGACGCGCAGCAGGGGCTCGAGTCGCAGGACCTGAACATCTTCAACCTGATCGTCCGCAACCGCAAGGGGTGCGTCATCGTGGTGAACAAGTGGGACCTGATCGAGAAGGAGAGCAACACGATGAAGGAGTGGACCGAGTTCCTGAAGAAGAAGCTCGCACCGTTCAACGACATTCCGATCATCTTCACCTCGGTGCTCAACAAGCAGCGCATCTTCGACGTGCTGCAGACGGCCATCCGCGTGCACCAGTCGCGCCGGCGCCGCATCTCGACCTCCGAGCTGAACGACTTCCTGCTGCCGCTGATCGAGAACTACCCGCCTCCCGCAACAAAAGGCAAGTACATCAAGATCAAGTACGTGACCCAGCTCCCGACCCCCACGCCGCAGTTTGCCTTCTTCGTCAATCTGCCGCAGTATATCAAGGAGCCCTACCGCCGTTTCCTGGAGAACAACATCCGCGACCACTGGGACTTCTCGGGAGTTCCGATGCAGATCTATTTCCGACAGAAGTAGCTCCCGACGCGGAAGGCGTTCCGCAGGCCGGAAGCACCCGGCAAACCATACGGAAGAGGCCCCCGACAATCGGGGGCCTCTTTCTCGTATCGCTTCCGGGGGAAGGTCACTGCTGGAAGTTGCGGCTGGCTCGGAGCAGATGGCGCAGCGAGGAGATGATCTCGAGCGACTCCTGCAGCAGGTTCAGGTAGACCAGCGACACATTGATGCTGCTGTTCTCCTCCTGGATGCGGTCCATCTGGATGCGCTGCAGTTCCACGAGCCGCGCCCGCACGGCCTCGCTCTCGGCAAGCAGGTCGTCCATCGCCCCGTACTCGCCGGCCCGGACCGCATGGCCCGCCCGCTCGAGCAGCGCCACAACCCGGTCGCGCACCGGGAGGAACTCCCCGGCACAGGCCGCAGGCAGCGGGTTGAAGTTGTTGTCCACATGCTCGCGGCACAGGTCGTTCATACGCTTGAGCGCATAGTGGAACTGGATGCAGCAGTTGCTGCCCAGGTGGAACCACATGTTCTTCTCGATCGCCGTATTACGGTTGATCCGCCGCATGCCGATCATCTCGCGCCGCCGGACCTTGCGCAGCATCTCCTTCTTCCGATCGACCTGCTGCGCGACTCGGCGCAGGGCCCGCCGGTCCTCGCCGACAAAACCGTCAGTAACAGCGCGGTAGTTTCCCGCCGTATAGTCCAGCATGTCGGAGAGTGTGCCGCTCACATGGCGGCGCAGCAGGTTCCAGACCTCGGTCTTGTCCTTCTCGACAAGGATCCGTTTGAAGAGGTCGTCCTCATGCTCGCTGCGCAGTTTGCGGCGGTAGCGGATGTTGCTGTGGACAAGCAGGGCGGCCGCCAGAAGGATCAACGCAACCATCACCACCGTACCTCCATAGTACATCGCCAGCGCGACGAAAAAGCAGGCCGTAAAGGCGACACCGGCCGTGATGAACCACCCGCCGATGACCGACAGCACGCCCGTGATGCGGAACACGGCGCTCTCACGTCCCCAGGCACGGTCGGCAAGCGACGTACCCATGGCCACCATGAACGTGACGTAGGTGGTCGAGAGGGGCAGCTTCAGCGACGTACCGAGTGCGATCAGCAGGCTGGCCAGCAACAGATTGACCGAAGCGCGCACCAGGTCGAAGGCCGCACCGTCGGCCAGCACGGCCTCGTCCTGCGAAAAGCGGGCGTTGATCCAGGCCCGCATGCGCGGCGGCGTGATGTTCGAAAGCGTCTGCGCCAGCGACATCGACGTGCGGACGATGCTCCGCGCCACGGCCGACGAGCCGAACATCTCCTCGCCCTCGTCCTGGCGCGACAGATCGACCGAGGTCTTGATGACCTTCTGCGCCTTCTTCGACGTGCAGAGCGTCCAGACCATGATCACACCCGCCGCGGCCAGGAAGAGGAACGGCGTACGGGCCGGTTCGTTGAGCGACGACATCAGGTAGGTATCGCTGCCCGCACCGTGGGCCGCATAGTCCAGATAGGAGTCGTAGCCGGCCAGCGGCACTCCGATGAAATTGACCAGGTCGTTGCCGGCAAAGGCCAGGGCCAGGGCGAAGGTCCCGAGCAGGACGACCACCTTGAAGACATTGACCCGCAGCCAGTGCAGCACCTGCATCAGCAGGGTGAAGCCCACCAGGCAGCAGCCGGCGATCAGGGTGCCGTGGGCGGCGATCCACGCCTTGGCCCCGGAGGTCATGAACGTCGTGTCCTTGACGCCCTTGATCAGCATGAAGTAGACGATCGCAGTCGATGCGATACCCCCGAACAGGCCGATCGTCCACTTGAGCCGCTCCCGGTAGCGGAACGTAAAGACCAGACGGGCGAGCCACTGCACGACCATACCGAAAAAGAAGGCAATCGCCACCGAGAGGAAGATGCCCATGATGACCGAAAGGGCCTTCTCCGTATTGAGGTAATCGGCGAAGTGCATGCCTTCGGTCCCGGCCATCTTCACCAGCGTGAGGGCAAACGTACCGCCCAGCAGCTCGAATACCATCGATACGGTGGTCGAGGTCGGCAGGCCCAGCGTGTTGAACACGTCGAGCACGAGCACGTCGGTGACCATCACGGCCAGGAAGATGCAGACAAGCTCCTGAAAGAAGAATTGCTCGGGACGGAAGATTCCGTGGCGGGCAATCTCCATCATGCCGTTGGACATCAGCGCTCCGCAAAGAATGCCCGTGGCCGCGATCCACATGATCACACGGTAGGGCGCCACCTTGGCGCCGACGGCCGACGAAAGGAAATTCACCGCATCGTTGCTCACGCCGACCACCAGGTCGAAGATCGCGAGCAGAAAGAGGAACAGGATGATTCCGAAGTAGACAGTTTCCATGATTTATTCCAATTGGTCGCGCAAAGATGCCCACCGGGTGTTTCGGATCGTTTTCCCGGATGTTAAATTTCGGTTACACCGGCCGCTTTCACCGAATCGTAACACGCATGTCGCCGCTTCGAAAAAAAGGTCGCGTTCTTTTGTCGCGTCCTAAACGAAGACACTCATGTCTGAAACACACCATTACAAGACCATCGTGATGTCGGACATCCACCTCGGATCGAAATGGTCGAAGGCCAAGGAGGCCAACCGCTTCCTGAAATATCATACCTGCGACACACTGATCCTCTGCGGCGACATCATCGACGGATGGGAACTCATCCGGGGACGGCGCGAAAAGTGGAAACGCCGCCACACGAACTTCATCAGCCGCCTGCTCGAGATCCAGCACGACACGCACATCATCTACCTGCGCGGCAACCACGACGACTTTCTCGACCGCGTCCTGCCGCTCCGTTTCGCCAACATCACCGTGCTCAGGGACTACATCCACATCAGCGGATCGCAGCGTTTCTACGTGCTGCACGGCGACGTGTTCGACCACGTCACCTCGTCGATGAAGTGGCTGGCCAAGATCGGCGACGTGGGCTACTCGGCGCTCATGTGGTTCAACCGTATCTACAACCGGCGGCGCCTCAAACGGGGGCTGCCCTACTACTCCGTCTCGCAGAAGATCAAACAGAAGGTCAAGGCCTCGGTCTCCTACATCAGCGACTTCGAGAAGCACCTGGTGGAGATCGCCGCACAGAAAGGCTGCAACGGTGTGATCTGCGGGCACATCCACCAGGCCGACAAACGCATGATCGGCAACATGCTCTACCTCAACTCGGGCGACTGGGTCGAATCGCTCACCGCCCTGGCCGAGGACTACGACGGCAATTGGGAGATCCTCCGCTACGACCCCGAAAAATAGAGACCCGATGCGTTACCTGTTCGCCATTCAGGGAGAAGGGCGCGGTCACCTGACCCAGGCCCTCTCGCTCGCCGGCATCCTCCGCCGCAACGGCCACGAGGTGGTCGGCATTCTCGTCGGACGCAGCCCCGAACGACGGCTCCCCGACTTCTTCTTCGAACGCATCGGCGCCCCGGTCACCGAATTCGAAGCCCCGCGCTTCGCCTTCGACCGCTGCAACCGGAGCGTCAGCATGTTCCGCACGCTCCTGGCCAATGCCGTTCCCCGGCGGCTCAAGGCCTTCGACCGCAGTATGCGGCTGATCCGACGCCGGATCGAGGAGCTGCAGCCCGACCGGATCGTGAACTTCTACGAACTGCTCACGGGACTGACCGTCCGCCGCTTTGCGATCCGGATCCCGATGACCGGCATCGCCCACCAGTTTCTGCTCAACCACATTCTCTACCCCTACGGACGCGGAACCGGAATCCAGGGATTCCTGCTGCGGCTCCATGCCCGCATGACGGCTTCGGGATGCAGCGAACTGCTGGCGCTGTCGTTCCGCCCGATGGCCGACGACTTCCAGCGTCACATCCACGTCGTGCCGCCCCTGCTGCGCCGCGAAGCCCTGATCGGCCGCACCGCCAACGAGGGATTCATCCTCGGCTACATGGTGAACAACGGTTTTGCGGGCGAGGTGCGCAACTGGTGCGCCCGCCATCCGCAGCACTCCGTAGAGCTCTTCTGCGACCGGCCCGACGGCTGCCACAACCAACCTCCCGAAGGCAACCTGCACCTTCACCGCCTCGACGACCGGCTCTTTCTCGACGCCATGCGCAACTGCCGGGGATACGTCACTACGGCCGGATTCGAATCGGTCTGCGAAGCCCTCTACCACGGCAAGCCGATGCTGCTGGTGCCGGCCCACATCGAGCAGCGCATCAACGCTGCCGACGCGGCAGCGGCCGGGGCCGGGATCGTTGCCCGGGGCTTCAACCTCGACCGTTTCGTCGGTTACCTCGCCCGGCCGAATACACCCGACCCGGGATTCCGCCGCTGGGTCGATTCGGCCGAAACCTGCTTCCTGCAACTCCTCACCCAAGCATAAACCATGGAATATACCTACAACAACCGCGAACTGAGCTGGCTCTCGTTCAATGAACGGGTCCTGCAGGAGGCGCAGGACCGCAGCGTACCGCTGCTCTCCCGGCTGCAGTTCCTCGGCATCGTATCGAACAACCAGGACGAATTCTTCAAGGTGCGCATCGCCAACCTCATCCGGCTGAACCGCACGGGCCGGCAGGGCTCCCGACAGCTGCTCGGCGGATACACGCCCGCCGACCTGCTCGCCGAGGTGAGCAGGCAGGCCGAACGGGCACAGGCCCGGTTTGCGGAGACCTACCGCGGACTGCTCCGCGAGATGGAGGCCGAAGGGATCTTCGTCGTCGATGAAACCGGTCTCACGCCGCACCAGCAGGAGTTCTGCCGCACGTTCTTCGCATCGGTCGTCTCGCCGCGCCTGGTGCCGCTCATGCTCCGCAAGTCGGTCCGCATCCCGTTCCTGCCCGACGGAAACGTCTACCTCGGCGTCCGGATGGGCTGTACGGGCGGCACGTCGGTGCGCTACGCCGTCATCCAGGTGCCGGTCAGCTCGGCATGCCCGCGCTTCGTCGTTCTCCCCTCGGAGCCGGGGCGGCGCGATGTCATCTTCCTCGACGACATCATCCGGCTGATGATCGACGAGATCTTCTTCATGTTCTCCTACGACACCATCTCCGCACACACCTTCAAGATCATGCGCGACGCCGAACTGACGATCGACGACGACGTCTCGAAGAGCCTCTTCGAACGCATCGCCGAAGGGGTCGAAAGCCGCCGCTACGGCTCGCCCATCCGCCTGATCTACGATCGCGACATGCCGGCCGACCTGCTCGACATGCTGGCCCGCAAACTCAAGCTCTCGAACCCCGGGATGCTGGCGCCGGGCGACCGGTACCACCTGATGAAGGACCTGATGAAGTTCCCCGACGTACGGCCCGACCTGCGGACGGTCAATCCGGCCCCGCTCCGCCACCGCGACATCATCCCCTTCCAGAGCATCCTGAAAGTCGTGCGCCGCAGGGACATCCTGCTCAACTACCCCTACCACTCGTTCCAGCACTTCATCGACTTCCTGCGCGAAGCGGCCATCGATCCCCACGTCGAGCGCATCTCGATCACGCTCTACCGCACGGCCGAGCACTCGAAGGTAATCAACGCCCTCGTCAATGCCGCCCGAAACGGCAAGCAGGTCTCCGTGTTCGTCGAACTCAAGGCCCGCTTCGACGAGGAGCAGAACATCGAACATACCGACCTGCTGCAACGCGAGGGCGTGAAGGTCATCTACGCCATCGAGGACCTGAAGGTGCACTGCAAGACCGTACTCGTCGAACGGCGCGAATCCTCCGGACTGCGCGGATACGCCTACATCGGAACGGGCAATTTCAACGAGAATACGGCGGCGATCTACGGCGACTTCGGTCTGCTGACCGCCCACAAGGGGATCGTCGAGGATGTCCGCAACGTGTTCCAGTTCCTCACGAACAGCCACAAGCAGTTCAGGTACAAGCACCTGCTCGTATCGCCCTACTACATGCGCGAGGCGTTCGGCGAACTGATCGACCGAGAGACGCGCAACGCCCGCAAGGGACGCAAGGCCTATATCTACGCCAAATGCAACTCACTGACCGACGAACGGATCATCGACCGCCTCTACCGGGCAAGCCAGGCCGGCGTCGAGGTACGGCTGATCGTCCGCGGAGCCTGCTGCCTGCGCCCCTCGGTCGAGGGCATGAGCGAGCGGATCCGGGCCATCAGCATCGTGGACAAGTACCTCGAGCACGCCCGGCTCTTCATCTTCTGCAACGACGGCGACGAACGGACCTACATCGGGTCGGCCGACTGGATGTCGCGCAACCTCGACCGCCGGGTCGAGGTCTGCACGCCGATCCTCGACCGGCAGATCCAGCGACTCCTGCGCAAGGTCTTCGCCATCCAGTGGTCGGACAACGTGAAGGCACGCGACCTTGCGGACCAAGCGGACAATCCCCATCTGAAACCCGCTCCGGGACAGTGCCCCGTACGCAGCCAGACGGCGCTGTACGACTATTACAAGGAACAAAGCGAAAAGGAGAAATGAACAGGGAGACTTTCGGAGCCATCGATATCGGCTCGAACGCGATCCGTCTTCTGATCGACTACGTCGAAGCCTACGAGGACGGACGCACCGAATACAAGAAGGCCGCCTTTGTCCGGGTTCCCATCCGGCTGGGCGACGACGTTTTTCTGCGCGGACGCATCAGCAACGGCAAGGCCGAAGCGCTGTGCGATGCCATGCAGGGTTTTTCGGCGCTCTTCCGCGCCTTCGCGGTCAAGGACTACCGCGCCTACGCCACGAGCGCCATGCGCGAGGCCGAAAACGGCAGCGAGGTCGTCTCGCTGATCCGCAACCGCAGCGGGATCTCGGTCGAGATCATCAGCGGCGAGGCCGAGGCCGGCACGATCTTCGCGGCCGGGGGGCTGCGCGAGACACTCGACCCGGCGAAGACCTACCTCTATGTCGATGTGGGCGGCGGCAGCACCGAGATCGTTGTCTACGCCCGCCGGCGCAAGGTTGATGCCTGCTCGTTCCGACTGGGCACCGTGCGGATCTTCAGCCGTGCCGAGGAACCGGCCGAATGGGAGCGTTTCGGAAGGTGGCTCGAACAGATCGACGAAAAATGGCACCCTTCGGGCATCATCGGATCGGGCGGCAACATCAACAAGGTGCACAAGATGCTCGAAAAGAAGTCCCGGGAGTGCATCCGGGCCAAGGAGCTGACGTCGCTCTATGCCCGGCTGCGCGACATGTCGGTCGAGGAGCGCATGGAGCAGCTCTACCTGAACCAGAGCCGGGCCGAGGTGATCGTCCCCGCCCTGAAAATCTTCACCGAGGTGCTGCGCATCTGCCGCATCGACACGGTGTGCGTACCGCGCATGGGACTGGCCGACGGCATCATCCACCAGCTCTACCGCCAGTACAACCCCTTTGCCTGACCGCCGGCCACACGGATCCTTCCGTACCCCGCACACATGCGAAATCGGGCCGCACCTCTCCGGTGCGGCCCGATCGTTTTCGGTTGTCGGTCCCGTAGGGATCAGAAGCGGACCTTCGCTCCGACCGAGAAGCGGATGCCGTAGTATTCGGCCTGCCGCACCCGGTCCTTCGTCCCCTGATAGTAGCGCAACGGCTGGTTGAGCAGGTTGCCCACCTCGGCGTAGACCGAGAGGAACTTCGTGGCGCGCACCGACACATTGGCGTCGAGGTAGTTCACGCTGTCATAATAGCGGTCCGTAAAGGGGGTCATGCCCATCTCCTCGTTGTCGAGGAACGAGCTGGCGTAGTTGTACGAGAGGGTGGCCGTCAGGCGGCGGTTCTCGAAATAGAGCGAGGCATTGACCGTATGCTCGGGCGTACCCGGAAGCTGGATGTCGTCGGCATTGCGGCCGGCGAAGATCGGATCGGTCAGGCGTGTGACCTTCGAGTGGTTGTAGGTGTAGTTGGTGTAGACGCCGAAGTTCTTGAGTGCCGGGGAGATGAATCCCAGGTCGCGCTGGAACGACACCTCTACGCCGAACAGGTTCGCATCGCCGGCATTGACGGCCTTGTAGAGCTCCTTGAACTCCGTCCCGGCGATCACCTGGTCCTCGACCATCGCATCGACGATGAAGTCGGAGATCTGCTTGTAGTAGACGCCGGCCGAGACCAGGCCGATCGACCGGAAGTAGTACTCGAACATCAGGTCGTAGTTGTTCGACACCGTATTGCGCAGGTCGGGATTGCCCATCGTGTACTCCTCGTCATGGAGGTTCACACGGTCGCCCGGCACCATCTGGCGGAACTTCGGACGTGCGAGCGTCGTGGTAAAACTGGCCCGGAGCACCATGTTGTCCATCGGCTCGTACTTGAGCAGCACGGAGGGCAGCCAGTTGTCGTAGGTCGTCTTGCGCGATACGGGCGTCGAGGTGATGTTCTCCTCCTCGGCATCGACGTTGAGCGCATGGCCCGTATAGTCGAAGAGCGTATGCTCGAGACGCAGGCCGGCGATCAGTTTCAGGCGGTTGCCGAACTGCTGGTCGTAACGCAGGTAGGCGGCATGGATCGACTCATGTCCCTCGTAGTTCTCGGCCTCCTCCATCGGGTTGCGCGACAGGGAGAACTGCGAAGCGTCGTTGAAGTCGAGCCGGGAGAGGTATTTCTTATTCACAAAGTCGCCTGCGGTGTAGTCGCCGGCATAGAAGTTCCGGCGCGTGGCGTCGTAGATGTTCCCGCCGGCCATGGCCTGGCGGATGAAGGACTCCTCATCGACCGGTTCCACGTCGTAGAAGGTGATGTATTTCGACTTGTCCTTGTCCTGGAACTTGTATCCGGCCTTCAGCGTACCGGCAAACTGACCCGTGAAGAGACGCGCCCGAAGATCGACATGGGCCTTGTATTCGGTCTCCTCGATCTCGCTGAACGACTCGGTCAGCTCGTCGAGCTTGATGAAGTTGGTCGCATTGAGCTCCATCCGCGAAGGATCGAGGGGCTCGAAACGCGGCTCGCGCTCATCCGACAGATCGACATCGAAGCGGATCGGATTGTCCTCGTCGCTCTCCAGGCCGATGTAACGCTCGTTGGGGCGGTCTTCCGAGGCCCGGGCATAGTCGAAGCCCCACTCAACGCCGAGCCAGCCGAGGTTGTGCTCTCCACCCAGCGCGATGTCGGCCGTCTGCTGGCGTTCGAGGCGGGCGAATTTCGTATCAGGCGCCCCGCCCTTGGTCTGACGGCGCAGATAGGCCGTGGCCGTACCGTCGGCATCGGGCGTGATATCCTTGTAGGTCAGGCGGTAGCGGTTTTCCCAGTCGTTACGGCGGTTGTACATGCCGCGCAGTTCGATCTTGTGGTTTTCGTTGAACTTCCAGTCGAGCGAAAGCGAATAACTCTGCCGCTCGCGGTGCACGTAGTACTGGCGGACCTCAAATTCATCGACATAGGCATTGCCGTTGTCGTCCTCCTTCCACGTCGCCTCGATGTTGTCCGAGCCGATCGGGTTGTTATGGTAGGCTACTGCGGCCATCACCCCGAGCCGGTCCTTGAAGAAACGCGAGCCCCAGCTGACCGAACCGTTGAAGGTCACGCGCTGCGAGATGGGGTTGTAACCCGCCCCGGCATTGGCCGAGAGGGTCTGGCGATAGGGCGAATTCTTCGTTACGAGGTTCACCGCACCGCCGATGGCGTCGCCGTCCATGTCGGCCGTGACGACCTTGTTCACCTCGATGGTCTGGATCATGTCCGTGGGAATGAGGTCCAGCTGCGCGGCGCGCGAGTCACCCTCGGCCGAGGGGAGACGGTTTCCGTTGAGCGTCACGGATGTAAGGTCGGGCGACGTGCCGCGCACCTGTCCGAAACGGGCCTCGCCCTGGTCATACTGCACGTTGATGCCCGGGATGCGCTTCATCGCATCGCCGATATTGGCGTCGGCGAAACGGCTCATCTGGTCGGCCGCCACGATGTTGCTCACCCCGTCGTTGTTCTTTTGCAGGGTCAGTGCCCGGCGCTGCCCTTCGACGATACCCGAAACCACGACGTTGCCGATGGCCACGCCCTCGTGCAGGAGGAACTCGCAACGAATCGTCTCCCCCTTGTGTACGTCGTAGGTCTGGCAGATCGGATCGTAACCCACATAGGTGACGCAGACTTCATAGGTTCCTTCGGGAATACCGCGCAGCGAAAAACTCCCGTCCGTACCGGAAACGACGCCCAGGTTCAGCGAACGGATGTAGACCACGGCTCCGGGAACGGCATGCCGCGCATCGTCGAGCACCACGCCCGTCAGGGAGCCGCGGGCAGCGGCCAGTTCGGCATCCACGAGCTCCACCTCGGTTTCGGCCTCGCCTTCCGCAGCGGCCTGGAGATGAAGCGGCGCCACGGCCGCGAGTGCCAGAAAAACAAACGGATAAGTGTAGTTTTTTCTCATGAAACAGAAACTTGGAATTGTCTGCGGCAAAAGTATGGACATGCTGTTACCGCAACTTTGCATCCGCACAACAGTTTGAATGCAACACTGTTACGTTTCAATGAAGTTTCCCGGGAGGCGTTTCCCCGCTGTGTATTTTGCCTATATTTGCGGCGTCGGAAAAAACGTACGACAACATTCATCCCATATTCCTAGTATATGAAAAAACTCTGCTTTGCATGGTTTGCCGTCGTCCTGGCCGCCTGTACGACGACACAACCCGAAAAAAAGGCAGCCGAAGGCACCTACGACGGGGAACTCAACATCCTGATGCTCTCCGATGCCGGCCGAAACGGCTCCTACGACCAGCGCCTGATCGGCGAGTGGATGGGCGTCTATGCCGACCTTCTCGGCCCGGAGTTCGTCATCTCATGCGGTGACCTATTCCACTACGAGGGCATCCAATCGACGAGCGACCCGCTGCTGTGGTCCAATTTCGAAAGCATCTATACCCACGGCGAACTCCAGTGCCCGTGGTACGGGGTGCTGGGCAACCACGAATACCGCGGGAACACGCAGGCCATGATCGACTACTCGCAGGTCAGCCGCCGGTGGAACATGCCCGCCCGCTACTACACCTTCGCCGTACCCCTGGACGACGATAAGGCCGACTCGGACCGTGTGCGTTTCGTCTTCATCGACACAGCCCCGCTCATCGACAAGTACCGCCGGGAGAGCGACCAATACCCCGACGCGCAACGGGTCGATCCCGATGAAGAGGTCCGCTGGATCGACAGTGTCCTGAACGCCTCCTCCGAAAAGTGGAAAATCGTCGTGGGCCATCACCCGATGTACACCTACGACGACAAGGACGACATCGAACAGGAGAACATGCGCGCCCGGCTCGAGGAGGTTTTCCGCCGCAATGCCGTCGATGCCTACTTCTGCGGCCACATCCACACCTTCCAGCACATCCGCACCGGCAGGGACAGCATCGACTACATCGTCAATACGTCGGCCTCGAAACAGCGCGCGCCCCAGCGCGGCCCGCTCACGCAGTATGCCAGCGAGAACTCCGGGTTCGGACTGCTTTCGTTCGACAAAGGGGTGATGCACTACACGCTGGTGAACAGCCGCGGCGAACTGGAATACGAAATCGAGCGCCGGAAGTAGTCCGGCCCCTGTACGATGGAAAACAAGAACCGGCAGATCGAAGCCGACGCCCGACGGCTCTATGCGGAGATCACATTCCACGGACCGCACACGATAGCCGCCCTTCGCGCCTGCACGTCCCTCTCCGAACAGGAACTGCTCATCGCCCTGGGTTGGCTCGCACACGAAAACCGGATCGCAATCAACGGCGACACGGTCGAACCCCTCGTATCGGAATTCGCATTCTGATGCCGAGACCTCACCCGAAGACGGGCTGCGGAGTTCATCCGCAGCCCGTCCCTTTTTTGCGGCGGTCCACACCGCCTGCTCCAGAAGGGGCTGGTACGGATTTTGCCCGCATGTCCATGCGGAACAAATATAAAATTAAATTATAATAATATAAAAATTATCAATTTGATTTATACAAATATCCGATTTACCTTTGTCTCGTAAAAAGGCCGAAAAGGGGCGCCCGACGTTCCGGACCGGTCCGAGTATGAACCCTATAAAACAGTAAAGACATGACATCGATCATCAATTCCCCGATCCCCGAGTTCAAGGTCCAGGCCTACCACAACGGCGTATTCAAGACCGTCTCCAACGAAGACATCAAGGGCAAGTGGGCCATATTCTTCTTCTACCCTGCCGACTTCACCTTCGTATGCCCCACCGAGCTGGTGGACATGGCCGAGAAGTACGAGCAGTTCAAGGCCATGGGCGTCGAAGTATACTCGGTGAGCACCGACTCGCACTTCGTGCACAAGGCCTGGCACGACACCTCGGAGAGCATCCGCAAGATCCAGTACCCGATGCTCGCCGATCCGACCGGCGTGCTTGCCCGCGGCTTCGGCGTAATGAGCGAGGAAGACGGAATGGCCTATCGCGGCACGTTCGTGGTAAACCCCGAAGGAGTCGTCAAACTGGTCGAGATCCAGGACAACAGCATCGGCCGCAACGCCGAGGAGCTGCTCCGCAAGGTCGAGGCGGCCCAGTTCGTGGCAACGCACAAGGGCGAGGTATGCCCCGCCAAGTGGAAGAAGGGCGAGGAGACGCTCAAGCCGAGCATCGATCTGGTAGGCAAGATCTAAGACTCCGGAAGCTATGTTGGACGCATCGCTCAAGGAGCAACTCAAGGAACTGTTCGGGTCGCTGGAGGCCGACTACCTCTTCGACATCGCAGTCCGCGCGGACCACGGGTCCCGCGCGGAGCTGCTCGAACTGCTCGGCGACACGGCTGCCGCATCCGACCGCCTCGCCTGCCGCGTAAGCGAGGGCCCCGGACTCGAGTTCCGGATCCTGAAGAACGGACAGGAGCTCGGCATCCGCTTCCGGGCCGTGCCCAACGGGCATGAATTCAGCTCGCTGGTACTGGCCGTGCTCAATGCCGACGGGAAAGGACGCAACCTTCCCGACGAGGCGACCCGCCGCCGGATCGAGGCACTCGAAGGACCGGTCGAACTGGAGACCTACATGTCGCTGACCTGTACGAACTGCCCCGACGTGGTGCAGGCCCTCAACGTGCTGGCGATTCTCAACCCGCAGATCCGCCATACGGCCATCGACGGCGCCCTCTTTCCCGAGGAGGCCGAGCGGCTGAGGATCCAGGCCGTACCGAGCGTCTTCTGCAACGGCGAACCACTCCACACAGGTCGGAGCTCGCTAGGCGAACTGCTCGAGCAGCTCAAGGAGCGTATCGGGAGCCGCCCCGCCGAGGGCGCAACAATCGAACGCCGCTACGACGTCGTAGTGGCCGGAGGCGGACCGGCAGGTGCCGCAGCGGCGATCTACTCGGCCCGCAAGGGGCTGAAGGTGGCTGTGGTGGCCGGGCGCATCGGCGGGCAGGTGAACGAAACGGTCGGTATCGAGAACCTCATCTCCGTACCCCGGACCACGGGGGCCGAACTGGCCGGCGACCTGCGCCGCCACATGGAAGCCTACGGCATCGAACTGTGCGAAAACCGCACGATCGAGGCCTTCGAAGCCGGAGAGAAGGAGCACGTACTGCGCGTGCGCGGCGGCGAGGTATTCCGGGCCCCGGCGCTGATTGCCGCCACGGGAGCCTCGTGGCGCAGGCTCGGCGTCCCGGGTGAAGCCGAATACACCGGACACGGCATCGCCTTCTGTCCCCACTGCGACGGGCCGTTCTATGCGGGAAAGGATGTGGCCGTGATCGGCGGCGGCAACTCGGGAGTCGAGGCAGCCATCGACCTGGCGGGAATCTGCCGGCACGTGACCGTGCTCGAATTCATGGAGGAGCTGAAGGCCGACGGCGTCCTGCAGGAGAAGCTGCGATCGCTGCCCAACGTCATGGTCCGCACCGCGGTGCAGACACTCGAAGCGCTCGGACACGACGGCCGGCTCACGGCCCTGCGCCTGAAGGACCGCCGCACGGATGCGGTCTCCGAGATGCCGTTCGACGGCGTATTCGTGCAGATCGGCCTCTCGGCCAACAGCGCGCTCTTCCGCGAAGCCGTGGAGACGAACCGCGCCGGGGAGATTTCCGTGGACCGCAACTGCCGCACGGCGCTCCGCGGATTCTACGCCGCCGGCGACGTAACGAATGTCGCCTACAAACAGATCGTCATCGCCATGGGCGAAGGGGCCAAGGCTGCCCTCTCGGCATTCGAAGACCGCATCAGGGGGCGGTTCTGATCATCCCCGCCATATGCATTCCCGGTGCGGGAGGTGTCGGATCACACGATCCGCGCCTCCCGCACTTTATTCAGAGAGGCGAAACGGACGGGGCCGGGCCAATTCTTGGATTTGTGGAAAATTTCCTATATTTGTCCCATAAATCGTCCCCTTGGAAGATTCTTGCAGACATATGCGCCCGATGCGCCTCTGGATTCTCGTGCTGCTCGCCGCCATGCTGACCGAACTTTCGGCAGGCATGTCCGAAACGGCCGCCGCAGTCTTCTACACCCCCGATGACATTGCCGTCCTGCTCACCGAACCGGCAGAATCGTCCGATGACGATCCGTCGGAGAGCCCCGACGACGCCTGTCTGTACCGGATTCCCCGCATGCTGCCCTCCGCGGCACTCTGTCCGGGAAGCGAGATGCCCCCCGCAACGATCCGCCCCACAAGAGAGGCTCAGGCATTCCGTCTTGCAGACCGTTCGGACATACATACGGGACGTGCCGCCTGCCGCACCTTCTGCATCTATCGGATCTGACACACCGTCTCCGGCTGCAACCCGCCGCAGCCCGACCCTACCCGGCAGAGGCGGCACAAGCCTCCGCCCTACCCGATCCATTCACCCGAAAAGCGTTTGCCGTGCGCATCCACACGGCCCCACAACCACATAAACACCATTCATGGAACTCATCATACTTTATCTGACAGCGGCTCTCGCCATCTCGTTCCTCTGTTCGATTCTCGAAGCCGTCCTGCTCTCCACGCCGATGTCCTTCATCGCCATGAAGGAGAAGGAGGGCGCCAAGAACGCCCCGCTGCTCATGCGGCAGAAGCAGGACATCGACAAGCCGATCTCGGCCATACTTTCGCTCAACACCATCGCCCACACGATCGGTGCCGCAGGCGTCGGCGCCGAGGCCGTCAAGGTCTTCGGCGAAGCCTACTTCGGCATCATCTCGGCCGTGCTGACCATCCTGATCCTCGTCCTCTCGGAGATCATCCCCAAGACCGTCGGTGCCTGCTACTGGCGGCAGCTGGCCATGTCGTCGGCCCCGGTCATCCGCGCGATGATCATCGTCTGCTACCCGCTCGTGCTCCTCTCGGAGCTGATCACCAAACTCGTCTCGTCGAAGAAACAGCCTCTCTCGGTCAGCCGCGAGGAGGTCTCCGCCATGGTGAGCGTCGGCCGGCAGGAGGGCGTCTTCCAACCCCGTGAGGACAAGGTGATCCAGAACCTCTTCCGGCTGGACCACGTTACCGTGCGCGAGATCATGACCCCGCGGACCGTGGCCGCCACGGCCCCCGAGCGCACCACGCTCCGCGAATTCTACGCCAACCACCTCTTCCGCATCTTCTCGCGCATCCCGGTCTACGGCGACAGCCCCGACTACATCACCGGCTACGTGCTGAAACAGACCGTCCTGGAGAAGCTGGCCGAAGACCGTTTCGACAACCGCCTGGCCGACATCCGGCGCCCGATCCTCTCGTTTCCGGGCGAGGAGACCGTGGCGGCCGTCTGGGAGGAGATGATCAAGAACAAGGAGCACATCGCCCAGGTGCGCGACGAGTACGGCTGTTTCCAGGGCATCGTCACGATGGAGGACGTCATCGAGACGCTGCTCGGCCAGGAGATCGTGGACGAGAAGGATGCCGTCGCCGACCTGCAGGCTCTCGCCCGCGAGAAGTGGAAACAGCAACTCGGCGGGAAATCCGGCGGGGGAAAATAACCGGGGTTCCGACGCAACGTCCCGGTACGGCATTCCGCATTCCGACCGCATCGACGAAACAGCCCTGCCACACATGTGGCAGGGCTGTTCTGCTGTTAGACGGAACCGGCGGGGGCTATGCCTGCACCGGACTCTCGGAGCCGCTCTGCGGCGTTCCGCCCTGCGGGGCTCCCGACTCCCGGTTGCCGCGACGGCGGTTCCGGCCGCCGCGGTGACGGCGGCGGCGCTTGGCTCCCTCCGGAGCGGGTTGCTGTCCGGCTGCGGCCGCCGTTCCCTGCGATGCCCCGGCGGCCGGCTGCGGAGCCGGCTGTTGTGTCTGCTGCTGCGGGGCCGACGAGCTGTTGTGTCCCTTGTCGCGCAACCGGTCGCGGCGCCCGCGTCCGTGTCCGCGTCCGTCACCGCCCTTGCTGCGGCCGCCGCGCCCCTTGCCGCGTCCGGAGAAGGCCTCGGGATTGTATTTCGGGCCCTCGCCCACACTCTCCGGCAGGTCGGCCTTGCGGATCTCACGCTCGATGAACTTCTCGATCTGGTGGAACTTGCCCTGCTCCTCCTCCGAAACGAAGGTGATGGCGCTGCCCGTCGCTGCGGCGCGCGCCGTGCGGCCGATGCGGTGGATGTAGTCCTCGGGATCGTGCGGCACGTCGTAGTTGATGACCAAGCCGATATCCTCGATGTCGATGCCGCGCGCCACAATGTCGGTGGCCACCAGGATCTTGACCTTGTTGTTCTTGAAGTTGAGCATCACCTCCTCGCGCTGCGGCTGCTCCAGGTCGGAGTGCATCGCGGCCACCTCGAGCTTCATGCGCTTGAGCGTATGGGCCAGCTCCTTGACCTTCATCTTCGACGACGAAAAGATGATCGTCTTCGAATCGGTCGGCTCGGCGAACAGTTCGCGGATGATCCCCAGCTTCTGGCTCTCGTAGCAGATGTAGGCCGACTGGTCGATCGCCTCGTTGGGTTTCGAGATGGCGATGTTCACCTCGGCCGGATTTCTCAGAATGGTCTTCGCCAACTCGCGGATCTTCGGGGGCAGCGTCGCCGAAAACATGATCGTCTGCCGCTCCCGGGGCATGTAGGAGACGATCTTCATGATGTCGTCGCTGAAGCCCATGTCGAGCATGCGGTCGGCCTCGTCGAGGATCAGGTACTCGACATGCGAGAGGTCCACGCCGCTGTTCTGCAGGTGGGCGATCATGCGTCCCGGAGTGGCGATCACCACGTCGGACCCCATCAGCATGCCCCGCTTCTGCACGTCCCAGCCCTTGCCGTCGCCGCCGCCGTAAACGACCGTCGTCGAGACGGGCAGGTAGTACGAGAAGCCCTGGAACTGCTGGTCGATCTGCTGTGCCAGCTCGCGCGTCGGCACGATGATGACCGACTTGACCACATTGTCCGGATTGCCCTCGATGAGCAGCTTGTTCAACAACGGCAGCGTATAGGCCGCCGTCTTGCCCGTTCCGGTCTGGGCACAGCCGATGATGTCGCGCCCCTCGAGGATCACCGGAATGGTGTGCTCCTGCACGGGGGTCATCTCGTGAAAGTTCATGTCTTCGAGTCCGTCGAGGATCTCATCCTCCAGATCGAGTTCGTCGAATCGCATAATTCTCTTCTCCTTGCCTTTAACTTGTTGTACCAAAAACTACTGCTGCGCGACCTCCTCGCCGAAGAGCGTCGCAGGCGTGCATCCCGTGATTCGCACACGCACGTAATCGCCCACGCGGTGCGTGCCGCGGTCGAAGACCACCACCTTGTTCTGCGACGTGCGGCCCGACAACTGGTCGGGGTTGCGCTTCGACGTGCCCTCGACGAGCACCTCGAACTCCCGGCCCACGTCGCGCAGGTTGCTCGCATGGCCCAGTTCGTTCTGCAGGGCGATGATCTCGGACAGGCGGCGCGACTTCACCTCGTCGGGCACGTCGTCCGGGAGGTGCTTCGAGGCGAAGGTCCCCGGACGCTCCGAATACTTGAACATGTAGGCGAATTCGTAACCCACCTCGCGCATAAGCGAAAGGGTCTCGAGATGCTCCTGCTCGGTCTCGCCCGAGAAACCGGCGATCAGGTCGGTCGTGATGGCGCAGTCGGGCAGGTAGCGGCGGATGGCCGCAATCCGGCCGAGATACCACTCACGCGTGTACTTGCGGTTCATCCGCTCGAGCATCGACGTGGCGCCCGACTGGGCCGGAAGGTGGATCGTCCGGCAGATGTTGGGCATCGAGGCCATGACCTCCAGCAGGCGGTCGCTCATGTCCTTGGGATGGGAGGTGGCGAAACGCACGCGCAGCAGCGGCGAGATCGACGCCACGCGCCGCATGAGCTCCGGGAAATCGACATCGCCCGCCCGATAGGAATTGACGTTCTGACCGAGCAGCGTGACCTCGCGGTAGCCGTTCTCGAAGAGGCTCCGGGCCTCGGCGACGATGGTCTCCGCATCACGGCTCCGTTCGCGGCCCCGCGTATAGGGAACCACGCAGTAGGAGCAGAAGTTGTTGCATCCGCGCATGATGCCCACGAAGGCGCTCACGCCGTTGCGGTCGAGGCGCACCGGAGCGATCTCGGCATAGGTCTCCTCAGTCGAGAGCAGCACATTGACCCCCTTGCCGCCGGCCTCGGCCTCGCGCACCAGGCGCGGCAGGTCGCGGTAGGCATCCGGCCCGGCCACCACATCGACGGCATTCGGTCCCTCGACAAGCTGCTCCTTCAGGCGCTCGGCCATGCAGCCGATGATGCCGATCACCAGACCCGGACGTTCGCGGCGGTAGCGTTTCATCTCGGCCAGGCGCCCCCAGATCCGCTGCTCGGCGTTGTCGCGGATCGAGCAGGTGTTGATCAGGATGACGTCCGCCTCGGCGATCCGCTCCGTATAGACATAACCCTCCTGCTGCATGAGTGCGACGACGATCTCCGTATCGCCGACGTTCATCTGGCAGCCGTAGGTTTCGACAAAGAGTTTGCGCCCCTCGCCCGCGAGCGGCCGCAGTGTATTCACGTTCAGTTTCAAATCCAAATTCAAATCCATTCTTTTATTCCGCCTGTATCGAGTTCTTGTCGGGGAACTGCTTGAAGCCCTCGCCGAAGGTCTCGTAGGCATCCGTCACGACCACGAAGGCCCGCGGATCGATCTCGCGGATCTGGTGCTGCACCAGATGCACCTCCTTGCGGCTCACCACCAGGAAGATCATGTCGCGCGGCGCATCGGTGTACATGCCCTTGGCCTTGATGTAGGTCGCGCTGCGGTCCAGATCCTCGATGATGAAGCGCTTGAGGTCCTCGTGCCGGTTGCTGATGATGAACAGCAACTTGTCATACGAGGCGCCGTTGAGCATGTAGGCGATCACCCGCGAAGTGATGTAGATCGTGATGAGCGAATAGAGCGTCAGCATCCACCCCTTGGGGTCGGCGTCGCCGGTTCCCAGTCCGAAGCCGATGACCACGAGGCCCGACAGCACGACAAAGCCGTCTGCCAGGAAGATGCCCGTCGAGAACTTGATCCCGGCATATTTCTGCAACAGCATCGCCACGATGTCGGTGCCGCCCGTAGTGGCCTGCTGCCGCACGACGATGCCCTGTCCGACGCCGATCACCACGGCGCCGATCACGCACGTCAGCAGCAGGTCGTTCGACAGATCGAGCCGGCCGCCCAGCAGCAGCGAGGGGTCGAGCGACTCCACGGCCGCGGCATCGGGATAGACCAGCCGCGTGAGGATGTTCATGAATCCCGGCGTGAAGAGCGCCGCCAGCACCGTGCGGGTGCCGAACTGCCCGCCGAAGACGAGCATGGCGATGATCATCAGCGGGATGTCGAACATGTAGCCGAACGTTCCGACCTGGATCGACGGGAAGATGTTGTGCAGGACAATACCCATGCCGTAGACGCCGCCCGGCACGAAGTTGTAGGGATTGACGAACAACACGAACCCGGTACCCATCACCGAACATCCGAAAAAGATCAGGATCCACGAGCGCCACCACGCCCACGACCCCATCGGCTCGAGAAATGCCTTCGTTTTCATCATATAGTCAGATAGCTTTAGTTGGTTCTTCGTCGTACCTCGCTCCGCACGGGTTCCGGAAACCGTCCGGAAGCCTTCGCGAAAAGCCGCGGAGGAACAAGTGTGCAAAGATAACAAATTCTTCCGAAAAGCCCTCCGGCCGCTCCGTTTTTTGCATTCGGGCTTCGCGATCCGGAAAAATTCATTATATTTGCACGTGGAAGTTACGAAAAGAGTGTAATTTATTGGAAATGAGCGTAGGTTAATTGCTCTTG
>OJPA01000159.1_pt1 | contig 44715 bp, 42 predicted proteins | sample 1598411 | NCBI WGS metagenome assembly OJPA01 (sample SAMN03922477, study PRJEB24848) | human gut metagenome | isolation source: stool sample | host: Homo sapiens | place: Germany | collected 2010-11 | reverse complement strand
TACGAGATCAGCCTCGGTCTCGTGGGCTCGGAGATGTGTATAAGAGACAGCCGAACAGCTGATCGAGAGGCTGCACGGGGAGCTGGCCCGCCAGAGCGACGACCGCCTCAAGCTGGATGTTGCCTTTGGATACCACACCGTGACAGAAGGCCCCTTTGATTATGTCGCAGTCTACCATGCTGCCGACCGGGATATGTACCGGAACAAGCGCAAAAACCGCTGATCATACGGACGAAAAAACAGCCTCAGCCCGATCTCCAAGGGCTGAGGCTGTTTTGGTGATCTGTTACATCAGGGCGGTGAGCACCAGCGCGCAGAGAGGAAAAACGCCATCTGCGGCGGCTTACAGGATCACATTTTTGATGAGCAGGGAAACGCTTCCGTCCGGATCGTGGAGGAACTCCAGCTCGGAATCGGAGTTCAGCAGCTCGGTGGGAATCTTGACCTCGATGCCGTTGGCGGTGCGGATGCTCCGGCTCTCCATCCGGCGGATGCGGGCGGGGGTCACGGTGACAGGAGCAGCGGCCTCTTCCAGCACCTCGCTCTTCTCCACATAGTCATCAAAGGGCACAGCGGCCAGTGGGTATTCCTCGGCCAGCTGCTGGCGCACCTGCTCCACCGATACCTGATTGTCGTTGTCGGCAGCCTGGTTGGCAATGAGCATGGCCACCTGTGCGTCGGCATGGGGCTCGTCCTCATAGGCATCCTTCACAGCCTGTGCGGCGGCCTCCTGAATGGCCTGCAGCTTCTTTTTCTCGGGCTCGGCCTGGGTATACTGGAACACAACAGAGGAGAGGTAGAACTCCTTGTGGCCGTCGATGTCGTATTTCTTTTCCAGCAGGCGCATGGAGTAGTCTGTCAGGTTGACGAGCGCACCCTCCTCCACCTTGCCGCTCTGGGTGGGCAGGCAGGCCCGCTGCTGGATGATGGAGTTGACCGGGGCACCTTCCACGGTCTCGGTGTAGTGGGTGTAGCCGTTTTTATAGTTCAGCTTGAGGATGCCCAGCCAAGGCGTGCCGTCCCGGGTGAAATCCACCACGGCCAGGTCCGCCCCGGGGATGGTGGTGTGGGCGTGCATGTAATCGAACAGCACCCCCGCAATGCGGCAGGACAGATCAATGAAATCCTGATTGTGTTCCAGCTCGTTCCGGAAAGCCGAATCCGGCAGGGGGCGGCACTGGCGGATCTCATCGCTGGCCAGCAGCTTTTCGATATGATTCTGTAAGTAGGCGGTCTTTTCGGCAGTCAGCTCCATGCCGCCGCCGCTGAGCACCGGCGCGTCCAGCGTGGTGTCCAGCACATGCAAAATTGCCTGATGGATGATGATCTCCATGGGTCAAAACCTCATTTCCCGGGTGATTGTGATGTTCCTGCCCAGTATAGCACATCCGGAACAAAAAGGCGAGAGGGAGCGCAAAGGCTTGTCAACCGCCGCCTGAGATGCTACAATGGGGCTGACCAAACATCCGGACAAGCCGAAAGGGGAGTGTGTTATGGAATTTCGGGACAAGCCGATGCAGAACCTCATCCGCATCAAGGAAAAGGAGATCTGCAAAAATGTGCAGGAGCTGCTGCTGGACGGTGAGCAGATCGTGGGCGCTTACAAGACCGTGCGCGATCAGGCCGTGTTCACCACCCACCGCATTTTTATGGTGGATATGCAGGGGATGACCGGCACCCGGCAGGAGATCTTTGTGCTGCCCTACCGCAAGATCCTGCATTACGGCATCAAGACGGCAGGCTTTGGCGACCCGCTGCAGACCTCAGAGCTGACGGTCTGCTTTGCGGATGAGCACGAGGCGAAGTTCGGCTTCATCGGGCAGGATGAGCTGCTGGCAGTGGCACGGGCCATCAGCCGGTGCATCCTGTAACAGAACAAACGTAAAACGCCCGTTCCGGCTTCTGACCCCGGAGCGGGCGTTTTACATTGCTGTAATATGCGAAAAAAGGAGAATGTCGAAGGGTCAGCAGGCGGCGCGCTCTCTGCGGCCGGCCTCGAGCATGTAGTGCAGGAAGCCGGTGACATCAGCGGGGTCGGTGACAGAGATGTCAAAGCCCTTGGAGGGAGCGTCCATCATCTGGAACAGCTCGGTGGCGGCGCTGTCCTTTTTCAGGTCACAGGTCTCGCCATTGGCCAGGTGCAGGAGCACACTGCCGCGGCTGGCGGCTACCTGCTGCATGAAACGGTCTTTATCAAGATACTGGATGCGAAGCATAAAAATACCTCCCACAAAGAAATGTTTTATTCTGGAAGAATCCCCCGGGCCAGGCTGCCCGTGCGGAACGCTTCTCGGGAACCGGATCAAGCCGTGCCGGGGGTTGTTTTCCACCCCCGGCGGTGTTATACTGTGCTTGCTGGTTCTGATGAAATAATACCACGAAACCGGCACGATAGATAGAACAAAAACACCCGATTTGTACAACAAAATCGGCATTGACAAAAAATATTCAAAGTATTGCGGAAAGGAATTGTTCAATATGGCGTTTCAGACAAGCTGTGTCTCTGCTGCCAATATCGTTACCGGGCTGACCTTCCAGCAGGATGTTGTGGCCGATGCCGAGGGGCGGGAAATGGTCCAGCATGGCAGCGCCCTGTTCCCCATTGCCTGCTACGCGGAGAACCTGAAAAGCTATTCGGTGGCCTGGCACTGGCACGAGGAGTTTGAGTACATTCTGGCCATGAAAGGCCCCCTAACGGTGGACGTGAACAAGACCCGGGTGACCCTGCAGACGAATCAGGGTGTGTTCCTGAACTCCGGCATCCTTCACGCGGTGGAGCATGCGGAAAAAGGGGAGGCCCTGCTTCACTCGGGTGTGTTCCATCCCCGGCTGGTGGGCGGAATGGACACCATCTTCTGGCAGAAGCTCATCCGACCCATGCTCCAGCCGGATGCCCCGGCGTTTTTTCTGCTGGATGGGGCTGTGCCCTGGCAGGCGCAGGTGCTTGCCTGCCTGCGGGAAGCCTGGCAGGCGGTTGCCGTGGAGCCCTTTGATTACGAGAACCGGGTGCGGTATTATCTCTCTGCGGCACTGCGGCTGTTGAGCACCCAGTGCGTGGGCGGCAAGACCAAGGTCTCCCAGCAGGAGCAGATCGCCGCCGAGCGGATGAAGCAGATGCTCCGCTTTGTGGAGGAGCACTACGCCGAGGAGCTGACCGTGGAACGCATCGCGGCCAGCGTGGCCCTGAGCGAGAGCGCCTGCCTGCGCAGCTTCCGTCAGATGCTGGGCATCACGCCCATTCAGTATGTCAAGCAGTTCCGGGTGGAAAAGGCCGCCGAGCTGCTCCGTTCCACCCGGCTCAAGACGGGCGAGATCGGGATGGAGTGCGGCTTTGCAGATGGCAGCTACTTCATCAAGACCTTCCGGGAGATCAAGCACTGCACACCCAAGGAATACCGCGCAAAATTCTGCTGAAATGTCTGAGATAGGAATAGGAGAAAATGACCCCATGCAGCACAGTCTGACCCAAGGCCCCATTACAAAGAATATCCTGCTGTTTGCCACGCCGCTGGGTGTTACCGGCATCTGGCTCAGTGTGCCTATCGGCTGGGCACTGGCAGATGCCATCGGCATTGGGTATTATTTGAAGAAGAGAACATAAAATATCCCCCGCTGCAAAGCGTGTTATGGCACGTCTGCAGCGGGGGATATTGTTTCTTCTTGGGTTTGAGGTGATTCGAGCGGGGGCTTATTCACCCACGGCGGGGACGTTCTGCATCGTCCAGAGGAGCTTCTGGACATCCACGCTGCCCATGTGGGTGGGCTCCTCACCCAGACGGAGGAAATCAGTCTGCTGGGCGGTAACAGTCTGCCACTGGGGCAGGTCTGCGCCGTTGGGGTTACCGGTCTTGGCAAAGTTGGTCAGGTAATCCACCATCTGAGCGCTGAGGGCGGTGTCCTTCTCAGTGAAGGGCCGCCAGCAGTGAGCCAGCGTGCCGAACCAGTACCACAGGTCGCTGGAATGCCAGGCACCACGGTCATCACCGGGGAGCTGGCGGTCGAAGAACCAGCCATAGCTGTCGGCGTTCCGGGCGCACCAGTCCTGAGCCATCTGGTAGAGGTAGGGCGGAACGATATCCTCGCTGGTGAAGCCGATGAGGCAAGGGATATGGTGCTGTTCGTCGGCAGCCAGCGTCTCAGGGCCGGTCTTGACCTGGAAACGGCCATCCACCACGGGCTCGCAGCCCATACCCTTGAACTGGGGCTGGGTGCGGACGGCATCCCAGGCTGCAAACAGCTGGGCGGGGGCGAGGGCACGGAACTCGGCCAGCGTGCTGCACCCGGCGGCTTCCATGACCTGCTTCCAGAACGGGTAGTGGGCTTCGGCGGGCTTGGCCGTCAGCATCTGGCTCACGCCGCCGCCGCTGCTCATCACAGCCTTGGAGAACAGCCCCCTGGTGATGGGGGAGAGGACAAGCTGCTGGACGCTCATGGCACCGGCGCTCTGGCCCATGATGGTGATGTTGTTGGGATCGCCGCCAAAGGCAGCGATATTGGCACGCACCCACTGCAGGGCCGCCAGCTGATCCAGAAAGGCATAGTTGCCGGTGGATCCGGCCTCATCAGCCAGCTCGGGCAGGCAGACAAAGCCCATGGGACCGAGCCGATAGTTGATGGTCACAGCCACGCAGCCTTTGGTGGGCCAGACGGGGCCGTCGAAGTGTTTCTCGTGGCCGCAGCCGCCGGTAAAGCCGCCGCCGTGAATGTAGAAGATGACCGGCAGTCTGTCCCCGGGTGCTGCGTCAGCAGGGGCCCAGATGTTCAGGAACAGGCAGTCCTCGCTGTAAGTATACGTTTCGCCCTTGCGGAACTCGTTGTAGTAGAAGGCTTTTCCGGGTGCGGCGGCTTCGTCATAGAAGGCGCGGGGCTGGTAACAGCAGGCACCGTATTGGGTGGCATCGTAGACACCGTCCCAGTGGGTGACGGGGACGGGAAACTCCCACCGCCCGGCGGTGGCGTAGCGAATGCCCTTGTAGGCGGCAATGCCCGGCCACTGGCAAGCCGTGCCGGAGATCACGCCGCAGGACGTGGTGCGCTCAAAGCTCATGGGGGAAACCTCCTTGTCTTACTCCGCCGCTTTCAGGCCCCGGATGTCCTCGCCCGCAAACAGGCAGGGGACAAAGGAGGAAAGACGGCTGGAGATCTTTTCGGTGTATCGCTTTTCCAGCAGGGAGCCATCCGCAATGTTGGTGGTGACGATGGTGGGCAGACCGGCCCCCAGGCGGTTGTTCAGCAGGCTGTAAAAAGTGGTGATGAAGTAGGGGGTGACGAACTCGGTGCCAAGATCGTCCAGGATCAGCAGGTCGGCAGCAGAGGCGGTGCGCAGCAGGGTCTCGGCATCCTCGGAGGAGTCGAAGCGGGCGTTTTCCAGCTTGCCGAAGAAGTCCGGACTGGAAACGTAAATCACGTCAAAATCCTTTTGCAGCACGATGCCCGCAATGGCAAGGGCGGCGTGGGTCTTGCCCAGCCCCGCGTTGCCAAAAAGCATCAGGCTCTCGCTGTTGTGGTCGAATTCCTCAGCGTAGTTGCGCAGATCCTCCAGCAGGCCGCCCATGTAGGTGCGGACAGGCTCACCCAGCTTCTCGTCCATGGTGTTGGGGTAGTACCGCAGCTCCATGGTGTCAAAACTGGAAATAGACAGGCTGGACAGCGCCTCGATCTCCGCCCGGCGGAGGCTCTGCATCAGCTTGTGAACGCAGGTGCAGGTGCGGCCCTGCACGCTGCCGGTATCCTGGCACAGCTTGCAGGTGAATTTGGGCTCCAGCGCATCCGCGGGCCGACCGCTGGCGGCCAGCAGGGCGGTGAGCTCCTGCCGGGCTTTGCTCAGTGCGGCGGCGGCTTCGGTGCGGTCTTTTCCGGCTGCGCCTGCCAGCGCGCAGCGGATGCCCCGCACCCGCACCTCGTCCTCAGCGTGGCGCAGGGCCGGGATGGCGGCCTCCGCCTCCAGCCGGGCATCCTCGGCATTGGCGCGGGCGGTCTGCCGCCGCAGAGCCACCGTGCGCAGGGCGGCTTGATACAGTTCCTGTTTGGTACGCATAAAAGCTCCTTATTCTGCAGGTGTGTCCGTTTTTTTGCGGAGCGGACGGCGGCGGGCAGCGTTCTTGAGAAAATCGTTTCCGCTGGGTTCGGCGCGGTCCACCCGGAGGTTCCGGCTGGCACCCATCCCGGCCACCGGGCCCCGCACATCGTGGACGGTGCGCAGGCCCTTGGCGTTCCAGGTCTTGAGGATGCTGTTCCAGTACCAGAGATCCCGCTTGGGGCCGGCCTGCACGGCGGCTTCCTGCACCATGGCATCATCGTAGCCGTAGACCTCGTACCAGCGGGCAATGGCCTTGCGCCCGCCAAGGGTCAGCTCGGTGTCGGCAATGCCCAGCAGGCCGCTGACGTACTGCTCCCGCTGGGCGCGCAGGGCCAGCAGCTGGAGGTGTGCGTCGGCCTGTTCGCCGGTCTCCACACCCTCGGCCCGCCAGACCTTCAATTCGTGGCTGACGGCACCCATCGTCCGCTTGCCCCGGCTGGCCACATAGGCCACGCAGAGCATGACGGTCTCGGGTGCAAAGGCCTCCTGCACATAGAAGTTTACCAGCTTTTCCATTTCGGGGTGGGTCAGCGGGCGGGCAAAGCTGGTCTGGGCGCAGTCGATGAGGGAGGAGATCATGGGGTCGGTTCGGCTGGCCGCTGCGATCTCGCTCCAGGTCATGGGGGCAGGGGCTGTGGGCTCCTCGCCCGGGGCGGCGTTCTCCTCGTACCGTTCCAGCAGACCCGCACCGGCCCAGAAGGACAGGGCGCTCTCGGCGGTCATCTTACTGCGGAGCTTTAAGTCGGCGCAGAGCTTCTCCGGGTCAGTGATGCCGGTGGCCAGCACATACAGAGCCACCCGGACGTTATATTCCTCCGCAATGCCCAGCTTGGAAAAGACCAGTTGCGGCACCGGGATGGTGTCACCCTTGAATTCTTTCAGTCGGTAGATCATGGTGCACCTCAGTGTTGTGTTTCGGCATCCGGTTCCGGTGCGGGCGGTGTCCAGGGCTCACAGTCCAGGATGGACGGGTGGGCGCTCCAGCGTTCCGGTTCGGCGTTGTAGGCATCGTTCAGATATTGGGCGACTGCGGTGCGGCCCTCCTCGGTCATCGGGAAGATCTCCCGCCGCCGCAGGGCCGGGTCGGTCTTGTCCAGCGTCCACGGCTCAGGCCAGAGATCCACCGTGAGGATGGCCTCTTCTTTTTTGGCTTCCTCGCCGCCGTCCGGGTCGGGGACGGAGCGCTTGCCCGGGGTGATGAGGTAGCGCATCCCGTCCTCGTTGCCGCTGAATGAGTTTTTGTTCTGCAGATAGTGCAGCATGGGCACAAAGATCATGTAGAATTCCTTCCATTGTGATAATCTATCTTTCATTATAAAGCAACTGGCGCAAAAAGCAAGTTTTTTCCGCCTGCCGCGTTCCGACAGAAAAAACTGTTGACAAAACCGCCGCACTTTGCTACACTAATGGAGCAGTCCTGCAGGGTTAGCTCATCCGGTAGAGCGACTGCTTCCCAAGCAGTAGGCGGCGGGTTCGAGTCCCGTATCCTGCTCCAGAAAATAGCGCTCCAACGTGTAGTAAAGAACATGTTGGGGCGCTTTGCATTTTGATGCACTTTTGGTGGGCGGCTTGTGCTTTGCCGAAAAATATGGTTCAATAGAGGAAAACAGACGGGAACGCACAGCGACCAAGAAAAAACGAGGTGGATACAATGAATCTGAAAGAAGCATTCCGCTATCAGAACAAGCTGCAGGCCCTTTTGGACGAGGCCCAGGGTATTCTGGACTGCGATTCCAACGTGACGAATGTGGCCAACACCTATCTGCGCCACAAGGTCATGGCAGAGGCTGAGGACGAGACGATCCTGGACCTGCCCCAGACCGAATATGCCCAGCAGATCACCGATATTGCCCGGTTTATGCTCTATCTGCTGGAGGAGAAGGGCCGCCTGTTCGCTGCCATCCGCAAGGCAAAGGATGCGCTTGACATGGATATGGACAGCGAGGTCAGTCTGAACGCTGCGCGGCAGAGCGTGGCGCGCACCTTCAAGCGAATGAACGACCTGCGCAGCTCCGAGCAGCTGCTTTCCGGCGGCGGTACCGGCTACCGTTTCAATGCAGAGGGCAACCAGATCGCCTACCGCTGTGATGTGAAGCGGGTGACCACCATCAACTATGACCGCAAGGTCATCCATGCTGCTCTGGGCAAGCTGAACCGGCAGGCGGACGAGACCTCCAACCGGATTGACCTGTGCCTTGTGACCTCCCGGGTGGACTATGCAGTTCCCTTTGATGTGAACGCCAGCTTTGCCGAAGCGTTTGAGACCTATCTGGAAAACGCCAAAGGGTGACACGCCGCCAACCGGCCATTTTGGGTGCGGCAAGCGCCAGGGACGCGGCTGCCGGTTCAGGTGCAGATGAACGATAACGCTGCACAGTTCCGCAAGGAAGTTTCGGTCCGGTTCACCTTACGAGCCAGCATCATTGAAAAAATCTTGCGTTCGGCTTTTCCGCCACCGCCAGACGTTTCTTCGCCGAAACCGTCCTTTGCCATTCCTCACATTCCTGCTACCGTGCTGACGTCTCCATGGGCAGGCAGGCAAGCCACCCTTTCTGAATTTGCCCCGCAGACTGCTGCGGGAGCATTTTTCCGCCTGCGGGGCGGATGCACTGCATCCCCCATTTTGCAGGCAGAGCAAATGGCAGAAGCTGCCCTGGATGCTTGCCGTATCCAAAATGGCCGGTGCAAAACCGGAGGGATAAGCGATGAAGTGCTGCAGCCCCGGCGGTAAAAAACTGCCGGGGCTGCAATTCTTGGAGGGAGTCGTTCGTATTCCAGACAAAGCAACTGAATTTAGACAAAGACGAGGTATGATCATGTCAACCAAACCGATTCGTTTCGCTGCCGCAAATTGCATTGACCTGAGTGCAGCAGCACTTCATATCATTGCCATGGCGCTGATGCTGATGGATCACCTGTGGGCGACCCTTCTGCCGGCGCAGGACTGGCTGACCTGTGCCGGGCGGCTGGCGTTCCCTATCTTTGCATTTATGACAGTGGAAGGCTACTTTCATACCCGAAATCTGAAGCGTTATGCACTGCGGCTGCTGTTGTTTGCGCTGCTTTCAGAAGTGCCCTTTGATCTGATGTATGGCGGGACATGGTTCTACCCGGTGCACCAGAACGTGATCTGGACGCTGTTGCTGGGGCTTCTGGGGGTGCATCTGATGGAAACGGTGCGCAAAAAGCAAAAGCTCTGGGTCTCGCTGCCGGTGTGCGCCGCAGTGGCAGCAGCAGGGGCGCTGCTGGGAACGCTGGGCATGACAGATTACTACGGTGCCGGTGTGCTGACCGTGTTTGCTTTTTACATTTTCCGGGGCCGGAAATGGTGGTGCCTGCTGGGACAGGTGCTGACCCTGTACTGGATCAATGTGGTGCTTCTGGGCGGGCTGATGTACCCCATCCGGCTGTTCGGCATGGAGTTTGAGCTGTGTCAGCAGGGGCTTGCGCTGCTGGCGCTGGTGCCCATCTGGCTGTATCGCGGGCGGCAGGGCTGCCACAGCAAACCGTTCCAGTATGCCTGCTACGCCTTTTACCCGGTACACATGCTGCTGCTCGTGCTGGCGCTGAATTTCGTGAACCGATAAGAACGTAACTGTATCCCTGCGGGCCATGGATGCCTGCAATCTGATGGTATCCCGGGGGGATCTATTCTGCACTTTCCTGAGTCTGCTCTGTGGGCTTGATGGTCTTGACCCGCAAGGTGAAATACAGAAGATGGCAGACCCACACCACTGCAATGCAGATCCTGCCGATGGGAGCATTTTTCATACAAAGAAAACCGATCGCCATGACAGCGGTGACCATTGCAATGATCTTGCATTTTGTTCCTGCTGTCATGGCTTTTTTCTGAACAAAGCTGTCCAGATGCTTTTTGTACCGTGGTATACTGAATAGAACACCCGCAGGAGGTAAAATGCCCCATGAAAAAAGATAAATCGTTCCGCCCGGATCGGGTCCTCTCCTATTTCAGGGTGGAGTGGCTCCCGCTGCTCCTTGTGACCCTTTCGGGTCTTGTCTATAACATCGGTCTGCTGGCCGCGCCGTGGTTCGAGGGCCGGTTGGCCCAGTGCCTGGCGGATATCCTGGGCGGCAGTGAGACTGCTGCCCAAATGGCGCTGCTGGTGCTGGCCTACATTGCAGTCACACTGCTGGTGCAGGCGGCGCGCTTCATCAAACGCTTTTATGTGCGCCGCTTTGCCAACAACATCAACCGCCGGATGAAGGGCATCCTGTACGCCAATCTGGTGCGGCAGAGCCGGGCCGCGCTGGAAAAAGAGGGGGCCGGTGAGCTGATGACCAAAGCCATCGCCGATGTGGACGACTGCGTGGAGGGAATGCGCAAGTTCACCACGGAGGTGTTCGACACCGGTGTGGCGCTGGCGGGCTATGCGGTCATGCTGCTGGTATACGACTGGCGGCTGGCGATCTTGGGCCTGCTTTTTACTCCCGTGTCCTATGTCTGCGCGGCAGGGATGAAAAGGCCGGTGCAGCGCGCCGGTGCGGCCTATAAAAAGGCCGCCGGTGCCCTGAGCAGTGCTACGCTGGACCGTGCCCGGAATGCCGTGACCTACCGCATCTACGGCTGCGAGGAGGCCCGGATGGAAAAATACGAGGAGGCCCTGAGCCTTTACGAAAAGACTGCCGTGCGGAACAACGTGTGGCAGTCCGCTCTGCCGCCGCTTTATCTGGCGGCATCCGAGGCAGGGACCCTCTTCATCCTGTGGTTCGGCGCAAAGAATGTGCTGGGCACCGGCTGGAGCAGCTGGGATATCGCCGCCTTCACCACCTTCCTTTCCTGTTTCACCAAGCTGGTGGTCAAATCCTCCAAGGTGGCCAAGCTCTTCAACGCGGTGCAAAAGGCAGAGGTCTCCTGGAAGCGCATCAGACCCCTGATGAAAACGCCCGAGCAGCTGGATGCCCTGCAGATCCCGGCGGCACAGGATGTGACGCTGAAAGAACTCGCCTTCTCCTATGGGGAAGAGCCTGTCTTTTCCGGCCTGAGCCTGACGGCCCACCCCGGCGATATCATCGGCATCACCGGCCCGGTCGCCTGCGGAAAATCCACCCTTGGCCGCGTATTCCTCTGCGAAGCGCCCTATCAAGGCTCGGTCTGCTTTGGCGGCAGGGAGCTTTCCGCCCTGACCCCGCGCCAGATCGCCGCCACGGTCGGGTATCTGGGCCATGACCCGGAACTGAGTGCCGACACCGTGCAGAATAATGTCCTCTGCGGCAGCGAACAGGATGTCATGCCGTGGCTTGCAGCCGCTGCACTGAAGGAGGAAGTGCTGGCCATGGAAAAGGGCACGGAGACGGTCATCGGCAGCGGCGGCACCCGCCTTTCCGGCGGGCAGGCACAGCGTCTGGCATTGGCCCGGACGCTGGCCCATCCCCGCCCGGTGCTGGTGCTGGATGACCCCTTCTCGGCACTGGACCGCAGCACCGAGGATGCGATCTTTGCCGAGCTGCAGGCGTATGCCAGGGATAAGGTGGTGTTCCTGATCTCCCACCGGCTGTACCATTTTCCGCAGATGCAGCAGATCATTTTTATGGAGGGCGGCAGGACCACCGTTGGCACCCACGGGGAGCTGATGGCAGCGGTTCCGGTCTACCGCCAGCTGTACGAAAGCCAGACCGGCCTGAAAGGGGGAGAGGGCGCATGAAAAAGAAAAATGATCACGGCGTGTTTGCTGCCGTCCGGATGGCAGCGGCTTCGCACCGCCTTCTCACGGTGGGCACGGTGCTGTGCGTGGCGGCTTCGGTGGCGGCATCCCTGCTGCCGCCCCTGCTGCTGGCCCGGGTCATCGACCGTCTGACCGCGGGCCTCCCGCTGTCCTTTCTGGCCGTGCTGCTCTACTTCGGCAGCCTTGCACTGGAAGGCGTGCTCACCTCGGCGCAGGAAAGCCTGCTGGTGCTCTTTGGCCAGAGGATGACCCATGCCCTGCGCTCGGAGATGTCCCGGAAGCTGAGCCGTCTGCCCGCTGGTACACTGGCAGAACAGAACCCCGGCGAGGTGGCCGCTCGCTTTTCGGGCGATGTGGACACGGTGGAAGCCCTGTTCACTTCCGGCATCATCAGCATGGCAGCAGATGCCTGCCGCATCGTCTCCATCATGGGGGTCATTGCGGTGAAAAACACCGGCCTTGCGCTGATCCTGCTGCTGGTTCTGCCGCTGTTTGCTGTGTTCACCCGTTACGTCCAGAAGCAGATGCTGGCCGCGCAGCTGGACAACCGCCGCGCGGTCGCCGCTGTCTCCGGGCAGGTGCCCGAGACCCTGCACAACATCCGCACCATCCGGGCGCTGGGGCTGGAGGATTACATGGAGCGCCGGTATGACCGGTGCATCGGTGACAGCTATGCCGCCATGGAGCGCACCAATTTTTATGATGCCGTCTATTCGCCGGTGGTGCTGCTGCTGAATGCCGCTGTGGTCGGCATCGTGATGCTGCTCTCCGCTTCGGGGAACGCGCAACTCCTGACCCTGTTCGGCATGTCAGTGGGCACTTCGGTGGCCGTCATCAACTACATCTCCCGCATCTTTGCCCCCATTGAGAGCCTGGGCATGGAGATCCAGACCATCCAGTCGGCCATGGCGGGTGTCAGGCGCATCGATGCCTTTCTCGACCAGCCGGAGCGCACGATCCCGCCCGCGCGCAGGGAGGCTGCCCGGGGAGATGTGGAATTTGCGCACGTCACCTTCGGCTATGGGGAACGGCACGTTCTGAAGGATTTTTCCATGACCGTGAAACAGGGGGAGCAGGTCACGCTGGTGGGCCGCACCGGTGCGGGCAAGAGCACTGTGTTCAAGCTCCTGCTGGGCCTGTATCAGCCGGAGAACGGTACGGTGACCATCGGCGGCGTGAATGTGGGGGACATTACCGACCGGGAGCGCCGCACCTGCATCGGCTGTGTGGAACAGCATTTCTCCCGCGTGCCGGGCACCGTGCTGGAACAGATCACGCTGGGAGACCCGCAGATCACCGGGGAAATGGCAAGGGATGCCGCCGCACTGGCCGGGATCGATGCTGCCATCCGGGCTCTGCCGGAGGGCTATGATACCGTCTGCACCGAGGGCATCTTCTCGCAGGGCGAGTGGCAGCTGCTGTCCATTGCCCGTGCTGCCGCCGCAGACCCCGCCGTGCTGCTGCTGGATGAGATCACCGCCAATCTGGATGCCGAAACCGAGGCCCGCGTGCTGGAAGCTCTGCGCCGCGCGTCCGCGGGCCGTACGGTGCTCTCTGTCTCCCACCGCGTCTATGAGGATCTTGGCGGCAGAACGATCGAGATCAGGACCCGGGAATGACGTATGATAAAAACGCCCCCTGTGCGCCGCAGCAGGTACACAGGGGGCGTTGTGGTATGCTCAATTCTTTTCGATGTAGACGCTGGTGGAGGGGAAGGCAAAGTCCACGCCGTCTGCCTGCATCACGTCCATGATGTTCAGGTTCAGATCATTCTGCTGCTGCAGGAAGGTGGCATAGACGTTGGTGGTCAGGTAGGCCGAGATGAGGATGTTGATGCTGGAATCGCCAAAGCTGGTCAGCCGGACGATGTTGGTGCCCTTGTTGGTGTAAGGGCTGTTGTCCAGCATGGCCTGCAGGTCAGCCATCAGCTTTTCCAGCTGGGCACGGGTGGTGCCGTAGGTGACACCCAGTGTGAACTTATAGGGCCGCATGGTGCGCAGGGCTGCGTTCTGGACAGTGGAGGCGCAGATCTGGCTGTTGGTGATAATGACCACGCTGTGGTCCATGGAGCGGATGCGGGTGGAGCGGAAGTTGATATCGATGACCTCGCCCTCCACATTGCCCACGGTGATCCAGTCGCCGATGGAAAAGGGTTTGTCCAGCAGGATGACGATGCCGCTGAACAGGTTGCTGGCGCTTTCCTGCGCGGCCAGCGAGATGGTCAGGCCCACAAGACCGGCACCGGCTACGATGCTGCCGATGGGGAAGCCGACGATCTGCGCGCAGGTGGCAACACCCAGAATGATGACCAGCACTTTGTAGGTGGTGTCCAGCAGGGAGCGCAGGGTCTTGTTGCTCCGGATCTCCGGGCTGCAGGAGGCCAGCAGCAGGTCGGCTACCTCAGAAGCGTTGTACAGGCCCTGGCAGAACAGGAGGGTCGTTGCGATCTTATAGGCCGTGAACAGAAACTTTGTCAGGCCCGGAATGGCCCACGGCAGGCTGGTCAGGGCCAGGTACAGGCCGCTGTAAAAGGCCATCCGCGCCAAAGGGTTCTGTAAGCTGCGCAGGAGGATGGGCGTGGCGGCAAAGTGCCAGCTGCGGGCCTGCAGAGCGGGAAAAATCTTCCGGCGCAGCAGCCAGCCGACCAGAAGCCCCGCAAAAACGATGACAGCGGCGCAGACAGCCCGGGCAGCCAGCGCCCACCAGCCCTCCAGCAAAAAAGGCCCGATCTCGAACCCGAGGTCACGAACGGTAAAAATCATGGCAAAAAGCTCCTTGTATCAAAAATTGTAACATCCTGTCCCACAGTATACCATATCCGGCCCGTGCAGGGCAAATAAAAAAGGGGTTGACAAGGCGGAGCAGCCGCGTTATACTCTTGGCCAGAAAGTTCGTTTCAGGGCGGGGTGAGATTCCCCACTGGCGGTACAGCCCGCGACCACCCGCAAGGGTGCTGACCCGGTGAGACTCCGGGGCCAACGGTATAGTCCGGATGCAAGAAACGGCAGGCAATACGATTTGTCTACGCGCCCTGTTGCAGTGTTTACTGCGGCAGGGCGCGTTTTTGATTGTCTTCCCGGTTCCGAACCACGCGAAAGGGGCTTTCCAATCTACGATTTGGGGTCAGAACGCCCCGGGAGGATATTACCATGAAGAAAAACACGACCCGCAACCTGACCGTTGCCGCCATGCTCAGCGCGGTGGCCTTTATCCTGATGTTCATCGAGTTCCCGCTCCCGATGCTCATCCCGTCCTTCGTCAAGATGGACTTCTCCGACCTGCCCGCTCTGCTGGGTGCCTTTGCCCTTGGCCCGGTGTACGGTGTGATCATCAGCTTTATGAAGAACCTGCTCCATGTGGTCATCAAGGGCACCTCTACCGCACTGGTGGGTGAGCTGTGCAACTTCATGCTGGGTGCGGTGTTCTCCGCACTGGCCGGTTACCTCTACAAGCACCACAAGAGCCGCAAGAACGCTATCATCGGTGCCGTGGCCGGTGCCGTGGCCATGGCCCTGTTTAGTGTGCCGTCCAACTACTTCATCACCTACCCGGCCTACGTCAAGTTCTACCACATGCCGCTGGAAGCCATCCTGGGCATGTATCAGGCCATCCTGCCCTCTGCAAACAGCCTTATCAAGTGCCTGGTCATCTTCAATATGCCCTTCACTCTGGTCAAGGGCCTGCTGGATGCCCTGATCTGCATGTTGATCTATAAGCCGCTCTCTCCCATCCTGCATGGCCGGAAGTGAGTGACAGAACAAAAAAAGAAAGGACGCGAGAGCGTCCTTTCTTTTTTGCTTTTATCGAGTTGATTTAAGACAGCGCGCCCTTTTCCAGCCACTTGCCCCGGGCAAGGCGGATGAGGAACAGCAGGCCCCGGATGCTCAGTTCGCAGCACATGGCACCCCAAACGCCCATCAGGCCCAGCCGGGGAGCCAGCAGGAACGCCAGCGTCAGCCGGATGCACCACATACTGAATATGTTCAGCACAAAACAGGAGGTGCTGTCGCCCGCACCCTGCATGGCACCGCTGGCTACGATGGAGGCACCGAACATGGGCTCAGCCCAGGCTTCGATGCGCAAAACCTGAGCACCCAGAGCGATGACAGCCGCATCGGTGGTGAAAAGGCTCATCAGGGTGGGGGCAAAGATCCACAGGCCAACGCCGGAAAGGGCCATGACTCCCATGCCAAGGCCGGTACACAGCCAGGCAAACCGCTTGGCCATATCCTTCCGGTTGGCACCCACGGCCTGGCCGATGAGGGTGACGGCTGCGCTCTGGATGCCGTAGCCCGCCATGTAGCACAAGCCCTCGGCGTTGACAGCCAGGCTGTTGGCGGCAATGGCCACGGTACCCAGGCCGGCCACGATGCGCACCACCACCACCTGCGCCAGAGAGATGGCGGCACGTTCTCCCGCCAGAGGACCGCCGACCCACAGCAGGTTCCGCAGGCAGGAGCGGGTGATCTTCCAGGGGGCAGGCTTCCGGATGCAGAGGGGGCCTTCCCGCAGCAGCAGGATGGACAAAGCCAGCAGGCCGCCCACCACAGTGGCCAGGGCGGTGCCCAGGGCTGCGCCGGGCACACCCAGCCCGGCACCCCAGACGGTGATGCCCCACAGCGTCCGGGTGGGGTTGATGAGGAAGAAGTTGAAGATGGCATCCAGCACGCAGACCAGCACGCTGATGAGGCTGGCGGTCAGGGCGTAGCCTTCTGCCCGGAGGATGGAGGTGTACATGCCCATGGCCATGGTGAAGGGCAGCGCCGTTGACCAGATGGCAAAGTAGGCTGTGGCGTTTGCCCGCAGGGAGGGGTCAGCTCCCAGCCACCCCGGCAGAAAGGGGCTGATGCCCAGGCCGAAGAGAGCGGCACCCACGCCCAGGATCACATTGAATAGCATGGCCTGCCGCAGCACGCTGCGGGCATCATCCTGCCGGTCGGCCCCCAGATACTGGGCGATCTGGATGGAGAGGGCAGTGTACAGGCCCACCAGAATGCCGTGTAGCAGCCAGGTGCTGGAGCTGACGATGCCGATGGAAGCAGTAGCTTCTGCACCGATGTGGCCCACCATGGCAGCATCGATGTATCCCATGGCAGTGACCACCAACTGCTCCAGAATGGAGGGGATGCTCAGCGCCAGAGCCACCTGGGCCGTCTGGCGGGAGGGGATGGTCTCACCCTGCCGCATCCGGGCCGAAAGCTGTTCAAGTGAAAGTTTCATGTCTTCTCCTTTTTCTCCGATTTTCCTGTGAGACAAAAAAATACCCTCGAAAGGGCGTTTGTCCTCCCATTATAGACAGGGGGGCGAAAAATGTCAACCCATCTACCCCCGGGGTAGACCTTGCCCTGGAGATTGATTTTTTGGCCCGGGCGTGATACACTTCATTTGTATCCAGCAGTGAAAGAACAGGAACGGCCTCTGCCGCTCCGGGAAAGAGGAAAAAAACTATGCTTCAACTGCTTTCTGGCAACCCGCGCACCGTGGATGCGCTGGGCTTTCTGCTTGCATTTGCGCTGACCGCGCTGATGGACTCGGTGTTCCACGATAAGCTCCCCCACGACCATGGCCGTGCGTTTGCCGTGAACGGCGAACTCTCTAAGGGCAAGGCCCGGGGCTCCGGCCTCATCTTTGTGCTCTGCATTGCACTGGTCACGCTGGCCGTGGTGCCTTTTAAGGCAGAGTACGTCATCTACACCGTCCTGCTCATTGCGTCCATGCTCTCTGGCTATTTTGACGATGCCGCCGAGACTGCATGGAACGAGTACAAAAAGGGCCTGATCGATCTGGTCATCGCCGTTGTGGCGGGCGTGACCTACCTGAACTTCAACGGCACGGAGGTCAACTTCCTGAGCTGGAGCTTCAGCCTGCCCTATGCCGTCTACCTCATCCTCATCATCGTCCTGATCTGGGCCAGCATCAATGTGGTCAACTGCACCGATGGCGTGGACGGCCTTTCCGCCAGCCTTGCCGTGGTCAGCATCGGCACCTTCCTGCTGGCCTACTGGGAGGAACTGGGCGATTACGCCACCGCAGGCATCGTGTTCATTGGTGCCCTGCTGGCCTACCTGTGGCAGAACGCCAAGCCTTCCACCCTGCTGATGGGTGACGCGGGCAGCCGCGCCATGGGCTTCTTCCTGGCCGTTCTGGCCCTCAAGAGCAGCCATCCCTTCGCCTTCCTGCTGGCCGCGCTGGTGTTCATTGTGGACGGCAGCCTGGGCATCCTGAAGATCAGCTTCAAGCGGTTTTTGCACATCTCCATCCTCAAGAACACCCTGACCCCGCTGCACGACCATGTGCGCAAGCGTCTGGGCTGGAGTGATGAGCAGGTCGTGGCCCGCTGGCTCATCCTGCAGGCTGTGGCATCCGCCTGGCTGCTGCTGTTGGTGCGGTAAAACACAAAAAAGAAATGCAGCGCCCGCACAGGAAAGCTCCTGCGCGGGCGTTTTGCTGTTCTGGTCCGGGAGGAAAGTTCCAGCTTCCGGTACAGCGTTTCCAGACAGGCTGGGTCACGAATTTCCTGCATGAGTTCACCTCATTTCCTTTATTTCATTGTGCCATGTGTCACAAACAAATGCAAGCAAAACCTTTATAATAGGGACGAAAGTGGAGGAAAAACCAATGGGTTCTATTTTTGATCTCGATCATCTGTACCGCACCTATTTCAAGATGGCGCTGCCCTCGGTGTTCGGCCTGATGGTGAGCGTGGTGTATAACCTTGCCGATACCTTTTTCATTGCGCAGTCCAACGATACGGCGCTGATTGCGGGTGTTTCGCTCTGTGCGCCGGTGTTCACAGCCCTCATGGCCTTCGGCAACATCTACGGCCAGGGCGGCAGCTCACTCATTTCCCGCCTGCTGGGACAGGACGACCGTGAGGGCACCGGCCGGGTCAGCTCATTCTGCTTCTATGTGGCCCTGACCACGGGCGTGGTGTTGGCAGTCCTGATGATGCTGTTCCGCGTCCCGCTGCTGGGCATTCTGGGTGCGACTGCTGAGACGATGCCGCACGCACAGGCCTATTACACCGTGCTGGCCATTGGTGCCCCGGCCACGGTGCTGAACTTTATCCATTCCAACCTCGTCCGCTGTGAGGGCATGGCCACCCAGTCCATGATCGGCAGCATCGGCGGCACGGTCATCAACATCATCCTCGATCCCATCCTTATCACCACAGTGGGCTGGGGCGCAAGGGGTGCGGCCATTGCCACCATTGTGGGCTACCTGTGCAGCGACCTGTACTTCCTGTGGCTGCTCCACAAAAAGAGCCGCTGCCTGTCTGTCAAGCTGTCCCAGTGCCACGTCACGGGCAGGGAGCTGCAGCAGATTTTGGGCGTGGGTGTTACTGCCGCGCTGAGTAACCTGATGCAGAGCCTGACTGTCATTGTGATGAACCAGTTCCTCTTGCCCTACGGCAACGACAAAATTGCCGCCATGGGCATTGCCAGCAAGGTGAGCATGATCGCCCAGCTGGTTCTGGTTGGCTTCTCGTTCGGCGGCATCCCACTGTTCGGTTACCTGTACGGCGCAAAAAAGCGGGACGTGATGCGCAAGCTCATCCGCTTCTGTCTGACCTTCCTCGTCTCCATCGCCGTGGTGCTGTCCCTCATCCTCTGCCTGAATTCCGGTGCGCTGATGCGGCTCTTTGTGCAGGATGCCGGGATGATCGCCACTGGTGCGCAGATGCTCCGCTGGCAGGTCTGCACCGCAGCCTTTGGCGGCGTGGTGCTCCTGCTCACGGTGCTGTTCCAGGCAACTGGTAAAATCATACCGTCCTTCCTGCTCTCCATCAGCCGTCAGGGCGTGGTGTTTCTGTTGGCACTGGTGGTCTGCGTACATCTGTTCCAGTATCAGGGTGTGCTGATGGCTCAGGCTGTGGCTGACATCCTGAGCGCTGCGCTGGCCCTTGGCCTGCTGGCGGCCAGCCGCGATATCATTGCAAAACAGTAAACACAAAAACGCCCGGAGGTCCGCTGAAAGCTGCGGTTCTCCGGGCATTTTTAGTATTCGATGCCTTTGCGCGCCTTGATGCCCTTCTGGTAGGGGTGGCGGCAGCATTTCATCTCGGTGGAGTAGTCGGCGGCATCCAGCATCCACTGCGGGGCCTTGTGGGCGGTCAGCACGCATTCCTGTGCGGCGGGACGCTCCAGAACGGCCCGCCGGAGCAGGTCTTTGTCCACCATGTCCAGCTCCCAGGCTGAACCGGCTTCATCTAAGATGAGCAGGTCGGCAGGCTCGGCCAGTGCGGCGGTCAGGTTTTCGTTCTGCACGGCCCGGGCAGCGGCCTTTTCCGCTTCGTTCATCTGGAACACAAACTTCTGCCCGCCCTTGCCCCGGAAAATTTTTGCCCCAAGCTGGGCCAGCAGAGGGATCTCGCCGCTCTGCCCGCCCTTGAGGAACTGCACGATGACAACCCGTTTGCCGCTGCCCAGTGCGCGGAGGGCAAGGCCCATGGCGGCGGTGGTCTTCCCCTTGCCGTCGCCCCAGTAAAGATGCAGCAGGCCCTGTTCCATCATCCGTTCTCCTTTGTGTACTGCACGGTCTCCACCAGGTGCAGGATATGCTGCTCCGGCCAGTCCCGGGCATCCAGCACATAGCCGCCCGCGTTGGGGCCGCACCAGTCGTGAAAGCTGCGGCGGGGCACGCCAAACCGCTCCAGTGCAGCCATTTGTGTGCCGCCATGGGCCACGATGACCAGCCGCTCCTGCCCTTCGGCAAGGGCCTTGTCAATGAGGTCAGCCAGCGTTTTGCACACCCTGTTGCAGAAATCGCTCCTGCGCTCCCCATCCGGGTGGGCGGCGTGCTCGTTTTCCTGCACCCATGCCAGATATTCCGGGTCCTGCTCCACTTGCACGAAGGTCTGGCCCTCGAACCGGCCGAAGTTCATCTCCTTCAGCCCGTCCACCGGAATGAGCTTTGCCCCGGGAAAGAACACCCGCGCCGTCTGGGCGGTGCGCTGCAGCGGGGTGACATAGACCACCTCCGGTGAAAAATCTGCCTGCCGCAGCTGGGCGATGCCTGCGGCGGAAAGGGGGATGTCCCGCTGGCCCTGATATCGTTTTTGCGCGTTGTACTCCGTCTGGCCGTGACGCAGCAGATAAATGAGCATGATCGTTCTCCTTTTTGGTTTGTTCTGCACCATTATAGCCTATTTTGCGGTTATTTTCCAGCCATGCTCTTGCAATTCTTCCGCATTTCAGATATATTGAGTGGGTATGAAATTTCAGGGGAGAGAAGTGTCAATGGAGATCCGGGACCGGAAAGCAGCGCAGCGCCGGGCGGGCATTATGGCCCGCAGGGGTCTGCCGCAGGCAGAGCGGGCGGCGGCCAATGCAGCCATCTGTGCCCGCATTCTGGCCATGCCCTGCTTCCAAAAGGCAGAGAATCTGCTGCTCTACGCCGCTTTTGGCGGGGAGGTAGATCTTGCTGGGCTGGCAGAGCAGGCGGCCCGGCAGGGCAAAACGGTGGCCTATCCGGTCTGTGGGGAAAACTTTACCCTGACCGCCGCCGTGCCGGGGCCGGACGGCTGGGAGGTGGGGGCTTACGGCATCCGCACACCGGTTCTGGAACGGGCGGCGCTCATCCGGCCGGAGGCGCTTGATTTGGTGCTGGTGCCCTGCACTGCCTTTGATGCGGCCTGCCGCCGGGTGGGTATGGGCAAGGGCTACTATGACCGCTATCTGCCCAGGTGCCGGAACGCCGTGGCGCTGGGCGTGGCCTTTGAGGCCCAGCGGGTGCCGGAAGCGGCTGCAGATGGGCGGGACCGGCAGCTGGATGGATTTGTAACAGAGAGGAAAGTATATCGTGGAACTGATGAATTTGAGCTGTGAAGGTTTTCTGGAGGAGCTGGCCAGCAAGGCGGCGGCTCCGGGCGGCGGCGGCGCTTCGGCGCTGGTGGGCGCGGCCGGTGTGGCGCTGGGCAGCATGGTGGGCAGCCTGACCGTGGGCAAAAAGAAATATGCTGCCGTAGAAGCGGACATCGCTGCCCTGAATGTCCGGGCCGAGGCCCTGCGCAAGCAGCTGGAAGCGCTGGTACAGGCCGACGCGGAGGCTTTTCTGCCCGTGGCGGCGGCCTACAAGCTGCCGAAAGAGACCCCGGAACAGCAGGCCCACAAGGCCGCGGTGCTGGAAAAGGCACTGGACAGAGCCTGCGCCGTGCCGCTGGAGGTGATGACTGCCTGCGGTGAGGGCATCGCACTGGCCGCAGAGTACGCCGAAAAGGGCAGCGTGCTGGCCCGTTCCGATGCCGGATGCGCGGCGCTGTTCTGCAAGGCAGCCATGCAGGCGGCGGGGCTGAACGTGAAGGTCAACACCCGCCTGATGGCAGACAAGGCCCATGCGGATGCGCTGGAGGCCAGGGCGGAACAGCTGCTGGCCGAGTTTGTGCCGCAGGCTGACACGGTCTATCAGACTGTATCAAATGAGTGAGGGGAGAAGAAAATGGCTCAGATCTTGAAGGGTGCGCCCGTGGTGGCCGCCATGAACGAAGCAAACGCCGCGCGCTGTGCCGCGCTGAAGGAAAAGGGCATCGTGCCCACGCTGGCTGTGGTGCGGGTCGGCGCGCGGGAGGATGACATTTCTTATGAAAAGGGAATCGTCACCCGGTGCGGTAAGGTTGGCGTGGAGGTGCGGCAGTTCCATCTGGCGGAAGATGTTACGCAGGAGGAACTGCTGGATGTGATCCGGCAGATCAATGGGGATGCATCGGTTCACGGGTGCCTGATCTTCCGGCCCCTGCCAAAGCGGTTCGATGACCGCAGGGTCCAGGAGGCGCTTGCCCCGGAAAAGGACGTGGACGGCATCACGGACGGCTCGATGGCCGGTGTGTTTACCAACATGCCCATCGGTTATCCGCCCTGCACGGCGCAGGCCTGCCTTGAAATCCTGAAATACTACAACGTGCCGCTGTCCGGCAAACGGGCCGTGGTCGTGGGCCGCAGCCTGGTGGTGGGCAAGCCCGCCGCCATGATGCTGGACCGGGAAAACGCCACTGTGACCCTCTGCAATTCCCGCACCCGGGACCTGCCCGCCCTCTGCCGGGAGGCCGATGTGCTGGTGGTCGCCATGGGCAGGCGGGGAGCCATCGGGGCCGATTGCCTGCGGGAAGGTCAGGTCGTGGTGGATGTGGGCATCCACGTCAACGAAGAGGGCAAGCTCTGCGGCGATGTGCGCTTTGATGAGGCAGAACCCATCGTGGAGGCTGTCACCCCGGTGCCCGGCGGTGTGGGCACAGTGACCACCTCTGTGCTGGTGGGCCATGTGGTGGATGCCGCATCCGCACAGTAAAACAGAAAACAACAGGCGGTGCCGGAAATTTTCGGCACCGCCTGTTGTTCTCATACGGTTGCAAGCACGGCAAGGATGCTCTGCCAGCGGGGGTTCTGCACCTGCTGCGCGGCGCGGCGGGGCGCGGAAGGCGAAACCGTGCGGGCAGGGCGCGGGACGCAGTCAGCCGGCTGTGCAAAGGGGGAGGCGAGTTCGGCCTGCCAGCAGGCGGCCAGTGCCATGGCCTCAGGGCTGGATTGCAGGGTGCGCCGCTCCGTTCCGGCCAGAAAATCGCCCAGCCAGCAGAGAATGGCCGCAATGGGCAGGCAGTCGGCGGCACGGGTGGACCAGTAGTTCCACTCGCCGCCCCGGCCCACAAAGCTCTCCACGGTGATCATGGCACCTTCCCGGGCAGATTGAGGCAGGCAGGAGCGGGAGGTGCCTGCCGCGCGGCGCAGCTCCCGCAGAATGATTTCAGTACGGCCCGCGTCCAGGGGGTCATCCCGGATGCAGGCGGAAAAGTCCGCACTGTCCAACAGATTTTCGGCCCGGGTGGGGAATTGCCCTGTCATCTCGCCGGATGCGTTGTGGCAGAGCTGCCAGCCCTTGCGGAACAGCTGGAAGTTCAGGTTGCGGCGGCCCATGGTGGAGTAAAACACCCGGGCACGGCCATTGGGAGACTGCCGCAGCTCCAGATAGGCATCAGCGCCGCCCAGGTCCTGTACCTTGACGGTCAGGAGCAGGGAAGAATTGTTTTTCTGTGCGGACATGGCACGGTGCATCTCTTCAAAATAGCGGCTGGCATCCATAGCGGGTCTCCTCTCTGGTTTTGGATGATGTGTCGGAAACCATCCATCGGTTGTTCTCTGCCTGCATTATAGCATATACGACAACAAAATACAACTATAAGTTTGACAAAAACCAAAATATTTTGGAAATTCGGGGATGCATACAAACGGATTGGTTGTAAATGGAAAAGGCTTCTCCCGTCGGAGAAGCCTTTTGTAGTGGCAGGATTCAATCGCCCAGCTCCCGGATCTCATTCTGGATGAGCCGCCCAGCGGCGCGTGCCAGCTGATCCATGCCACGGATGCGGGCGAGATTTTTGCCGTAGATGCGTTCTGCATCGTGGCTGGAGCTGTCCTCGCCCATGAACACGGCAGAAACACGCAGACCCTTGCGCCGCAGGGTGCGCACCTCGGCGGCGGCATCGTCCACACCGTAGGAGCCGCCGTAATCACAACCCAGCGGTTGTTCCGGGCTGGGTGGTACGCGGCGGCTGTCGTTGGGGGAAGCATCCGTCAGCAGGATGAGCAGATGCCGGGGTGCGGGGCCGGGGTCAAAGCTGACCAGATCGCCTGCCGCCCGCAGGGCAAGGCCGTCGCGGTTCCAGCCCGATGCAAAATACTGGTCGATCCCCTGCAGGCTTTTGTCCGCAAAGCCCTTGAGCACCCGCAGAACTGTATAGCCCCGCAGGCTGCAGAAGCTGCTGACCCGCACCGGGATGCCGCAGGCGGTAAGGCTCTGGGCCAGGATCGTGCCCTGCGCCGCAATGACCTCCTGACAGTGGAGCCGGGAAGCCGACGCGTCCAGCAGCAGGTCCACGGTGAAGGAGGGCTGATTCTCCTCCTCGGCACAGCGGAACACCCGGCTGTCGTTCAGAAGGGGAGCGCGCCAGACCCGCTCCGGGTCCAGAGCGCCGCTGCGGGCGATCCGGGCATTGGGCTGCTGGTGGACCAGAATGCAGTTGCGGATCTGCTCGGTGAGCCGGAGCACTACGCTGCGGTGAAGCGCCCGGTTTTTGGCGTAGTAGGCGCGGTTGCGGTCGGCCTGCAGCTGAGCCTGCTCGGCCAGGTGCTTTGCCTCCGGTGTGGGGGCCTGTTCCGGGCTGGGCACGCCGGAGGCAAACCAGAGGCGGCACCCGAGGTGCGCCCCGGTGCAGAGCGCCTGCTCGGCCTTGCGCAGGCGCTCGGGCGGATAGAGGGAACGGCCAAAGCAGCTTTCAATGTAGGCGCGGTCCTCGGCGGCATTCTGCCGCAGGGTGATGTGGGCCAGCCGCTTGTCTGCCGTGGGGCCGGAGCCGCCCGCTTCCACAGAACCGGAGTGCTCCACGGTCAGCCGGTCGGTCTTGATCATCTGGGTGGGCAGCGTTTTGGTGGCAAGAGAGGCCAGCAGCCCCTCCAGATGCAAATGAAGCCCCACTTTGTGCCGGATCTTGCCGTCAAACAGGGCAAACCTTGCAAACAGGCCCAGCAGCTCACCCTTGAGCTGGCCGGGCTGGGGCGGTTGGGCTGGGGAAAGTGCCTCTGCCAGCCGGCTCTCGTAGGGGGTCATCACAGGCGGATGCCTGCCCTGTACGGTGCGCCAGCGGTCGGCCTGCATGGTGTAGACCAGCTGATTTTTTGCCATCCACTCCTGCCGCGAAAGCTTGTACTGGATGCCGAAGAAATAGTCCGCGTGGGCCCGGCGCAGCTCGGAAAGGACCGGGCGGCGGGGCAGCTCCAGCAGATAGACCGCGCTTTCGAGGTAGAGCCATGTCAGATCGTCCAGCTGGCTCTCCCGGAGATCGCCGTCCCATGTGGCAAAAAGGTCGCGGAGCAGGTCGTCGCCATAGTATTTGTGCACCAGCCCCACGACACAGTTCATATAAAAATCGATCGTGCCGTCGGTGTTGCGTGCCAGGAAAAGCGGCTCAAAGCCGTAGGCCCCCGCCGCCGCCCACCCCTGATTGGCGGCCCGCCGCTCCTCGGCGGTATAACTCCGGGCATCCATCAGCGGAACAGCTTTTCAGCCGTCAGGCTGGCCGGGATGCGGGCGGCGATCACGTCCCGGATCAGCCCCTGCTCGTAGGAATCAAAGGCCTTGTTGGTGATGCCCATGTCCAGCGCAGGCCCCGCAGCCACGCCCCGGCGCATCAGGCGCAGAGCGTCCAGCATTCCGCGCAGATCCAGCGCTTTGGTGGAAATCTCGGCGCTGTCGCATTTCTTTTGCAGGTCGAGGAAGAGCAGAGCAAACTGGTGCACATATTTGTCCGTCAGGTCGGCAAACTGGGCCCGCAGCAGCTTTTCAAGGTTTTCCTCCGTGATGGTGGGCATCTGGATGACTGCAAAGCGGGAAGTCAGGGCCTCGTTCAGCTCCCGGGTGCCCGCGTAGCCATAGTTCATGGTGGCGATGAAGCGGGTCTCTTCGGCCAGCGGGATGCGCTCGTAGCCGGGCACATCAATGGCGCGGCGGAAGTCCAGCACGGCGTGGAGGACGGCCAGGGCCTCGTTTTTGGCCATGTTGATCTCGTCCAGCACGCCGAAGCCGCCGCACTGGGCACAGCGGTAGACCGGCCCGGGCCGGAAGGTGACCGCCCCATCCACAAAGGTGTCCATGCCGATGAGGGAGGCTGCATCCATGTTCACATGGAACGAGATGTCCCATGCGGGGCGGCCAAAAGCAGCGGCCAGATTTTCAGCCAGCACATTTTTGCCGGTGGCCTTGCCGCCGGCCAGCAGCAGGTTTTCGCCGCAGAGCAGGGCCGCCAGTGCCTGCTCCCAGACCTCCCGGCCATAATAGGTAAAGCCGGAAGCCGGGATGCGGGGGCGCAGGGCCTCGGGCAGAGCGTGGGCGGCGCGGTATTCTTCCACAGCGCGCAGCAGGTCGGGGCTGATGCCCTCCTGCCGTAATGTTTCCATCAGATCAGACATCCAAGACATCTCCTTGCGGTTGGCTTTGCCAAACCGATTTTTCAGCCCTATCATAGCACAACCGCTCCGGTTTGTGTAGGGGGCGCGGGGGCATTTTTTGCCGGATTTTTGCCCGGGAAATGCCGCAGGGTGGAACGAATCTGTGTGCTGCCGTGCAGACGAAGGAGTTTTTCGTGCCCGGGGATCGTGCGGCAGCGGATATTTTGTGGAAGGCTGTCGAAATGGCAGGTGTTCCGCGTTGTGGGTATCCACTTTTGGCTCAGAATGGTAAAAATTCCGGAAATTCGATTGACAAATCCGAATATTTATCGTATAACCTATATATGGGAACAATTCCGGAGGGAATGCGGAACTCGTGCCCCTGCCCGTTCCTGTCGGAGGAACCACGGTCTGGTTCTGGTGCCGGTGCACTTGGTTTGGTGCAGATGGTAAGTATAGATTGATTTGAAAGAGAGGAATCCCCGTTATGATGAACAATGAGATCAAAATGCCCGCTAACTTTGCTGCGATCGATGAGAACGAAATGGTGTACCTGCAGGGTGGCGCAACCACCGAGGCTACCGCTTGGGACGTGTTCCTGAACGTTGGCAAGCTGTTCAACTACATCGCCCGCGTGTTCTCCGCAGGCAGCTCCATCGTCAACAACATCAATGTTATCGTGACCACCTTCCAGACCCTGAGCACCTTCAGCCTGACCGCTAAGAACTAAGGTTTGGGCCAAAACCGAATCAGCATTTACAGGGCATCCGCTCCGGCAGGCGCGGGTGCTCTTTTTTGCTGCCCGGGCCAGAAAGGCGTTCGCCCCCAAATGCAGGAAAGCAGCCTTTTTTCTGCAAAGCGGGCGGATTGTCCATTGACAAGGCTCAAGAGGGTGTCGTATACTAACGATGCCTTGCAAGAAACCCCGCATCCGCGGAATAAAAGAGGAGAGAGAATATGAAAAATAACAACAGCAGCATCAAGCCCGTTGTCGCTGTCGGTATCGGCGCGGCATTGTTCTTTGTTCTGGGACGTTTTTTGGCCATTCCCAGCCCGGTGCCCAACACCAACATCAGCCTGCAGTATGCCGTTCTGGCCCTGCTGGCTGCCATGTACGGCCCCGTGGCCGGCGGCCTGATCGGCTTCATCGGCCACACCCTCATCGACCTGTCCTGGGGCGGCAGCCCCTGGTGGAGCTGGGTCATCGCCTCCGCCTTTGTGGGCGTTGTGGTGGGCCTGTTCTCCAAGAAGCTGAACCTGCAGGAAGGCGAGTTCAGCAAGAAGCAGGTGGCTTTCTTTGCGCTGGCCAATATCGTGGCCCATCTGCTGGCCTGGATCCTGGTGGCCCCCGTGCTGGATATTGCCATCTACGCCGAGCCCGTCAAGAAGGTGTTTGCACAGGGTGCATTTGCCGCAGTGTCCAACAGTATCACCGCTGTGGTGGTGGGTGGCCTGCTGGTGCTGGCTTACACCAGAACCATCGCCAAGAAGGGCTCTCTGGATCAGGAGTGATCCCCGCATGAAACCCGGCCTTTCCATCTGCGCCGTCCGGCCCGTTGGAAAGGCTTTTTTGATGAACAGCTGAGGTACCATACCCATGGCAGAACGTAAACCCATCATCTCATTCCGCAACTTTTCCTTCCAGTACCGCGCCCAGAAGCGCCCCACCCTGACCGATATCGATCTGGAGATCTACCCGGGGGAGCGGGTGCTCATTGCGGGCCCCTCCGGCAGCGGCAAGAGTACGCTGGCGGGGTGCATCAACGGGCTGAACCCGTTTTCCAACCCCGGCGCGTGCACCGGTACCCTGACCGTGGACGGTGTGGATGCACCCCACAGCAGCATCTTTGAGCTTTCGGCCCATGTGGGCACGGTGCTGCAGGACCCAGACGGCCAGTTCATCGGGCTGACCGTGGGCGAGGACATTGCCTTTGCACTGGAAAACAGCTGTACCCCGCAGGATGAGATGCACGCCATCACCCGCCATGCCGCCGAGCTGGTGGGCATCGAGAATCATCTCGGCTATGCGCCGCACGAGCTTTCGGGCGGGCAAAAGCAGCGGGTGAGCCTGGCGGGCGTGATGGTGGATCAGGTCAAGATCCTGCTCTTCGATGAGCCGCTGGCCAACCTCGACCCCGCCACCGGCAAGCAGGCCATTGAGCTGATCGACGAGATCCAGAAAAAGACAGATACCACAGTGCTCATCATCGAGCATCGGCTGGAGGATGTGCTCTGGCGGAACGTGGACCGCATCGTGCTGGTGAACGGCGGCACCATTCTGGCAGACCTGCGCCCGGACGAGCTGCTCTCGGGCAGCCTGCTGGCGGAAAACGGCATCCGGGAGCCGCTGTATGTCACGGCTCTGCGCTATGCCGGGGTGGATATCACTCCGGACAAGCACCCTGCCCATGTGGACAGCCTTGTGCTGGACGATACCGACACCCAAAAGCTCCGGGACTGGTTCACGGCCCGGCCCCGGCCCGCCGCGCAGCCGGAACGGGAGCCGCTGCTGGAGGTGAAGGACCTGAGCTTTGGTTATCAGAAGGGCCAGCAGACCCTGCGGGATGTCAGCTTCTCGATCGGCAAGGGGGAGATGGTGAGCATCGTGGGCCGGAACGGCGCGGGCAAATCCACCCTCTCCAAGCTCATCTGCGGCTTTGAGACCCCGGACGCGGGCGAGATCTCCCTGAACGGCAAGCCGCTGGCTGAGGAGAACATCCGCCGCCGCGCCCGGCACATTGGCTATGTGATGCAGAACCCCAACCAGATGATCTCCAAGACCATGATCTACGATGAGGTGGCTCTGGGTCTGCAGCGCTCCGGCCTGACTGAGGAGCAGATCCGGGAAAAGGTGGAAGCGACCCTCAGGGTCTGCGGCCTGTATCCTTTCCGGAACTGGCCCATCTCGGCACTGAGCTTCGGCCAGAAAAAGCGGGTGACCATTGCCAGCGTGCTGGTGCTTGACCCGGAGCTCATCCTTCTGGATGAGCCCACCGCCGGGCAGGATTTCCGGCACTATACCGACATCATGGAGTTCCTGCGGGGCCTGAACGCCCGGGGCGTGACGGTGGTGATGATCACCCATGACATGCACCTGATGCTGGAATACACCCGCCGCGCGCTGGTGTTCTGCGACGGACGGCTCATTGCCGACCGCACCGCGGCCGCCGTTCTGTGTGACCCCGCGCTGGTGGAACAGGCGGCCCTGAAGGAGACCAGCCTGTACACGCTGGCCAACCGCTGCGGCATTGCGCCCGCACAGGAATTTGTAGAACGCTTTATTGAGCAGGACCGGGAGGTGAGAGAGGGTGGCTGCTAAGACCGTTTTGAATTATCTCCCCCGGGAGAGTGTCATCCACAAGATGACCGGAACCACCAAGCTGGCGTTCTTCCTGCTGTTCACCTTTGCCAGCATGATCACCTACAACACCTGGGTGCTGCTGGGCCTGTTGGTGGTCAGCCTGCTGGCCTTCAGGCTGAGCCGGATCAAATTCCGGGAAGTCCGGTTTATGATGACCTTCATGCTGGTGTTCCTGCTGCTGAACAACCTGTTCATCTTCCTGTTCGATCCCAATCAGGGTACCACCCTGTACGGCACCCGCACGGTGCTCTGCCACCTGTTCTGGCGGTATGACCTGACAGCGGAACAGCTGTTCTACATGATCAACATCAGCCTGAAATATTTTGTGGCCCTGCCGGTGGCCATCCTCTTCATCTCTGCCACCGACCCCAGCGAGTTTGCTGCCAGCCTGAACAGCATCGGCATCTCGTATAAGGTCGGCTATTCGGTGGCCATTGCCCTGCGCTACATCCCCGATATCCAGCGCGACTACCACAGCATCAGCCAGGCCCAGCAGGCCCGCGGCGTGGAGCTGGGCAAAAAGGAGCCTTTCTTCAAGCGGATGAAGAACTCTGTCAACATCCTGCTGCCGCTCATCCTGACCAGCCTGAACCGCATCGACACCATTTCCAATGCGATGGAGCTGCGCGGCTTCGGCAAGAACAGCAAGCGCACCTGGTATACCCAGCGCCCCTTTGCCCGGCGGGACTTCATTGCCCTGGGCGTGGGCGCGGCCCTGCTGCTCATCAGCCTGACCGTGACCATCCGCTTTGGAAGGTTCTATAATCCGTTCCTCTGAACAAAAAGGCATCCCCGCACTTCCTGTTTCGGCAGGCCGTGCGGGGATGTTTTGCTTTTACAGACCGTTGGTTCAATGATGCCGCAAGAGAAAGGGGCCGTGTTACGCCGCGTCCACGAACTCCTCCGGGTCTTCCACGGCATCGATGATGGTCTCCTCCGCGTCATCGGAGGAGTCGGCAGACTGATCCGGGTGGAGCAGAGCGTTGAGCAGGTCACGGAAGTCGATCAGGCTGTCGTCCACCTGCTGGTTCCGGGCCAGCAGGTCCTGCACCATGTCGGGCTTGTCGGTAATGAGGTCGTCCACGCCCAGCTCCAGCATGTGGGTGGCGACCTTTTCGCGGTCGATGGTCCAGGCAGAGACGGTCTTGCCCCGCAGATGGACGGCGTTGACCATGCCGGAGGTGATAAAGGTGGTCTCCACGCTGAAAAAGTCGGCATCGGGCAGGTCGTAGTAGTTGCCTACGCCCAGAGCCAGAATGTAACCAGTCGGGTACTCAGGAGCCAGCGCCTTGACCTTGTGCAGGGTCTCGTAGCTCTGGGAGGTGATGACGCAGTTGGAGCTGTCGAAGCCGTATTCCCGCAGCAGGCGTACAGTCTCAGCCTCCAGAGCAGGGGTGGCGGCGCTGGGCTTGATCTCCACGTTCAGGCCGATGCGGCCCCGGCAGAGCTGCAGCACCTGTTCCAGGGTGGGGATCCGGGTGTCGGCAAAGCGGCTGCTGAACCAGCGGCCTGCGTCCAGCTGTGCCACTTCGGCGTAGGTCAGATCATAGACTTTTGCGTTTTTGCCGGTGCAGCGTTTCAGGTTTGAATCGTGGGTCACCACGACCACGCCGTCGCTGGTCATCTGCACATCCAGCTCGATGCGGTCACCGCCCTTGAGGATGGCCGACCGGAAGGCGGGAAGGGTATTTTCCGGGGCCACGGTGCAGTCGCCCCGGTGGAAGGTGACCAGCGGGGTCACGCCGCCCACGGCGGTGAGCAGGGCATCGTCCTGGGGCAGGGCATAGAGGTAGACCGCCATCAGCCCAGTGACCAGCGTGACGCCGGCCACCGCAGCGGTGAGCAGGGGCCAGCCGCCAAAGCGGTGCGGTTTGCCCTCCGGCAGCTCTTCCGGCGGGCAGTCACGGCAGCAATCGTAGAGGAATGCGATGATGGTGCACTGGGCCGTGGTGACCTTGCAGTCCAGCAAAAAGCCGAAGAAGGGGATCTCCAACAAATACAGCGCACGGGCGAGCAGCAGCATGGCGCGGGTGCTCCGTAAGCCGATCAGCGCCGCCACGCTGTAAACCAGCAGGGAAGCTCCGAAAAAGACCAGAACAGACCGGACCAGCGCACTGAGGTTCCACCGCAGCAGCACACCGGCCAGCCGGGGCAGCTGTGTTTTGACATGGGCAGCGCTCTCCTGAACGGCTTCCCACAGGCTTTTGCGTTCCAGCGTAAAGAGGGGGAGCACCAGGACCCAGAACAGGGTAAACAGGAACGCCGCACCCAAAATGAGAAGAAAAAGCACCAGATAGAGCGGCTTTGCCCGGACAAGCCCAAGGATGTACTCCGGCACAGCCAGCTGAGAGATATAGTTGTAAGCCACGAATACATCTGTAAAGGGGATGAGCAGGGCGCAGTAAAGCAGGATGGGCCAGTTTTTGGGGAGCAGGACATGGCGGATATCCCCCAGCGACCGGACGAACAGGGAAACAGGACGCAGTGTTTCACCCCGGCGGGCCAGCGCAAACCCGTGCAGGAGGATGGAAAAGCCGTAAAGGTTCCAGCACGCCGCCAGAAGGACGATGAGCACGATCCCGCCTAAAATGGTCGGTGAAGTAAAGATCTGATGCGCATTGTTGTTGGTCAGGTAGTTCACCGGTGAGCAGTGCAGTGTCAGCGACCAGATGCCATTCATGGCGGGCAGAAACAAAAGATAGGTCAGGACTTTGTACACCAGCACGGCTGTCAGAACGGCAGCGGAGGCCCGGTGCAGCAGGGTCAGGGCATGGTTCCGGGTGTCCTTGTAGGCCCGGTGTGCCCGCGTGAGGGAGCGGAAGAGATGCTTCAATTTGGATTCCACCTCGGTACTGGGATATGGTTCCGTCATTTTACAGTAGTATATCACAAAGCCGGGAAAAATGGAAACGACACGGATCGACAGTTTGTTCCAGAGGGCACAGGCGCTTTTCAGCGGAGCAAAAGCGTGTTACAATAGGGGCAGAGTAAAACAGACAGGGGAGGAACACCCAATGCAGATCATGGATCAATTCGGTGCAGCACCGGGGGCAGAGAGCGTCCGGATGCCCGATGGCACCGAGCGGACACTGGCGGCAGAGCACGCCGCGGCCATTCTGGTCAATGAACAGCCAGCCTTCCGGGTGGTCTGCACGCCGGAGCTGCTGCCGCAGCTGGCGCTGGGCCGCCTGCTGACCGAGGGCTGGATCAACTCTGCTGACGAGGTGGAGCGGGTGGCCGTCTGCGCACAGGGCCTCAAGATAAGCGTTCAGCTGCGCCACCCGCTGGCGGCAGCGGAACAGGCCGGGCAGGAGGTGCCCAGCTGCTGCACCGATAACCTGACGCTGGCCAGCCCGGTGCGGCTGCCGCCGCTGGCTCCGGTGCCCCAGCGGGAGATCCCCGCCGCATGGGTGGATGCGCTGGCCGATGCCATGGGGCAGGGCCTGCCGCTCTACCGTGCCACCCATGCCGTGCACAGCTGCCTGCTGCTGCGTGCGGGCAGGATCTTGTACCGGTGCGAGGATCTGGGCCGCCACAACGCGCTGGACAAGGCCGTGGGCTGCGCCCTGACAGAGGGTGTGCCGCTGGCGGAGTGTGTGCTCTTTACCAGCGGCCGGGTGCCGGTGGATATGGTGCGCAAGGCCATCCGGGCCGGTGTGCCCGCGCTGGTGAGCAAGAGTATGCCCACGGTACAGTCGCTGGAGCTGGCAGAGGAATATGGATTGAAACTGTTTATCCGGCAAAAGAAATGATTTCACCAAGAGGCAAGAGCTTTTGAGAGAAATTGTAGGGCTTTATTTGTGCGTATACGTTGACTAACCGGTGGAAAAGATGTTATTCTTATAACGAAGAAACCGTTCCGCACTGTTGCAGCAGGTGGAACGGCTGTTTTCGTGCCCGGGAGTTCCGGGCACAGCTGAATCAAACAGGCAGGTGATACAATTGAAGCAGGCAAATCATGCGCCGCAGTCCTTGTGGCGCAGGCGGCTGCCCGGCTATGCGGCCATGGGTGCGGCAACGCTTGCCATGGCGCTTGGCCTTGGCGGGCTGATGCACAGCCGCACCACGGTGGCCGGAACGGCTCTGCCGCTGGCAGATGCCGACGCTGCCACCTATGGTGTGAGCGCGGTGTACCAGCTGGATGACACCACGTATTATGTGGTGGGCAGCAAGCAGGGCTTCCAGAGCGAGGTGCAGGCCGGTGTGACGCTGGACCGCGACGGCAATGTGCTGGATGTGAAGATCCTGGCACAGGCCGAGACCGACAGCCTGGGTGCTCAGTGTGAGAACCCGGAGTTCACGGCCCAGTACCAGGGCGCAGCTCCCTTCACGCTGGCAGGCAAGCGCTACACTGTGACCGACCCGGCCACCGGCACGGCTTTTGCTGCCGCAGGCAGCGCCGAGACCGACGCTGCCCCCGCTGAGGCTTTCGACCCCGCCGCATGGCATGCGGGCGATACCTCCCCGGAGGCCGAGGCTACCCGGAAGATGTATGAAGCCGGGCTGACCCTCTCGGCCCTGAACGGCCAGCCGATGGACGACGCGCTCATCCCCCCGATGGACAACAGTGCTGAGGCTGTGGCACGGCGCAAGCTGTACGCGGCGTGTCTGAGCAAGAGCGCGCAGGACGGCGAGAAACAGTCAGTGCCTTATGCAGACTGGTCCGCTGAAAAGCAGGCCGAGTACAAGCTGCAGGCCGCTGATCTGACCACCCAGGGCAGTGCGGCCGACACGGTCAGCGCTGACATGACCCAGGTGGATGCACTTTCCGGTGCAACCATTACGTCCACGGCGGTCACGGACATCGTCAACAATTCTTATTTCTATGTAACCGAGGTGCTCTGCGCAGAGTGACCTCACGGAGGAATGGAAACCTATGGCAAAAACTGATTTTCTGACGGCTGACATGACCCGCCGTCAATTTATGAAGATCTCGGGCAAGAGCCTTGCAGGACTCACCCTTTCCGCATCTATGCTGTCCCTCTTTGGCTGCTCTCAGAAGCAGGTGGACGCCGGTGCTGTGGCGACCTGGGCACTGCCCCAGGGTCTGCTGGTGGTCAATGCTGATCTGTGCACCGGCTGCCAGCGGTGCGAGATCAACTGCACCCTGACCAACGACGGCGTGTGCTCTTCCTACATCAGCCGCGTCAAGATCCAGCGCCGCCTGAATCTGGACGGCGACGGCAACGGTCTGCTGTCCGGCACCGACAACTGCTTTGTCTACTTCCCGGATACCTGCCGCCAGTGTGAGGATCCCGCCTGCGGCAACGCATGCCCCCAGAAGGCCATTATCACCAATGAGCAGGGCATCCGCGTGGTCGATACCGACAAGTGCATCGGCTGCGGTGCCTGCGTGGAGGCCTGCCCCTGGCACATGCCCACCGTCAACCCCGAGACCGGCAAGTCCTCCAAGTGCATCGCCTGCGGTGCCTGCGTGGCGGGCTGCCCGTCCGGCGCTCTGTCCATCGTGGACTGGGATGCCGTTACCAGCGCAGCACAGGCTGCTTACAAGGATCTGTAAGGAGGAACAACAATGGCTGAAACCTATGGCTGGGCAGGCAAGATCCTGCGCGTCAACCTGACCACCGGTGAGATCACCACCCAGGACGACGCAAAATACCATAAATATATCGGCGGTATGGGCATGGCCTACCGCATCATGTACGAGGAAGCTCCCATGGAGCTGGACCCCTATGACGAGAAGGCTCTGGTCATCTTTGGTGTCGGCCCCCTGACCGGTGCCGGCGTGCCCTGCTCCGGCCGTATGAACGTGACCTTCCGTTCTACCTGGTCCAAGGGCCACTCCATCATCGATGCACACATGGGCGGCCACATCGGCTCCATGCTGAAGTATGCCGGTTACGACGGCATCGTTGTCAGCGGCATCTCCGAAAAGCCCGTCTACCTGCGCATCGAGGACGGCGAGGTCTCTCTGGAGGACGCAAGCGAGATCTGGGGCAAGGGTACCTTTGCTGCCAACAAGTGGATGGTGGAGCAGAACGGCCGTGAGTTCGAGACTGCTTCCATCGGCCCCGCCGGTGAGAACCTGGTGGATTACTCCACCCTGAACACCAGCTTCGGCAACTCCGGCGGTGCCGGTCTGGGCGCTGCCATGGGCAACAAGAAGCTGAAGGGCCTGGCCATCCGCGGCACCGGCAGCGTCAAGGTGGCTGACCCCAAGAAGGTGCTGGAGCTCTCCAACTACATGATGGGCAACCTGATCGGCGGCAACAACAACCACAATGTGCCCGCACAGCCCCAGAGCTGGGCAGAGTACAGCGCCACCTCCGGCAAGAACCGCTGGTCCGGCGCTCCCGGCCGTATGTGGAAGAAGGCTCCCGGCGGCCCCGTGGATACCGGCGAGCAGCCCTACAACGATATCAACAAGGTGGCTCTGCGCTGCTTCAAGGGCTACTTCGACTTCGGCGCTCCGGCTGCGGAGTACACCGTGAAGAACGGCGGCTGCTCCTCCTGCCCCATCCGCTGCTACACTGAGTACGATGTGGATCCGCTGGCCGATTACGACCTGCCCACCCACAACTCCAACACCTGTATGCCTGTGCTGTACGGCACCCGCGTCTATCCGGACGGCGTGCACGATTTCAAGTACGAAGGCGACGGCACCATGGTCATCAACCTGGCATGGTCTCATGCTGTGGACGATATGGGCCTGTGGGACAACTACGGCAACCTGAACCGCGACCTGCTGTGGATCCTGCGGATGCCCCGCGAAGAGGCCACCAAGTACATCAGCGAGGCTGAGTACGACTCTCTGCCCTGGGAGTGGGAGAAGGCTGGCGATCCCCGCTGGGAGGTGGAGCTGATCCGCCGCATGGCTTACGGTGAGGGCGACCTGTCCGTGATCGCCAAGGGCACCCTGGCCATGATGGAGAAGTTCGGCCTGCCCAAGAGCTGGCTGGACCGCGACGATGGTGCCACCAACTCCAACCTGATCTACAACGGCTTCCCCAACCACCACGGCCCTGCTGAGGCATGGCAGGTGGGTATGCTGTACAACCTCGTCTACAACCGCGACTGCATGATCCACGAGATCGTCTGCGAGACCGGCTCCGGTGCTCCCTATGATGTGACCAAGAAGGTCATGGAGGACTTCTTCGGCGAGGGCTGCTACGATAAGGCCAAGGCCTACACTCCCATCAACGAGAACAAGGCAAAGCTGGCTGCATACTGCGTCAACGACAAGAACTTCCACGACTCCGCCACCCTGTGCAACTGGATGTGGCCCATGACCCAGTCTCCCTCCAAGGAGCGCGAGTACCACGGCGACCTGGATCTGCAGGCAGACTTTATGACTGCTGTTACTGGCGAGACCTATACCCAGGCCGATCTGCAGGAGGACGGTGCCCGCATCACCCAGATGCTGCGCGCGATGACCGCCATCAGCTTCCAGCAGAACTGCGGCAGCGCAAACCTGCGTCAGGAGCACGATGCCATCTGTGATTGGGTGTTCGATAAGGACCCCGACTTCAAGGCATTCGAGGAAGGCACCACCAAGCTGGACCGTGCCGACATGGAAAAGGCAAAGGATCTGTTCTACGACATCTTCGGCTGGGACCGCACCACCGGTGTGCCCACCCGCGAGACGCTGGAGAAGTATGATCTGGCTGACATGGCCGATGATCTGGAAAAGCGCGGCATCTACGCCCAGAACACCGCAGCAGCTGAATAAATCCCATAGAAAGAGGAACGATCGTCATGTTGTTTGGCAGACGTAAACCCGGCTACACCACCACTGTGGACAGCAGCGTGGACCCGGAGCAGGCCGTTCTGGACCTGCAGAAGGCAGAGCTGGCCGCCAAGAAAAAGCCCAAGGCAGAGGTGTTCGACATCGCTGCCGCCAGCGAGACGGCCCGCCGCCTGAAGGAAACGGGCAGCAGCTTTGACGGCAGCGCCGCCAAGACCGGCGAGGATGTGATCGCCGCCGTGGAGCGGGAGACCGCAGAGCTTGCAGCAATGCAGGCTGCCGGGGCCGCACCCGAAGCCGCCGAAACTGTGCAGGACGAGGCCGCAAAGCCTCAGCTGCTGGATTTTCTGGCCGGTGAGCCGGAGGCTGAAAACGATCCCTTTGCGGATCAGCCCACCAAGACCGCGCCGGAGCTGCCGGAGCTGACCCCCGCGCAGGAGCTGGCCGGTTACATCCGTTCCCGCAGCGCCGCCGCGCTTGTCACGCCCCACGCACTGCTGGTCAGTGAGGTGGAGAACGCCGATGAGCTGTTGGCTCAGATGCCGCAGGACCCCCAGTGTGAGGATATCGTTGTCCGTGCAGGCGCAAAGGATACCTACTATTACTCCAACGCCAACATGAGCGATAACTACGCCATGATCGCCCAGCTCATTGAGGACAAAGACCTCTGTGTCATGTTTGCTGAGATGGTGCGCTTCAATGCACGGGTCTACCCCAGTGCCACCCCGCTGAAGTACTTCCAGCGCTCCCCCTACGGCCTTGCGCCGGAGGAGATCGAGCAGACCTGGAAGACCATGCAGGGCAGGCCGGAGTTTGCCGACATCGAGGAGCTGACCAACAATCAGAACGAGCGGTTCCTCTTCTCCACCCAGCACCTCACCCGCCGCTATGCAAAAGCCATCAGCGACGTGGATGATTTCTGCGACTAAAAGATCATACACAATTGAATAGGGTACAAGAGCTTCTTTGAGCAAGGCTGTCTAAACCCCGCAGGGGGCAGGACACCGCGCCGCAATGCTAAGGGCCAACGCCGGCATTCAAGGGTGGCAGGGGAAACCCGGCCGCCTTCCCGCAGAAGAAACGCTGCAATTTGAAAAAAAGAACTCCTCCCATCCACCGTTCCGGAGCGTTGCCTCCTTCCCGCTGCTGCAACAGCGGAAAAGGAAGCGGCTCCCTCGGCGTGGCGGCCTGCAGGCTGCCGCTCCGGGCCATGTTCGGTTTTTTGCGGGGGCGTTTTGATTTTCGGTCAGAACGTCTCCGCTTTTTTTCACCTGCCGATTGAAAAGAGAGCTCCCCGGGAGTTTGTCCGGGCCATAGCGGGCAAACTGTGCCCCGGGGAGCGATGGAGGATTTTTGCAATGAAACAGCCTTTTTGCACGCCAGCCCAGGCCCTGCGCCGGGTGCTGGATGCTGCTGCGGCTCTCCCGGTGCCTGCCACGGAGCGGGTGCCGCTGGATGATGCCTGTGGGCGGATCGCAGCCCGGGACCTGTGCGCCCGGATGGATCAGCCCCCTTTTGACCGGAGCCCTCTGGATGGCTATGCCCTCCACAGTGCCGACACGGCCGGGGCGGGGGAGGAAACCCCTGTCACCCTGCCGGTGGTGATGAAGCTCTACGCCGGGGATGCCCCCGCCGCTGCCCTGCCTGCCGGGTGTGCTGCCCGCATTATGACCGGCGCACCCCTGCCCCCCGGCGCGGACTGCGTTCTGATGCAGGAGCTGACCGACGGCGGGGAGGAGCAGGTGCGCATTTACGCCCGGCTCCAGCCCAACGCCAATGTGGTGTTCCGGGGTGAGGACATCGCCGCCGGTGCCCCCATTGCCGCCGCCGGAACTGTGCTGACCCCGGCGCACATCGGTGTGCTGGCCGGGCAGGGCATCCCGGATGCTGAGGTCTTCCGCCCCCTGACCGTGGGTGTGCTTGCTACCGGCAGTGAGCTGCTGGAAGCGGGCGAGGCCTGGGCTCCCGGCAAGATCTACGATGCCAACGGGATCCAGAATGCCGCCCGCCTGCGGCAGCTGGGCTTTGCCGTGGAGCGCACCCACTGCTCGGATGACCCGGAGGAGATCGCCGCCCGGATGAAAGACCTGCTCACCCGGTGTGATGCGGTGATCACCAGCGGCGGTGTTTCGGTGGGGCAGAAGGATTACCTGCCCACAGTGCTGGAAATGCTGCACGCGGAGCCTGTTTTTGCGGGGGTAGCCCAGAAGCCCGGCAGCCCCATGATCGCTGCACAGGTGGGAGAGAAGCTGGTGTTCTGCCTGTCCGGCAATCCCTTTGCCGCTGCTGCCACGCTGGAGCAGTATGCCGTTCCGGCCCTGCTGCGGGCCGCAGGGCGGCGGGAAGAGGACTGCATCCCGGTGCACACCCGGGGCAGGCTGACCACCGGCTTTTCCAAGCCCAGCAAGGGAACCCGCTTCTTGCGGGCCAGAGCGCTGAGCGGCCTGGTGGAGATCCCCGGCGAGGGCAACGCGGAGGCGCATTCCTCGGGCAGTCTGTCGGCCATGATGGGCTGCAACTGCCTGGTGGAGCTGCCTGCGGGCAGCGGCCCGGTGGCTCCGGGCGAAGAAGTGGAGGTACTGAACTTTGTACAGTGAAAAGAAACAGGCGCTTGCTGCCGAGCTGAGCCTGAAGCGCCCGGCTGTGCTGGCCATGAGCGGTGCGCACAACAGCGGCAAAACGACTTTGTTGGAAAAACTCATCCCCCTGCTGCGGGCACGGGGCCTGAAGGTGGGTGTCATCAAGCATGACGGCCACGATTTCATCCCCGACGTGCCGGGCACCGACAGCTTCCGTCTGCGGGAGGCCGGGGCCGAGGGCGTGGCGGTCTTTTCGGGCAGCCGCTACCTGCTGACGGAGGAATTCCGCCTGAACGAGCAGGATCTGCTGGCCCTGTTTGAGCGCCACGGCTATGATCTGGTGCTGATGGAGGGCTTTAAGGAGAGCGGCTGGCCCAAGATCGAGGTGGTGCGCAAGGTTGTCTCGGAGGAGCCTGTCTCCTTTGAGCCACTGGCCATCGTGGGGGATGTTCCGGGCGCGGATTTTGCGCTGGACGAGCCCGCAGCGCTGGCCGACTGGATCGCTGCACAGATGCCTGCATTGTAACAGGGGGAGGAAGAAACCATGAAACTGATCCGTACCGAAGACGCGGCAGGGCAGGTGCTCTGCCACGATATCACCCAGATCATCCCGGGTGAGTTCAAGGGGGCCCGCTTCAAAAAGGGCCACATCATTCAGCCCGAGGATATTCCGGTGCTGCTGAGCATCGGCAAGGAAAACCTCTATGTCTGGGAGAAAAAGCCCGGCATCCTCCACGAGGACGAAGCTGCCGCCCTGCTCTACAAGGCCGCTGCCGGTCAGAATATCCACGGCACCGAGCCCCGGGAGGGCAAGATCGAACTGATCGCCGACTGCGACGGACTGCTCAAGATCGACCGCAGGGCCCTGCTGGCGGTGAACAGCACCCCTCAGATGATGATCGCCACGATCCACGGCGATCTGCCTGTGAAAAAGGGAGCCAAACTGGCTGGTACCCGCATCATCCCGCTGGTCATTGAGCAGGAGAAGATGGAGGCCATGCAGGCTGCTGCCGGGCCGAAGCCCATCCTGAACGTGCTGCCCTTCCACCAGAAGAAGTTTGCCGTTATCACCACCGGCAGCGAGGTGTTCAAGGGCCGTATTGAGGACAAGTTTACTCCCATCCTCGAGCAAAAGCTGGCGGTGTATGGCTGTGAGATGGCCTTCCACAAGGTCTGCGACGATGACCCGGCGGGCATCACGGCCGCCATTCTGGAAGCAAAGGCCGCAGGCTGTGAGCTGATCTTTACCACCGGCGGCATGAGCGTGGACCCGGATGACCGCACCCCGCTGGCCATCAGGAACACCGGAGCCGAGATCGTCACCTACGGCGCGCCGGTGCTGCCTGGTGCCATGTTCCTGGTCAGCTATCTGGACGGTGTGCCGGTCTGCGGCCTGCCCGGCTGTGTGATGTACGCCAAGCGCACCATTTTTGACCTGCTGCTGCCCCGCCTGCTGGCCGATGACCCCATCACCGCCGAGGATATCGCCCGTCTGGGCGAGGGCGGCCTCTGCCTGGGCTGCGCCGAGTGCCACTGGCCCAACTGCGGCTTTGGACACTGCTGAAACCCTCTCAGTCAAAGCCTTTCGGCTTTGCCAGCTCCCCCGAAGGGGGGAGCTTAACTAAGGTGAAAAAATATGAGTGAAAATAATCTGACACATTTTGATGCCGCAGGCAATGCCGTGATGGTGGATGTGAGCGAAAAGCCCGTCACGGCCCGGGAGGCCACGGCCCACGGCATCATTACCATGAATGCGGATGCCTTTACCGCCGTGGAAAGCGGCACCGTGAAAAAAGGCGATGTGCTGGGCGTGGCCCGGGTGGCCGGCATCATGGCCACCAAGCGCACCAGCGAGCTGATCCCTCTGTGCCACCCGCTGCCGCTGACCAAGGTGCAGATCGAGTTTGACCTGCTGCCCGAGCGCCGGGCCGTGGAAGCACGCTGCACGGTCAAGACCAGCGGCGTGACCGGCGTGGAGATGGAGGCCCTGACCGGCGTTTCCACCGCCCTGCTCACCATCTATGACATGTGCAAGGCCGTGGATAAGGGCATGGAGCTGGGCGAGATCCATCTGGTGGAAAAGACCGGCGGCAAGAGCGGACATTACATCCGGGCGGAGGGCGGCTATGTTTGATTCCAAGGGCCGCAATATCCATTATCTCCGCCTTTCCGTGACCGACCTGTGCAACCTGCGCTGCCGCTACTGTATGCCGGACGGCGTGGACAAGCTGGAACGGGAGGATATCCTGACCTACGAAGAATTCCTGCGCCTTGCCGCTCTGTTTGCCCGGTGCGGGGTGGATACCGTGCGGGTTACCGGCGGCGAACCGCTGGTGCGCAAGGGCGTGGAGCAGCTGGTCAAGGGACTGAAAGCCATCCCCGGCATCCGGAAGGTCACCATGACCACCAATGCCGTCCTGTTGGAGCAGCAGCTGCCCGCCCTGCTGGAGGCCGGGCTGGACAGCGTGAACATCAGTCTGGATACGCTGGACCCCGCCCTGTTTGCAAAGATCACGGCCCGGGATGAATTTGCCGCCGTGCAGGCGGGCATCCATGCCGCGCTGGAAAGCGGCATCCCGGTCAAGCTGAACTGCGTGCCCCAGGTGGGCGTGAACGAGGGTGAGCTGGAAGCGCTGGCCGCTCTGGCACAGGATAAGCCCCTGCAGGTGCGGTTCATCGAGATGATGCCCATCGGCTACGGGGCGGCCATGCCCTGTATCTCCGGCCCGGAGCTGCTGGCCCGCTTCCGCAGGCACTGGCCGGAGCTGGCCCCGCTGCCCGGGGCGGCGTGTGCCGCGCTGGGCGATGGCCCGGCGGTCTATTACACCATGCCGGGCTGGAAAGGAGACATCGGCTTCATTGCCGCTGTCCACGGCAAGTTCTGCGCCTCCTGCAACCGGGTGCGGTTGACCAGTCAGGGCTTTCTGCGCCCCTGCCTTGCCAGTGAGGCCGGATGTGACCTGAAAGCCCTGCTGCGCAGTGGCGCGTCTGACGAAGAGCTGCTGACTGCCATCCGTACCACCATCTGGGAAAAGCCCCAGGAACATCATTTTGAATTGAAACAGGACATCCCCGCGACCCGGGGTATGTACCGAATTGGAGGATAAATCTATGGGAAAACTTCTGGCGATCTGCACCAGCCCCCAGCGGGGCACGGTCAAGACCGAAGTGGAAAGCGCACGCCTGACCCCGGAATGGGGTATTGAGACCGATGCCCACGGCGGGAACTGGCACCGTCAGGTCAGCCTGCTGAGTGCCGAAAAGATCGAGAACTTCCGCAAGAAGATCTGGGTGGACTATGGTGCCTTTGGCGAGAATCTGGTGGTGGAGGGCTACGATTTCCGCAATCTGCCCGTGACCAGCCGCTTTGCCATCGGGGACGTGGTGCTGGAAATGACCCAGATCGGCAAAGAGTGCCACAACGACTGCGTCATCAAGCAGAAGACCGGCGAGTGCATCATGCCCCGGGAGGGCGTGTTTGCCCGGGTGCTGCAGGGCGGCGAGATCCACGTGGGGGACGAGGTGACCCTGCTGCCCCCGCCGGAAAACCCGCCCCTGCGCGCTGCCGTCATCACCCTTTCCGACAAGGGCAGCCGGGGTGAGCGGGAGGACAAGAGCGGCCCCCTGATCGTGGAGATGCTCACCGCTGCAGGCTATCAGGTGGAGGAGACCATGATCCTGCCCGATGAGGCAAAGGCCCTGAAGGCACAGCTCATCCGACTGGCCGATGGCCGTCAGGTCAACCTGATCCTGACCACCGGCGGCACCGGCTTTGCCCCCCGGGATATCACCCCGGAAGCCACCTATGCCGTAGCGGACCGCAACGCCCCCGGCATTGCTGAGGCCATGCGTTACCACAGCCTGAGCATCACCCCGCGCGGGATGCTCAGCCGTGCCGCCAGCGTGCTGCGGGGCAAGACCCTCATCGTCAACCTGCCCGGCAGCCCCAAGGCCGTGAAAGAGAATCTGGAGTACATCCTGCCCAGCCTGGAGCACGGGGTACGCATTGCCGCCGGGCTGGACGGCGAGTGCGCCCGCAAATAAGTCTGTTTCACCGCCGCGGCGTTGCTTTTGGTGCCGGACGTGAAAATAAAAGTACAACAAAAGCGTACCCACTGTAAGGAGCAAGACTATGAAAACTATGATCTCCCGCCGCGGCTTCCTGTGCGCTGCCGGCATCGCATCCGCATCTGCTGTTCTGACCGCCTGCGGCGGCTCCTCCAGCAGCACTGCATCTTCCACCGCATCCTCCGCTGCCGCCTCCTCTGAGGCTGCCTCCGGCGAGAGCGTGGAGTTGATCGTTTTTGCTGCCGCCTCCCTGACCGAGACCCTGAACGCCATTGCCGAGACCTACTCCTGTCTCTTATACACATC
>OJPA01000102.1_pt1 | contig 56681 bp, 62 predicted proteins | sample 1598411 | NCBI WGS metagenome assembly OJPA01 (sample SAMN03922477, study PRJEB24848) | human gut metagenome | isolation source: stool sample | host: Homo sapiens | place: Germany | collected 2010-11 | reverse complement strand
GATGGGATCTAAATAATGGTATTAATTCTTGGAGCGTACGGCTAAGAATTAATATGAATAAAATTTTAAGGAGACATTACTATGGGTGATGGATTCGCAGAAGGCTTGGCAGTAGGCCAGAATAATGGCAATAATGCTTGGGGAGGAGAATGGATTTGGATCGTTGTCCTTTTTGCTCTATTTGGATGGGGCGGAAACTGCTATGGTAATCAAGGTAGAGGCCAAGTAGGAGGTCAGGAAGTGGGATATGAACTTGGTAAATTAGCTACGACAAATGATGTTGCCAGTGGCTTTGCAAATAGCGCAAGTCTTGCAAGCCTAAATGACCTTAAACTTGGACAGGCCGGTATTCAACAGACTCTTTGCCAAGGATTTAGCGGTGTAAATACTACTATCCTTCAGAGCAATAATGCTACTCAGAGAGAAATTGCTAATATAGGTTTCCAGCTTCAGAATTGCTGCTGCCAGACACAGCGTGCAATTGACGCTGTAAATTATAATATGGCAACTAATGCTTGTAATATTCAGCAGTCCATTTGCAACAGTACTCGTGATATTATTGATGGTCAGCGTGAAAGCACGAATGCAATTCTTGGATTCCTTACGAATGAAAAGATTTCTTCGCTGCAGGCTCAGAATGCACAGCTCACCGCTCAGCTTTCTCAGAATGCTCAGACGCAGACTCTTATTAATACGCTTCGTCCTGTTGCTTCTCCTGCGTATATTACCTGCTCGCCTTATGAGAGTGCTTTTGGTACTCGCAACGGCGGGTGTGGTTGTGGCTGTGGATGTGGCTGCTAATTAAAATATAAAGGTTCAGTGAGGCACATATTAGTTGTGCCTCACTTGATAAAGGAGGTTAAATATGTCGTGTAATACTTGTTGTAATATTTGTGAACGGATAGTTTTTAGCAATAGTATTACGGTCACAGGCGGAACTTTAACAATCAACATACCTGTCGGTAGTTATGCAGATTGTCAGAAGTTTTGCCTTATTTTAATTCAGAATATTCCTGATACTGCTACTATTAACATGCCGGTCGGAATTACTATTGGTACTGATACTACGGTATATCCAATGGTTCGTTGTGATTGTACTCAGGTGACTGCTTGCGCACTCAGAACTCGCACTCGTTATCCGATGAAGGTGGCCACTACAGCAACTTCTGCAGTCTTCAAAGTGCTTAGGAATCTTTCTTGCGCACCCGATAATAGACTTGCAGCAGTACCTGTACCAGCACCTACAGCTTAATAGGAGGAATTAAAATGCGTAATGCAATAGTTGATAAAATACTGATGGAAAGAATGGACCGTCGCAGAGGTTATGATGGACGCGACTATGCGCGAGGCGATTATGGTCGTGGTGGATATGACGGACGTAGAGGTCGTGATTACGGACGGGATTATGCTCGTGGCGGAAGAGACGGACGTGATGGAAATTACGATGAAGAACGCTTCGAAGATGAGGATGAGAAATACCTCATGGAAATACAAGATGGTAGGCGTGGAGTAAAAGGCACAGGTAGAGGCAGACGCAGAGGCCGTCGGAGAGATTATGGAGAAACATTATCTTTGACTAAATCAGATATAATGAATTGGAAACATAATCTTGAAAATGCTGATGGTACCAGAGGTCCTCATTTTAATATGGAACAAGTTATGGAAGCAGCAAAAGCTGTCGGAATCAGGTTTGAAGACTTTGACGAAAGAGAACTTTGTATGACTGTGAACATGCTTTATTCCGATTATTGTGAGGTGAATAAACCGTATGTATCTCCTGAAAGAGAATGCCACTATTACGTAGAATTGGCTAAAGCTTTTCTTGAAGATGATGACGGTCCTGAACCTTCTGAGAAACTTGCGCTTTACTATTATTGTATCGCGGAAGATGAGTAATTACAGGTACTATAACAGAAATCCAGCAAATAATCACATTAATGATTGTGTCTGTAGAGCAATAAGTAATTGTACCGGTTTATCATATGGCGCAGTTGATAGATTGCTTGCCACTACGGCCAAGGATAATGAGTGTGAAAAACTCTGTGTTTGCTGTTATGATAAATTACTTAAACGATTGGGCTACAAGAAACGTTACTGTAATAATGATGAGACTGTCGCAGATATTTCAATGAAGTACAAAAATTATAGAGTCATAATTAGAATAAAAGCTCATTTGACTTCTTCAATTTATGGCAAGATTGAGGATACTTGGGATTGTTCAGATTATTTTGTCGATTGTTTCTGGTTAGTTCAGTAAATATTATACAGGCTGATGAGGCCTGTATAATTTTTATAAAAATTCTTGTAAAAATTAGCATAATATGTATTTTTTCGTGCATTATATTTATTAGAGGGCTGCAAATGAGACTCCACTCAAACTCGCCCCAAAAGGAGATTTATTTATGTTAAAAGAACAAGGCGAAAACACTGAAGGAACAGTGGCTGTGCCGCCGGCAGCAACGGAAGAAACTATTACTAAAATTGTGTCCAAGCGTTTGAGTGAAGACCGAGCTAAATTGGCCAAAGCTTTAGGTTATGATTCGTGGGAAGCTGCGATGAACTCTGGTATGGACAAAAAGTTACTTGATGCAGGTATTGAACCTGAAACAGCAAAGCCTATCATTGAAACGATGGTTGAAAAGCACCCAAAAGTACTTGAAGCAGAAGAACTTATTGCAAGAGAGCAAAAGAGACGTCAGGAAGCGGAGTTAGCTCTTTTGAACACAAAGTATGGAATTAATATTAATTCATTAGACACTTTAGATGCTGATACCAAAGACCTTATAAGTAAGGGCGTTTCTCTTGATAAAGCATATGCTGCTGTTCATGCTGATGAAATACTTGCAAGTAAAACTGTAGCGACTGCTACAAAAGCTAATAGTACTTCCTTAAACCATATGACAAGCTTACCTGGTGGAAGCGCTACGCCACCGGTAAACGCTATCAGTATCAGCCAAGAAGAAATCAAGGCTGTTAAGCAATATCTTCCGAATGCAACTGAAGAAGATATTAAAAAATTTTATGCGGCGCATCCAGAATTAAAAAAATAAAAGGAGTAAATTATGGCAGCTATTTATGGATATGAGCGTTTCAATTATCCTACTACCAAATTTGTTCATTTGAAGTCTGCTGTAACTGGTGGTGTTGGTGCTACTAATAACCCTGGTTATACGACTACTGGTGGACTTGGTGCGAAGGATGTTGGCGCCATTGTTGATGTTACTAATTCGACTGGAGCCGGTGCAGTTCTTGCAGATAAATCAAAAGTTGCTTGGACGGCCGGTCACACGTACTATCTTGTTGCGGAAATTCCTGTACCTGCGGACGCAACGGATTATGGTTTTGTTGGTGTTATTTTGAGAGACCAGGGTATGATCGATAACCTTGTTCCCAGACGTCCTCAGCAGAACTGGGCTAAACAGTTTTACGATCTTAAGACTGGAGGTGTTAAGTAATGGCTATTATATTTAATATTTCTGAAGCGATTAAAGATTCTTCTTTCAATGTACTTGGTCTTCAAATTCCTATGCTTCTTGAAAATCAGGTTGAAGAATTCCAGAAAGGAAGTAAAATTTCTGATGTTTTTGTAAATAAAACTCTTGATGGTTATTCTACAAGTTATCATACGACTGTTTCTCATGGCGGTTTCCGTCCTTCTGAGGATATGGAAATTGCTAAATTGCACGACTGGGAAGATTCCTATGGCAAGACTTTCATAGCCCAGACTTGGAAAGATTCCTTTGCAATTTCTGAAGAAGCACGTGAAGATAACAGGAGCCTTGAGATTGCTGGTAAGGTTAGAGATTTCTCTACGAACTACGCGAGAACTCGTGAACAATATTGTGCAGCTACTGTGTCTGGTGCTCTTACAGCAAGCTTCAAATACGGTGGAAAGAAATTTCCGCTTTCTGCAATCGATAGTACAAATGCTGAGATTGATGGTCCCAAACAACTTTATTTTCATCGCTATCACTATACGTCTGTTAAGGTTGTAGATGAAGCTGATTTCATTGAAATGAATGGCCGCGAACCTTGGACCAATGCTGGTACTGCTGACACGACTGCTCCTGGAAATACAGCACCAGCTGGTAAGTATGCTACGCCTCCTCAGAGTAATAAGTTCCTAGTATATGGCGGTAAACTTGATAAAGATGGACATCCTATGGATAAAGGTCTTAATCTTCTTAAAGTTAACCCTGATACGGGTGATACTGCTGACAATATGGCTGTATATGATCAGATTAGATTTGTTCTTGATGCCATCAGAGAGTATGGTATGAATCATAGAGATTATGACGGACGCCTTGTTCCTCTTAATTATTCTAAGATTGTTATGCCGTCTAATTCGATATTTAACAAATCTCTTCGTGCAGCTCTTGGCGCGAGCCTTACGGAAGGTCCTCTTGAAGGTCCTTTGCAGGGTGACAAATTCAGTATCACTGAATGGGCGTATCTGAATGATCTTCCTGGTTTCAAGAAGAAAGAACTTGGTATGCTTATCGTGGACCCTACCAGAAACTCCACCGAACTTGGCTTCATTCTTTGGGATAGAAAACCTTTGACGGTTACCAGTTATCTTCAGGATGGAAACAATACGATGGTTTGGTATGGTCGTGCAAGATTCCGTACGGATACTTGTGATCCCTATGCTTGCGTGTATGTTGCATTTGGTGATCTTGAAAATCTTACTGCTCAAGCATATTCGGGTACTGAGTCTACAAAGTATACGAAAGGTTCTGCAGCTACGAAGACTATTACTGATTCCAATGCTACATTTATCGATTTGTCCACATTTGAAATGACGAATAATCCTACGGTTTACACTGGTGTAACCACTGGGGCGTAAATATTGAGGCTTTGATGCCCGTTGGCAGAGATGCTGACGGGCATCAAATTTTAAGGAGTATACTATGATTTATTCTGAAATAAAACAACGTATTTATGATATTTTGTGTATGCCTTTTGAAGAAGCAGAGCGACTTCATTATACTGATAAAATTCCAAGAGCTATAAATGAAGCTTTATTCAGGATAGCTCACAGCGTACTTCCAAATCTTAGAGAATACGTAGTGGTTTTGACGAAAGATATTTTGCCTGCAAAGCTTACTATGCCTCCTGATTTTATATCTTTTGCTGATGAGCAAAATGCTTATTTGAATGGTAAACAATTTGTACTTGAGAATTTCGTCGGCGAAAATGGTGTTATACTAACTGGCAATGAAACTGAGAATTTGTATAGTTATGGAAAATTTGAAATAGCAAAGAAGAATGAATATCATATTTTTTATAATGCACTTTATCCGAAACTTGTAGACAGCGGAATGTATTTTAATAAAGTTACTTTTGCCGAAATGAATATTCCAGTAAACAATGACAACTATACTATTGAACAAATACCTGCTGAATCTTCTCGCTTAAATAATACAAGTATATACGAAATTCCTGATATTGCTGCTATGTTAATTCCTCATTATGTTGCAGGTCAATTATTAGTATTGGACGATAAAGTACGGTCTATTGAAGAAATGAACGAATTTGAAACGCTTCTTGCAACAATTAATACTAACAGAAATGAAAGACCTCGTTCTTATCATTCGTCTAAGGGGTGGTATTAATGGCAAATAATATTTATAGGCGACAACCAGTTCTGCATAAACTACCAACCGATTATGCAAGTATCGACAATGTAAAATACTTTAATATTAATAATGTTTCTGGTTTACAGGTTTATGATAATCCATTGGTTGCTGCTCAAAACTCTACTTACAATTGTAAGAATGTATATCGGGATGAGCTTGGTAACCTCACAGTTAGACCGGCAGTTCATTACAGTATATCTGATACAAATACTATGCTAACTACCTCGTATCTTACTTGGTATAAAGAAACAAGACTTGGTGTGGTATATATTTATAAGTGGGGCGGATCTAATACGAGCACGGCATATGATTCAGTTAATATACAACCAAAAGGCTCATCTAGCATTTGGCAGAAATTGATACCGCATGGCGAAAGCATTTCTGTAGAAGAAACTGAAGACGGCGTTTATATTCTACTGAATGTATATGATGCTTCAAGCTTACCTGCTAAAACCAGACTTGAATTTTGGAAGGTAAATAATGATGGTACAGTTGAACAAGTAACTGGTGAAATACAATTAAATAATGTATTAAAACCAGATTTATCTTTGTATAATATTTTGAATGATAAAATATATACTGACCAAACAATTATAAATTCCGATGACTCTAAAAATAAATATGAGGTCATAGCGTCTATATTAGCTGAAGTAAATGCTCAGCCATTTGATATTATAAAAATACTTAAGTATAAGTTTGGTGTTGCTATATTTTATTATGAAGGCAATATATTAAAAGCTTTATTATTAAAAGAATCAGGATTGATAACAAATATTGAAATTGGAACATATCAAAAATATACATCTGATTGGAGAATTTTTGATCCATTTTGCATAAAAGAATATCCAGACGGAGAATACTTTGATTTGACATTCATGTATTCAAAAAGTACAAATACCTATATTACTGAAGTATCTGTAGGATTTTCTGGTAAGGTTACTACTATATCTGATGAAAAAGCAATAGGTAGTACGGTTGCTAATGCAAATGGAACGTCGTATACATTGCTAGATGCTCAACCTGCATATGATGGTTATTATATTGGTATAGCCCAAATGACTACGGTAGATTCATCAATTCAGCATTATAATATGCGGATGATGCTTGTAAAACAAGGCTCCGTAGCAAAACTTTTTTCGTTATCTAATACTTACGCTTCTATTAGAAATTATCCATGTTATAATATATTTTGTTCGGATAAATTTGTGATGTTTGGGCAAATTCCATATGATTACCAATCGTATTCGACATACAGTTGTAGGTATGAAGCAGTAGAATATAAAACCGATTACAGACCTGCTAAAAGCGGTTTATTTGGAACTCAGCATAAATACGATTTAGCTCATTTTAAGCAGTTATCATTGCCAAGTGCAATAGTTGTATCTAATTTAAGGTATTCAGATAGCCCTGGAAGTTTTCAAGGAAGTCCACAATATACTGCAGCTGAATATTATGCGCCACGTGAAAATGTAGCATTTGATAGTCATTTAATATCTCCATTAAATTCTGCAAGTACAATTGTAGTAAATCCATTATATATTACTTCTGATTCTAGTAATATTTATATCTGGCGAAATTATAACAAAACTAGACTGACAAATCAGGTAGCAGTAATAGATATTTTAACTAGTAAAGTTCTACAGGAATATTATAAAGCAAGTGAATCTACTGCAACAATGCTTGTATTTGGTGATTGGGTATTTGAAATTGAAAATAATGTTATAAGATACTATAAACGACAAATTCAGGGTAGCTATATTGCTGTAAATAGACCAACAGAGAGTATACCAGTACTGTCACAATTTTCTGAGGATATTATAACAAGTTTCTTTCTTGATGGGTATTACTGGTTTATTACTGAAAATCATATTTTTGGTACTGGTGCAGCAAACGGTCAGATAACTATTGAATTCTTTGATCCCATGAAGTACTTTGCAGTTACTGAAAAACTCACTGCTGCAGTACGAGTATCTGATACAAGCTTTTGGGTATTTCACAACAATGGTGCATATCTTATTTATAAATCTACAATGTCTACTGAAAACGGTACACAATACGTTTGGATGTGTACGAATACTGCAAAGTCAAAAGGTTGTGATTTCAAAAATGCAGTTATAACTTTGCCAGTTACGAGTGCAGTTGCGGTGGTCACAGCTGAAGATATTTGTAGCGTTGAGATGAAAGAAAATATTCAGTCTGATGATAGAACGTTAGTTCCTATGACACTTAGTTTCCGGCAAATGATAAGAGATTTACTTGAAACTACAGAAAGTATAAAGATTGCCACGTATCATTATTTGACAATTTTCTTTTTGAATCAGAATAAAAAAGATTTAACTATGCCCGCAGTAGTTTATGATAGTACTATTGATAGCTGGTGGTATTGGGAATTTCCTTTTGTTCAAGTATTCAATACTTATCAAACTGAAACAAACGTAAAAGTATATGCTGAATATGGATCAGGAAGTCGCCATGCAGTTTTTAATTTTTCTGAGGATACATTTGTATATACAGTAGGTGCTATTGATTATGTGCTTTATGCTGATAAGTTCTTTGATGGGCCTACAAGCTCATATGAGCCTGTACAAATCGACTGGGAATGGGAGAGCGCAATTCTTATATTTGATACTGTAGATTTTAGAAAACAATTACTGTTTACAACATTTGTTTTTGATGACTACAACATTCCAGATAATAAATATGCAAACCATTCGGTAATAAATTTTGAATATTACTTCAATATTTATTCAAGAAAGTATGCTAATACTTCTCCTCAAGCAACATCAACTACTGTATATAGAGTAACTAATAATGCTTGTAGAACTATGGTAGCTAACTTCAATTACCTTCAGTTAATCTTAAGAAATAGAAAATCTACCGATGATAAAGAAGGTTATGAAGCAATGAATAAACCTAAAATATGTAGTATATCTTTGAAATATAGAATATTGCGAGGTACAATAACATGATTGAGAATACTAATATAATACCGAGAACTAAGTACATTGAAGCTAGTTCTATCACAGAATATCAAAAAATTCATTTGGAAGATATAAAGAGAACTACTGAAATTTTAGATTATGAATTTGAACGAAGAGGCGAAAATGTATCGGTTGATTGGATATTGAAAGTAGCCGAGGCTTTGAATTACTATCAGTTATTAACTGGTGAAAAGTACGTTAAAAAAATTAAGGAGAATACAATAATATGAATTTACTTGTTGCTATTGCAGATTTTCAATTGCCAGAATGGCTTACTGTAGGTACGCTCGGTACAGTTCTTGCTTCATTTGTTACAATGATAGTTTCTTTGATTAGAACTGGTGTAACAAATAAAATTAATAAAGCTGCTACCGAAGGAACTACTGGGATACTCGGTAATATTGTTGATAAACTTGCAGAAACTAAAAATACTACTCTTGAAGTTATCGATAAAGTAAAAGAAGCATTGACTAAAATAGATGATGCTCTTGCAAATTTCAAAGATAGTATTAATAACCAAACAAATTCTAATATGAATCTTGCAAAATTTGTTTGTGAATGCTTTAATCAGTCTAATTTAAGCGATGAGAAAAAGTCTAAACTTCAGCTAATGTGTGATCAGATTTTTTATACTGATAATACTACCTTGATTGAATCTCTCAGAGCCGCTAAACAGCAACTTGAACAGCAGTTATATGAAAATCAGAAACAGATGGCTGAATTGAATGCTGAGCTTGAAATTGAAAAAGCAAAGTTAGAAGAACAGCAGGCACCAGTTAAAAAATCTCGGAGGATTCAGTAATGAGTAAACTTTCAGAATTTCGTAAAACTGTAGACGAAGGTTCTGAAAAACAAAAGGCTAAAGCTGCAAAGTTAAAAGAAAAGGTAGATAAGGTTGCAAGTAAAGCTAAGGGCTTTAATAAGAATACTTGGTGGGAAATTGGTGCATATATTGTTAGAACAATAAGCGTGGGCGTACCAGCTTGTGTAATAATGACTCTTGAAAATTCTTGGGTAAAATCTGGAATAGGTTTACTTGCAACATTCCTTTTAATCGCTTTAGCAATTATTTATAAAGAGCCTGTAAAAAAGGCTGCAGGATTTGCACCTGGTGTATTTCCATTTTTGATATTTGTAATAATTGCATTGTTCTTTAATACTACAGCAAATGCTCTTTTGACAATTGGGCTTTCAGGTCTCGGTGGAAGCATTGTTGCAATACCACTTCATTACAAATATCTTCAATCCAAAAAGCCGCCTGAAGAAGATCCTCAGCTTACAGTATTAAAAGATATTGCAAATAAACTCAGCAATTTAGATAATACAAATAAGCAATAAACTTTATGCTGGCAATTAAGCCAGCATATTTTTGTTTATTTTAGCACAAAATGAATATTTACTTGCATTATATATTATAGAAACTGTTTTAGAGGTATTTTATGAAAAAATGGAAAACATTATTATTAAATCTTTTAGGTTTAGTAACCACTGTTGGTACCATTGCCGTAATATACTTTGTACTATATTTGCAAGGTTCAATAAAACATCTTGGCCAAGATACAGTTATTGAATTTACAGTAATGATTATTTTATCAAGCAGTACAAAGTTTTTCTGGTATATGAGTACTGAAAGCTCGATACGAAATTCTGAAAAGTATATTAAACGAAAAGATCTTGCAATTGACGCTATCAATGAAATTGTTAAGGATCAACAAGATTTCGACAAGTTCATTGACATACAAAACTTAGTAAACTATAATACGTATGTTTCTAATCGCTGTAAAGGTCTTACGCCAAACAATTATAAATTGACTTTTCGACACAAACTCATTAATTTATTTCGACGTTTGGCACACCTAAGACCGCGCACACGACGCGAATTTTTGAATGCTTATGTGTTACGCGTCGAACGTAAAGCGTCGAAAATACACAAACTTAGCGCTTCAAATATTGTTAACTTAAGCGATGACGAAGATGGATTAATTGACGACAGAAATAAGGCTGCTAAAGCAAAAACAAAATATTTGGTTATGGGTACATTATTTTCTATTGTTAGTATGTTTGCTACGGCAATGATAGGCTTTGCTCCTAATCCAAATGTTGATATGAAAGCCGCAACAGTTAAAATGGTTATGTATTCTGCAAATATTTTGATGGCCATTTTACAAACTATTTTCAAAGCATACTTATCTGTATCTACAAATGATACTGTATACTTTAGAAAAATAGTAAATATTCTTGAAAAATATGAGGCGTATAAAGAAAATCCTGTAACAATAAATAAAGTTAGTTATTATGTAGAGGAGGTACAAAATGCCATTAGTAACGAGCCCGTCATTGAGAAATCTAAAGAGCCAGACAACAATGTTGGACGAAACAATCCAATCAACGACACAGAAAGTATTCGACACGACAAAGACAGTGCTGGGTGATACTATTGATGATAGTGAAGAATCTACGAGACGGTACCTTGAATTACTTGGTGTAACAGAACTTGATAAACAGTTCAATGCAGCAGTGCAAGCTTATAACACTCAATTTAAGTTACAAGCCGAGCAAATGTTTATTGAAACAAATGTTGCTTCGTTAGCCGCATCAAACTTGATGGCAGATAACTCGAAAAACCTCAGTACTGGTGCTGTTGCGGTGCAAGGAGAAAACTTCAGTCAAGCTGTTACCGCTCAAGGCGAAGCACTTCAATCCCAACTTGTACAATCCCAGACAGAGGTTCTTGAAAACATTACTAAAAGCTATGAGTCTGCATTAACAACTGTTTTAGGTAAACAGGATTCCCAAGGCAACTTTGAAAATATTCTTAAGTATCAAGAAAACTCACAGTTAGCGCTTGATGCTTTATTGAAAAAATTAGCGTCAGATATGAACGGCGATGAAGATATTTTTAAGAATATTGCTGGCGAAACACCAGAAGGTTATAATTATGAATCTTATCTTTTAGAAAGAGGATATTTGAATTATACTGCAACACCTGGTGAATATGAAATAACTGATTTGGCAATCCATGAATTTGACAAAATGTTAAATTCTCCACTTGAACCTGGTCAAGCTGCTCAATTACTTGAAGATCTTGCTACAAATATGGCAGCATCTGAATACGGTACAAGATGGGAATCTATGACACCAAATGCACAAGCTAAAGCTGTTGCAGAATATAAAGAATGGTTTTACGATAACCAAATGGGATTATATCATACTACTTTTGGTTTGTCTGAATATGACGAAGATGGTAATATTGTTCTTGATACAATTTATGAAGCTCCATCTACTGGAGAAATAGCAAATATGTTTGGTGTCGAAGTAACTGATACTTATATCAGTGCTAAGAATGCATCGCCTACTGATTTTGGTGATTATCTTGGTAGTGGTAAGGGTGGAAAACAGGATAGTCATGCTCAACAGATAATTGATAATGCAAATAACGGTATGTATGAAGATGGCGCAATTGTAAGCTTTAACTATGGTAAAGGTACTCAAGATTACTGGGTTTATTATGATGGTGGTTTTTATAAAACAAATTATAGCGATAAAAACAAACCGCCTATTTTAACTGCGGAAAGTGTTAGTGCTGATTTACCAGATTTGGCTAATGCGTTGCGCTCTGGAAAATTTGATAACGGTACTGAGCTTATTGATTATATTTATTATAATGGAAAATTGTACAGCAAAGATAATCATTTTTATGAAAATGGTAAATTATATAGAACGACTGGCAAATTTAAGAAGTTTAGTAAATTTGAATCCGCAAAAGATAATATTATGTCTTTTGGCAAATTAGTATTTACTTCGCCAGAATTATGGAAAATGTTTAAGGCTGAAAATAAAACCGCTAAGCAAGCATTTGGGGATGCATTCGGTAATTTTCTTGATGCTGGTGAAGAATGGATTAATTCGTCACAGAACTATGCCGAAGAGCTTGCAAGGTATAATAATCAGCTTAGAAAGAATGCTAAGGAGGTTAAATAATGGCTAATCCTATTTATAAAAGCCGTGAAAAAGGTATAATCAATAGTTGGACAGCAATTCGAAATCAAGCAATAATGTCTGGTATTTATGAGGCTGATGTTTATACTCAGCTTGCTCAAGACAATGATCCTTCGAAAGCACAAGGTTATCTTGCGATGCTTGCTGCAAATGGTAAAGCATTGAAAGATAAACTTCCAGCTGAATATTCTAATTATTCTACTGCTACAAAGTATTCTTTGCTTTCAGGATTGAGTAGTATTATTGCTTATGAAAATGATAAGAATAATATTGATTATGCCATTAAAAACGAAGAGTACGGTAAAAAATCTGATAAATCGTGGGTAGATAAATTAGTAAATGAAAAGTTCGCTGGAGATTATGAAGCATTCAATAAGCAATACTCTGGTGAAGAAGGAAAGAATAAACTGTACGAAGAAGGTTATTTTGCAGACACTGATTTGACAGACGAACAGATTTCATATGGTTTAACTAATTTTTCGAAGAGCTATTCTGAATTCAGTCAAGAGTATGAAGCCAAGCCTTATATGAGTTATTCTGAACTTCTCAAAAATATAGTTATAATGGATGAGCAAGTAAAGACTTATGAGGCTTGGGAAAATGCAGGTTCTACGACTAAGTTTTGGTCTACTATCGGTAGTTTTGCTGCTGAGATTTTATTGACTCCTCTTGAAATGATTGAAGGATTGACTGATGCAATACTTACGATAGGTAGTTTTGCGGCCAATTCGCTTGGTTATTCGGATGTATCAAATGATATACTCGATTATGCAAAAGAAGATTTTATTCCCACACAAGATTGGGTAGTAAAATGGTTACCGAATGCATATTCGACTAATCCATATTCTACAGAAAATTGGGCAAAATTGGGTTTAGGTATGTCCCAGTCTATTTCAAGAATACTTGTTATGTCTGGTCTAAACTATTTACTTCCTGGTTCCGGTACCTTGCTGTATTATGGTTCTGCTGCAGGTGAGAATGCTGTTGAGTATGCTACAGCTAATCCCGAAAAAAGTATTAACAATGTAATGGCATACTCGGCAATGAAAACCGCAATTAGCTACGCAGTTGAGGGTATGTCTGAAACGGCATTTTTCAAACAGCAAGGCTGGATTAAAGCCTGGGAAAATTTTGGCAGCAAGAATGTAGCAACAAAAATGCTTCATGATTTTATTGGTGAAGGTTTTGAAGAAGTTGTTGAAGAAATTATTGATGCGGGTCTCGATTATGCTTTTACTGGAAATACAGATATTAGTTTTAAGTCGCTTTGGGAATCTTTTATTTCTGGTGCATTAGTCGGCGGTATTATGGCTGGAGGGCATGCTGCTATACAGAAAGTTATAGCTACAAAGACTGCCGTAAGTCTCACAAATACTAAGATAGATAAAAAGACTGGTAAACCTGTAAATTCTAGCGGCATTCAGTTATCGCCTGCTAAAACAGCAATGTTGCTTAATTACAAAGATACTCTCGAACAAAAAGTTAAATCTGGTAAGAAGTTATCTACAAGAATGCAGCGAAGATATGATAGATTGCAAAATCTTACATTACTTGCTGTGGATGATGCTGGTAATACTATTGCCACTATATCTGACTTTGGCGACCCTACTAAAAACGATACAATAACTGTTGACAAAAATACCAAAGACCCTAAAGCGAAGAGGCTAACCATAAATGAAGAATTGCTTAAGAAAAAGCTTGAAGAATTCCAGTCTGAAGGAATTGAAACTGATCTTGCAGCAATAGATTTAACCGATGCAGATGTTGCTTCAGAAGCTCAAAATATGCAGCAGAATCTTTTCTTAACCCTTTCTGAATTTGCAGCTTATATGGGTCCTGATCAGTTTGCTCGTAGTCTTGGTAAATTCGAACAGTACACTGAAGACACCATTGATAAACTTCTTGATATGTCTGAAGCAGTTGCTGAAAGAGAAGCAAAGCAAGCTAAGACTTATGCTCGAACGGAATCTATACTTTCTGAAGCACTTGGCGCTAAGATATATATTACTAAAATTGCAAAGGATGTTGCTTTATCTTTTGAAAAAATAGATAGACTTAATAATGCAAAATATTATTCTTATTATTCTACAGGCGAAAATCTTCCGGTCGTATTCTCATATAATGGCGATGTTTATCTTAATGCCGCAGTAACTAAGAATTTCTCTTTACCCAAAATCCAGCAGTTAATATTTTCTACGATATATAATGATCAGCTATTTGCTAAAATAGGCCACAATGATACTATAATGGGTTTACTTGAGAACTTAGTCAAATCCTATAATATCGATTTGAGCAATGAAGTTAAGCATGAGATAATGCTGAAACAAGCATTATTTACTATGCTGTTCGTTCAAGATAATACTATTGCGTCTAAAGCTTATATGTCTGCAAAAGATGAGTATAGTAAATTGATGTATAACTTGGTACTTTCTATAAGAGGTATTAGTAATGTAAATTCTATGCAGGTTGTAAGACAAGCTGAGAAAAACTATTACCGAACTGCTCTGAATAAGGTTTTTGAGATTGAACAATCTGAAGCGGTTAAATCATTACAGTTAGTTATTGAAGGTATACCTACATTTTTTAAATCCGACGCTGATATTGAACAATTTATAGTTAATAATAGAGATCCGAATGCTTTTAACTATATGACGTTCAAAGCTGATATCAATACTGACGCTGCAGATTTAGCAATGGCTATTGAATATTTTTCAAAACAGTTTGGATTTAATATTCCTAAAAATGCAAATATACTTACCATCAATAATCTTGCTCTTGCTTTATTTGATTCTAAAAACTATAACGATACAAGAGCTCTCGATCAGGCATTGAGTGCATATGATACTAATTTTTTTGAACAGATGAATTATTTCTTGGCAGATAATTTTGGTTTTGAGGTTCTTCCAGATAATACAATTGTTCATTTGCGTCAGATATCACAAATGATAAATGAGGATATACTCAGCGAGCGCATCAATACTTATGCCGCAGATAAATCTGCGCATCTAAATATTGATAAAGGTATTTTGCTCAGTGAATGCCTCACTGATTATGGTAAGAAAATGATAGGACCTTCATTGCTTGGTAATGATATCATAATCTATATGCGTCCTGATAATATTAAAGGTACAAATGGTAGTTTTCATAGGTTCCTTAGACCTAATAATGGTATCGCTGGCGTAATTATGGTTGCTGCAAAAGCTAATCCAAAAGTTAGTCTTAAACAGAATCAAAAGAATATGCTACAGACAGCTGAGCATGAGATAAACCATAGTATATGTAGTTTAACAAATACTGGTACGATATCATTTACTGATCCTATTAAGAATTATTTTGAACAACAATTAAAATCTTTGAAAGGTGAAGAATTAGAAAATTATTTGAAAAAATTACAAGATGAAGTTTATGATTTTCTTTTTGCAGTGGAAGGTAAAGGTTTAGTTCAGTATACTGAAAAGGGTGTCTTATGGACAGATGCAGACACTGAAAACAATATGTCTGTGGCTTTATCGAATCTCGGTTTTACTGGAGATGAGCAGTATAAACCTATACTTGCAGAGCAACTTGCAAGAATGGTATATCAGTATTGTTTCATGAATGAACGTTATGCACAAGGTATGGCAAGTGCGAGCTATGCCGACACTGTGGTAGATTTTAATTCATTCAGATATGAAAACGCAGACCAGATAATTATTCGTACCCATTCTAAGTTAAAATTGCTCAAGCGTTTAGATGGTATAATTGCTCGGCGAGCTGATTTATCTGCTCCGAAAAATGTGCTTGATGTTTTGAATCAGTTTAGCAATAAAAAGATTACGAGTGATAACGCAATTAAACAATTGACTACAAATTATGAGTTTTATTCTGGAGAAGCTCAGCTAGGCGATTTAGATACTTTATTTCCAGTTAAACCTACCAATGATAAGGATTATGTGTCTAAAGATTTTTGGATAAGCCAAATAAATGACATGCAGCTTAAACAAACTATTAGCACAATGCCGCAACAAGACTTTATTAGATTTATTGCAAAACTTACTGGTAAAGAATTTAATGTGCTTGCTAAAACTTATCAAGAGGTTGCTGAGGCAAATAGATTTATGAATATTCCTTTTGCTCCGGATAAATCTTATGCGGCAAGTTTGGCTAATGGTATTAAACCAAGAAATTTAATTGATTCTGCGCAAGTCTATACTAAGTATGGCGATAAAATTTCGGGCATTGCATTATATGATAGCACTTCAAAAAGTTGTACAGTTGATTTGACTAATACTGCAGTAAATACGAGTACAGCAAACTTGATAAATGATCTTATTGCAAATACTACTCCTGGAAATAGATTATTTATTGTTGGTAATAGATCATTTATAAACTTCAATACCGCACGTAAATATCTGAATGTAAAACCTCAACTTGCTAATTTAGACATATCTACTTCCACTCTTGCTAACTTTGAAACTGCATTTTCAGAACTTTCTAAAATGGGAATTGTTGGTAAGCAACAAGCATACCAGTATGATACTATTTTTGTTACAAATGATGGTCAGATTATAAATGTAAATTCTGAAGGTTCGATTGTTGCAAAACTTCAGCAGATTTGTAAAAATCTTAAAATATCTGAAGATATACTTGGTGAGTATACTGTCGCTCCAGATAGTGGTGATATTATCTTAAACAAAGAAGGCCTTACAAATCAACTCAGTAAGTTGTTTGATAGTAAGCGCGTAGCAAGATTTAGAAGGATAAACAATACTTGGGTATCTGATAGCACTCTTAATATCCTTCAAGACAACTTTGCAAAAACTCTTGATGCAAATGTAAATCCTGCAGCTCAAGGTTATATTGAGTTGAAACGTAATGTTGCATTGGTGCAAGACCCTCAAACTCTTGAAGTGAAAATTGTACCTATGACGGACGGCAAATTTGAAGGAACAGAAGTTGCTTGGGCAAAGAATGTTTGGTATGAATCTATTTGTAATATATTAACAAAGTATCAAATAACTAACTTTAAGCAACTTGAGAATCTCGGTTTTAGCGAAGAATTTATCGATAAGCTTTCTAAGTACTCTGGTACTAAAACTGATAATCCTGGTATAACCAAATCATTCATACTGAGTTATATCAATGACGATACCAACACTACCTTTTCAAGAAATTTGTTTATTCAAAACTGTCCGGATTCTGCAAAAGATTCTCTTGACTGGAAGCGCAACGGTTATCTTACTTCAGTAAAAGATGTTCAAGATTATTACAATACATTTCAAGTATACTTTGTAGCAATGGAGTATGCAAGATTTTTACTTGAATCTGGAAAAGGTAATACAGCAAAGCTTAAAGCAATGCTTTCAACTGTGTATGACAGTGAAATTGAGTTACACAACGCATTTGACGGATTTATTAGTGCGCATAGAAGTGATCCTGATTATGTAAGAATTCTTTCTGATATAACTGAGGGTAAATATATACGCGAAGAAGGTAATGTTAAGAGAAAGGTTAAGAGCGGATTAGATGATAGACGTACTAATATTATTACCGATCTTTTGAATATTGATGCTCAAAAGCGACTTAACTATGCTAATGGTTTGAACTTAAGTTATAACAGTTTTGGATATGTGTATGGCTTAATTAGTAAAGATTGGGGTATGAATTATAACGTTATTAGTACAGACGTTGGGGCAAATTATAAAGATTCCGATGATGTTCTTAACTTGCTCGATACACTTGATGCTACTAAATCAAATGTACAGTCTGCAGATGTTTCTGAAGAAATTGCTAAAATAAATGACGCAATCAAATTTGCTGCTGAGCAGGCTACAAATGACGCAAAGCTTAAAGCGTATGAGAAAGTTCTTACTTTACTTGATACTATATCTAATACAGATATATACGGTGATATAAATACCGATGCATACGCAAATTTGGTACTTGATCAAATGGATAAATTATCTGGAGTTAACTTAGATGTTAGTAAAGTTGCGTCAGACTATATCCAAAATATCAAAACTAATCTTGAATCTGTTAAAGACAAAACAGGTATCGAAAAAGAACGTATTAATGCTGAGATTGAAACCGAATTCCATAAGTTTTCAAATGAGCGCGTAAGAAATACCTATAAGTATGGCTATGAGGGTTACAAACAAATACGAAAGCTTTATGATAGTTATGGTGCGTCTCAAAGATTCAATACCTCAAGCAAAATAAGCAAGCGTGTAAAGAATTTTAAGGATACTGTTCAAACTGCATTAAAGAGTAATCAGATAACTCAAGAACGCGCCGATAAACTTAATAGGTCTATTGATACATTACGCAATATATACACTGATATATTATCAGTTGCAGTAGATTTTGAGTATAATGGAATGACTCGTAGTAAGGCTACTTCGGAAATTATTAAACTGATAGACAATTTTACAAGCGGTAAACCTGTAGCACAACAGTTGCAAACAATTACAGATTTTATTGATACGGCAATAATAAGTTCTGAAATAACTTATGACGAGAAAGCTAAAACGGCATACTCGAATCTTTATAAGTTTAATGCTGAGCAAAGAAAGTTTTTGTATCTTTTGCGTACAGCTACAAACGAGCAAAGATTAAATATCTTTTTACAGTACCTTGACGATCCTAATGTCGAAACTGAACTTGGAAGAGCGTTAGTTACTTATATGGAAAATCAAGTGAAAGAATTAAGTTCTACTACAGATACTGTATCGTTTGTAGAAGAAGCTATCGACTTTTCTAAGCTTGGTCGGATTGCAAAGAACGCCGGTGTTACAGCAGATGAAGAATTTAAGCGATTGAATCCTAATAAAAAGATTAACCGACGGATAACAGATGAAGAGAGAACTGCTCTGCAAGCTTCTCGAGTTACTACAAGAACTCTTTCTACTCAAAAACGGCATCTTGATTTACTTGCTAATAGTAAACCTGTAAGTGATGTTGATATGCAGAATGCAGTTAAAGAAGTTTATGCTACTCTTGAAAAGTTTAAGTTCAAAACTCAAAGCGATCAACTTCGTAAAGAAGCGAGAAAGTGGTATAAGATTAATTATCCTAATGAAACTATTACAATTGCAAAAGGTATATCTGATGAAATAACTTCTACAGATATCGAATCTGCAAGACAACATCGCGAACAAGCTATTGCAAACTATATTGATAACCGCGCAAAAGAGTATGGGCAGCGCTATACTACTCGTGAACTTACTTTATTCGAACTCATTAAAGAAATGAATGAAGAAAAGTATATTAAGAAATGGGATAAAGCCAATAACCGCTGGAAATTAATAAAAGTGATTGCGCCTAATCCTATGGTATTCAAAGTAATTAATGGATTGAATATTGCTTATCAAAGATTTATTTATGGTCCTAAAACTAAAGCTAATATTGAACAGTTTCATGCTGAAGTTCAGTACGTACTTTCTGAACGTAAAATTAATAGTGTAATTCCTGGAACCAAAGAATTGGTTTCTTTGGATAGTAACTATGTTGATTATGAAGCAGTCTTAGAAATGTTCAAACGAGGTGAGTATACCGATCATTCTAATGTATTCGATGAAACTTTTGGTAAAGTAACTTCTGAAATGGAAGCAGCTCAAGATACTATTGACTACGTTACTAATAAGAAAGTATATACTAATCCAATTGAATCTATCAATAATGCTCTTAAAGAGACTGAAGCGAAGATTGCATTACTGAATGAAGAACTGCGAACTAAACAATTTACTTCTCAGCAGGAAGCTGGTAAGCGCCGAGCTCTTGAAAATGCTCAAAATAAACTTAAACGTATACAAGCATTAAAAGAAGGTACTGCAGAAATTTTAAATAGACAAATTGAAAATGGTCCTAATACAGAAACTGTTGATACAGATGCTATTATAGATTTATTTGTAGATGATACTGTTGAGACTACAGAACCTGCAGAAACTACGAATACTGAAAATATTCCAGATGATTTATTTGTAGATGAAGCTATGACAGATAATGATTTTGAAATAATGCCTCCATCAATGGCTGAACAGTCTATAAATCTCGAAGAATTGTTTGGTGAAGGTAGTGCTAAAGAAATGCAGAATCTTTTTAATATTACTTCTAAGCGCAAAGCTGAAAAGACAGCCCGCACCGATGAACAAAAATATGCGCCTAAGGATTCTGAACGTAGTAAGTTTACTCCAACTATCAATTCAAAACTTCTTAATAGACAGGGTATTGATGTTCGTAAGCTTCTCGATTATATTCCAAGTAAAACTAAAGATGTTGAAGTTGCTGGTGAAACTATTACAGAAAACGTCTTTAGTACAAACGAATACTTAAAAGAGAATGGTGAACTACTGAGAGAATTTATGCATAATGAAGATGCAGTAAAAGATTTTCTTAAATGGTATTCTTCTACGAACAATATGACTGAAGCTGAAAGAACAAATGCGGCAGTGTTACTTAACCAGATAGCTTCCAATCTGAATGTTTCAAAAGAACTTAGAATTGAAGCAGCAAAAGCATTTTCTAAAATTAAGCGTACCGCAGGTCAACAGTTGTCTGTTGCAAGAAGCTTTGGATTAGCACCGCTCGATGAACTCAATGCTATTGCTGAACAACAGTTATCACTTTCTGACGATGAAATTAAGTCTTTGGCGAACCTTGCCGATATCCAAAAGAAAGCTATTGAAACTGGTGACTATGCAGCTTCTGATAAAGCAATGGATGATGCTCTTGCAATTCTTGCAAAACACTCTAACGAACTCGATTCCAGTATTAATCCTTGGAAAAAGGGATTGACTCTTGACGAAAAAGCTGTAAGATGGCACAATCTTACGCAAAGAATTACTTCTTGGAGATATTTTGCAATGCTGTCTGCTCCAGCGACATTCTTCTCGAGAAACGTTGCAGGCAATGCTTTAATTACAGTAATGGATAAAGCTTCTGTAGGTATAGGCAATCTTATTGGTAAGATTAGAGACAGATTTAGCAAGACTAAAAATAATGGTGTCTATTATAAACGTACTAATGAGAAAGTCAATGCCGAGGCAACAGCTGCTGTTAAGAAACATTTACTTGACAATGGATTACTTGACTCTATTCTTAAAGGTACCGTTTCAAAATATGATACTGGTTATACTCCTCGTAAGACGAAACTTAGCGAGCTTGCATTCAATAACAAAAACGCGGTTGAAGATATTGATGCTGCTAATGCTATAGTTTTAGGCGATACGCTTAAAGAAGGTACTCCATTTGGTACCAGTAAAGTTGGTGGTGTATTTAACAAAATGTACAATTTCATATTTGGAGTAATGGATTCGCAAGATAAGAAATCTATGAAAAAGTATATGAAGCGTACAGTTGAGCAAATAGTATCTGATAATTTTACTGCAGATGATTATACTAAACTTGAAGCTGGTGATTTGAGTACAAAACAGAAATTCCAAGATATTATTGCATTTGCTCAAGAAGAAGCTCTAAAAACCTACTTCCGTTATCAAGGTCCTGCTTATACCACAATGATGAGACTTCTTGCTAAATATCCTGCGGCTCAAGCTGTGTTCGCAACGATATTCCCGTTCCCGAGAATGCTGTTAAATACGATGAATACGGCTTTGAATTATTCGCCGATAGGGTTTATTAAAGCCGTCTGGACAGCTAAACATGATCAAACGGTATTCAAAGATTTGAAAGTAAATAAGCAGTTGGGTCAGGCTGCAATAGGTACAGTTAGTATGGCAATAGGCGCTTTGCTTACTGCACTTGGTATGATCAAATTTGAAGATGATGATAAATATGGCAGCCCTCAAATTAACTTGTTTGATACTTTCAGAATTAGTCTTGAAGACCTTGCTCCAGCAGCTATTCCGTTCTGTATCGGTGCTTCCTTTACTGATGGACTCACATCAGGTTTCTGGAATGCAATAACTAACTCTGGTTCTGCATTGCTTGATACTACTATAATCGGTGAGCTTATAAATGTATTCGGTGGGAATAAAAATGCTCTTGATGTTGTGAGTAATACATTCTCAACTTATATAAATCAGTTCATGCCGGCGATAGTAAGACATGTTACAAGAATTACAGATCCGAATAAGAAAAAGTATAGTTCGAATAGTGCTTTGAAAATCTTGCAAAAGATTGCGGCACAGATTCCTGGATTAAGCTATACTGTTCCTAATCAAGTTGATCCTTATAGTGGTGATGATGTAACGTACTATGCCGACAATAATAATTCTTATTTGGCAGCATTGATGTCTGCTCTTAATGCGGTGCTTCCTGCAAAAGTGGCCTATTCAAAAGATAGCTATCTTGAACAAGAATCCAAAGCAGTTGATGCTGGTACTACTGGCCCTGCAAGTTCATTTACAATTGATGGCGTACAATACAAAATATCTGATAAAAAATACCGCGAATATCAAAAACTTCGTGCTAAATTATATAAAGAATATGCAGATAAGATAATTGTAACGGACGCTTACAAGCGTATGACAAACGAACAGAAAAAGAAACAACTTAAGAAATTGCAATCTAAAGCTACTGAAGAAGCTCGTAAACAACTTAATATTAAATGATTACGAAATTAAAAATTTTATAAAGTCTATACTCCGACAGCTAAAGAATAAAGTGAATATCATAATATTTGTAATAGTATTGATCATAACTTATTCACCAGTTTGGCTTGTCGGAGGATTGGGCTTTATATTTCAGAACAAAGCAATGATTGCAATAGCTACAGCTTATGCATTATTTTGGGCAGGTCCATTTACACCATACTTTCCACTTTGTATAGGATTAACATTCATTATAAGAAAAATCTACGATAAAATAAAACGCCATAACTGGCGTCGCTGGTTGTAGATTGAAAATTGTAAAAGAAAACCCGAGCATCTCTGCTCGGGTTGATTTATTATATAAGTTGTTTCATTTCAACAGCATTCTTTTTAGCGGCTCTGATATACCAATCATAGTCAATGTCTATAAGATTGGTTTTATCAGTTACGGCATCATTGTATAATGTACAGTTATCTGGTATACTTGCAATCTTGTCATGCTTAATTATTTTGCCATCTTGTACTTTATACTTGTACAATGTACCTCTACTTCTATTGACTGTTGCGTAAACTCTATTAATATTAGTAGTATCAATCTCACCATTTTCGCTAGCATATAACACACCATCATATGTAGGTCCTTTCATAGTGGTCATCATAAAGTCTAAAGGCTTCATGCGCTTACGAACGGTATCTTCGATTGGGATATTTTTGCAGTAGTAATCAATAATACTATCATTAATTACTGGCGCATTAAGAGGAGTGAGAGGAACATCTGAACCAGACTTCTTTGCCCATCTACCTTTAAGTTTAGGCTTTGCATTAGGTTCAGGAAGAAGAATATAATTATTAACATTCTTTTGAAATACCGCATATTCTTCATCAATATCAAGAGGTATTTCAATATACTCACTAAATTCTTGTAATGCTCGATAGCAATCTTGCAGTTTATTTCTTTTAATTCTAAACAAAATACCATCAGTATTTGTTTGAATAACTAATGCTCCTAAGTCAAACACAATCTTAGCCATACACGTTGTAAGCAATTGACCTGTCATACATAATGCAATGATATTTTGAGGATCATACAAAGGACTATGTTCTTGTCTCATTGCACCAGTAGAAGCATTCAAAATAAGCTTGATTGAATCTCTTAATCCAAAAGCTTCTTTATACTCGTCAGTATTTGATAAACCTTGTTTTCGCATTTCTTTCAGATGTTTCTTTAGTCTTCTACATTCACTCAATAAAAATTGAAAGCGTTCTTTGCCTTCTTCGGGTATACCAGACGCATAATAATTATAAACAACTAATAGCGAGGGATATAGATTTTCAAAGTCAGCATTGACTAAAATATAGTCGTCATCTGATATTGAATATAATGAATCTTCGTAAGTGCTATGAATACCGCCTGCTCCATAAACAAAGTTATTTTTCAAATATCTAACTTCATATGAAAAGTCATTTGATAATTCAGTGCCTTCAAACTGAGCGATTATAGTAGGATGAATTTTACTTTTGAATAATCGCTTAAGTTTTTCAGGTATCTCATAGTACGGATCATTAAGATTTTCTTTTTGCTTTGCATGAAGCATCTTTGCACACACTTTAGCAGCTGTATTCTTGATACATTCAGCCTCATTCAAATCAGACAATCTCGAGCAATTAGCTTTTGCATTAAGATAGCCCCAGCGAGCTCCGACTAATTTATTAGTTGCAAATACATCATGTTTGCAATATTCAATAATCTCTTTTTTATCTTCCTCAGAAAGATTTTCTTTACCAAATGGAATATCGGACTCTTTAATAAGTAATCCAGTATTAGACTCGAATTGTTTCAATGAACCCATAGTTTTGAGGTCATCAAACAAATCTGAGAATTCATACTTTCTCCAAAAAGATAAGTCCTTCCATTTGCCATCATTACTATTGATTATTTTCTGGTTGTGCATATATAATTCTTCTGGTGTATATCCCATACATGCAAAGTTGAATATCTGCATGTCATATCCTTTAATATTGAATCCAACTAAGTAACCAAGTTTTGAGATTCTTCTTAACTCAGCTACATAGTTTTCATCGTCAGAAGTAATTACTCCAAATTCAATATTATCGGTACCATTGTATATATTGTATACCATACAATTCCAATGTGGAAATACTTCCCAGTCGAATACAACTATATCTTTAGTCATCTTCTAATTCCTCAATATTAGTATCAGCTTCAGCAGGTTTCGTCGCAAAATTATTAAGGTCATTAAATCTTTCAATCTGTATTTTGAGTTCAGTGATTGCTGCAAGGTATCCAGTATCATAATTCATACCCATTTGCGAGTTATTTGTGGCATCGCTGCCAAGCATAAATAACTTAGTATATTGTAAATCGGTCAAATAATTTAATAAAGTTTTGCGGCTTACTGGGGTATCTTCAATATCATTCACAGGTATCATATATTCTCCTTCACATCAATTCTAATAATAAGACCGCATTTATAGATAACAATACGGACTTCACTATTTTCAATAACAGTTTTGTTATACTTACCGGCTTTAATATCTTCATAAGCAATGTTGATTTGTTCGAAATATTTAGTAATCATACAATATGTCCTCCATGTTTCATTTCACGTACTCTGTTGTAATTAAGTTTTTCGGATATAACGTTAGTGAGTCTTAAATCAGAATTATTAACTATAGCATCACTGCTTTCAATAAAGCTTTCAATAAGATTTATAAAGTTAGAAAATACATTTTCAATACATTTGAATGCAATTTTTTCGGCATGTTCATCGATGAGTTCTTGATTAGCAATTTCATAGTACTGTCCAAGAACTACGTGTGCTTTGCAAATAAACTCACAAAAATCTTCTCTTGTCCATTCGTCTTCAACTTTCAAACCGTGTAAGGTGTATCCTTTATATCCGCAGAAGCTTAATGTTCTAATAGCAGCATCTGCCAATTCAACGTAAATACCTTCAGGCTTAAATTCGAAATCCGCATACCAGGTTGCCTCTTCTTTAATATCTCTTGTATTCCAATCATGAAATGCTTCACAGAGTTCTTCATGAATTGCGGCAATATAAGCAACATCATCTATATCTTCAGTATAGAAACCTTTGCTCTTTGCACTCGCATAGCAATAATCTTTTAATCTTTCAATAGTTTCAGTAGTCATTTTTATACCTCAGCATCAAAATTAAATTCAAGATATTTTCTACTTGCTAAATAGTCACACATATGTACATATCTTTCCCAAGTAGATTTAGGTTTAGGAAGTATTTCTTTTTTAGTTTTCCAATCTTTATTCCATTGACCCATATGAGACATGATTAAAGAGCTAAGTAATGCACCAGTTTCAGATAATCCTCTCTTACTAAAATACTCGTCATAAGTTACTGCAGCAATAAAAGGATGATCGGCCCTTGCATATTTCTCATGAGTTTTACCATGCTTAAATGTGTCATGAAGTATCAATGCCGCAATAATAAAATCTTTTTGGTCATCAGTATAATTTGTCAAAGGAAACAAACCATATGCAATTCTGACAGCAGCTTGAGTATGTCTGACCAAACCACCTTCACCGAGTGCATAACTCGGATGATACTTACCAGTACTACTTGCAGGTACTTCGAAGAAATAATCAGGTACTACATTTTCGATACAATCTTTGATTTCGTTTCTGAACTCTTCATTTTTAATATATCCGAGTTCAGTTTTGAATATGGATGCTTTTTCCATTTTAGGTAACCTCTTTTTATTTTAATAATTTTAATTTTTAATTTGAGTTTAGGCTGCTCTAAGATCATGCCTATTATATTTTATATAAAGGCCCTTATTATTTATATATAAAATTTTAATAGGCCTTAAACGCGATCATAACTCTTCCTCATTTTTTATAAATTTACCTTTCCGAACCGACAGATTAAATTCGGCGCATATATTATCGGTAAAGGTTTCAAATGATTGTCTTGATTTCCCATAATCAGAACACCAGCCAAGATATTCATGGTACTTTGAAACGAGACTTCTTCCAATAAAATCCTCTGCACAATCTAGTTCAGTTGCTTTGACCGACATATCAGAAGTTTTATTTGCTTTAACAAAACTTAAAAGAGTTGAAGATTGCGTTCTAAACTTTTCAAGTGCTTCTTGGCAGCATATTGTATCAATCAATCTATCATTTATAAGAGCCGAGTTGATTGCAAGAAATGCCTTCCAGAATAAGTATTGCATATCTTCATGAGTAAATTCCTCGATAAGATTTGAGTTACGCTTGTCAGGTGCAACTCTATTTGTAATCTCAAGAATTTCAAGTCTTCGATAAAGGCCATCAGTCTTATCTTTGAACATAGGCATTTTATTACAAGAGAAAATAAACTTTGCTTCATTGACCATTTGATAAGGTTTTTCATATTTTTGTTGAACCATAATAGGTAATGTACCGCAAAGTATTTTGATTGTTGCACCATCGAGAAGAGTATTCATTGAAATATCATCACCGATATTTACCAGTTTATCTTTCAATTGAGCTGGCATGAATGGACTCTCCAAGTCTTGCATGCTGAGTGCTGCACAGTTTCCAGCACCAAGCAATCTTCTAACTAACTCACAGAATGTAGATTTACCAGTAGCACCGGGGCCTAATAAGAAAAATATTTTTTGAAATTTATTTCTTGATACAAAACAGTATCCAATAAATTCAAAAAGCTTATTCTTCTTTTCAACTGCAGATTGCTGTTCATTATCTGGAAGGCCCTCAGTATATCCAGATAAACCATTGATAAAGTTCTCTATTCTATCAGACCTTGCACAAGATGGAATAAACTCTATATCAATGTACCTTGTTGTAACATAATCAGGATTAAAATCAGATAACTCACCAGTAAGCAGATTGAGTACACCATTTCTGACTGTTATCTTTCGCCAGTCACTATTTACATTTTCTGCTGCAGTATAAGTTTTAAGTTTGATAAATTCAATAACCTCATTTCTCTTTTGCTCACCAAACTCAGCGTACCTTGCATGAATGTATCTGGCTAATTGAAAATCATCACAGTTCTCATAAAACTTACCATTGAACATATACATACCTTGATTGGTAGTAACGATTTTTAATTCTTGCAATAACTCAATGGCAATAGTATTAGGACTTATTTTTGTTACATCTGTACCTCTTTCAAGATTTTTGTCAGAGAGTACAGTTTTCTCTAATTCCTTTTGAGAAAGCGGTTCATCTAAAATATATCTATTACAAAGAGTAACGGCTTCTTTGATTTGCTCAATAGTAACATTTTTGACAAACTTGAGTTTTGTCATCAACTCAAACAATGCGCCATTCCTACCACCTTGCTGTATTGCATTCATTTCAGGGCAATCCATTTTCTCAGGCAATAAATATTGAGGCAAATCTGGAATAGAGTTTGCAGTAGTTACAACACGTCTATCAGGGTCATTGTAGGGAAGTACAATATAACCCGAAGCATTGGATCTGGTATCAATTTTTATACCTAATCGGCAAAAGCAATTTTGTGTTTGGAATACACCTGCAATAGATTTGAAAAAGAAATGACAGCCATGTTCCGTTTCAAATATTATCGTATCAATACCTTCACCCATTAAAAGCATTTGAACTTTCTTTGCAACAGGTTTATTATCAATATCAATTATTGTATATCCATCAGGTACTATCCAACCTACTCTATTTTGAGAGTCTTTGATTTGTGAATAAGTATAGATACTATTGTTAATAGGTGCTTTATGACTAATACCAGCTTTCAGTGCTCTTGGGTCATCTTTGAGAAATACTTCCTTATATTGTGAATTTGGAAATAATTTTTCAATTATGTCAATCATCGATATCACCTAAGCCTACCATTAATTCTTTAAATAATGTATCAACATTATAATTGTTTTTAACACTTTGCCATATTTTAACCTCATATGTTCCAGCATTAATCAATGCATAAACTGTACAATTTGATTTCTGCCCACTTCTGTATACTCTACCGACAGTTTGAGTATAATCTAAGTAAGAGAAATTGAAGGTATACAATATTATGCAGCTTGTAAATTCCTGTAAGTTAACACCGATAGCTTTCTGCTCTTGTAATAGTAAGACTTGTTTCGAACAAAACTCATCGAATTTATCGGTATGACTTATCTTCGCATTGTCGAGCATTTTGACAAGGCATTCATAATCATACTGATAAAGAAATACAAGTATAAGTTTTTCACGCTCTTCTAATTCGGACAATATCAAATCTTCACAATCTTTCAATTTAATATTTTCTTTGAATACAACTGCCTTTTTGGTAGCGTCATATACAAATCCATTAGATAACTGATGTAACTTTTGAATACAAGCAAGTTTATTAACAGTTTCTTGATGGTCATCTGCATAAGTAATAATACCTTTTGTAGCGTCAATAAACTGCTTAGTAACCATACCAGGAATTTTAATTTCTTTAACTGTGAGCTTTGGCAATTCAAGACAGTCTTTTGATCTGAGTACACTTGCATGGTCACCAATCCGTCTAACAAGAATATCCAATGCACCAGGCTTTAATTTATCTGGCTGATAAATAAACTTGCCAAATACCATACAAACAACTTTACAATCATAAAAGGTGTGCATAAAACTATCATAGCTCTCTTTGAATTCATTTATATTCAAAGCATTAAATATACCCCAAACATCAAGAAAGCTTGTTGCATATGGAGTTCCAGTTAAACCCCAAGCATATTTACAGTTATGGGGTTTTGTCAGATTTTTTACAACACGAGCGATGTTAGATTTTCTGCTTTTAAGCTTATGGCATTCATCGCAGATAATATAATCATAGCGGTTAGTTTTATAGAATTCTCTGTGCCTGCTCAAATATTCATAAGACTTTAAGTCAACATCATGGTTAATAGGTAAGTCACTATACTTCTCCCACATATGCCTCATAACATATGCAGGAGATAATATTAACAATTTACCTCTCGGTAAAGAATTAACTGCAGCAATGACGGTATTTGTTTTGCCAGTACCTACTTCCCAAAACAAACATGAGCGTCTATTTGCTAACAGATAATTCTTACCGGTTTCTTGGTGAGGAAATAATTTTTCAATCATCTTCAGGCACCCCGATTTGAGAATTATCAAGTAGTATTTTTAAGTAATTCATAAATGAATTAGCAGAGAATTTATTGTTAACTGCTTCTTCATGAGCCATGATTACCTGCAGCAATGCTACAAGAGCATAAGTCATCTCTTCACCAGTAGTGCCTTGACTAATAGATACTCTATAATCTTTCTTATCTGCTAATACGTTGAGTTCCTCTGTATCGCATGTAACCTTAAAAATAGTTTTGTTTTTTCTTTTCATGTTTTAATTTCCTCGCAAATTCATTGAATTGCTCTACAAAATCTTCATAAGACCAAACAATCCAGTACTCGCCGCCAGCTTCTCGTATATTTTTACAAGTAACCTTTTGAGCATCAGATTGTATGCCATTTTCTTGCTTAACCTCAATACCTACAAAGCGGCCTTTTATGCAGCAAATGATGTCAGGTATTCCTACCTTCATAGCAGCACTTGCTGCATGCTTAAAGAACCAACAATTGATACCTAAGCTTGCCAAAGCCGTTTTAATCTTATTTTCTATTACTTTTTCACGCATCTCAATGTCCGGAAGTCCCAATCAAGAAGCTCATGTACTGTATCAAAACCCACAGGACAACCGCAAGAATATTTACCTTCTTGGCAAGGTCTCTCAACACAAGTAGGCATGAAGAATTTATCGAGTAAACCAGTTTTCTCAATAACCTTTTCAACCATAAGTCCTACAACATACCTGGTTTCATTAGTATTTCTTCTGCAGAGTCTTTGATTTGCAATAAACATGAGTTCTTCAAGGTTGACTTTAATTAAAATATTGTTACGTACACACATAGGCATTACATACCCAGCAGCGTCAGTATCAATACTATTGCTTACCAAACTTGCGTACATCTCAAGAGACTGTTTACAATGTTCAATGTAAGCATCCTTTATAGTATTATCATGATTGCAAAGTATGTCATAAGGCACCACAAACATTTCTCTTGAAGGAATTACATTTTTAGTGAGGTTTGCATATTGAATACTACCAGACATAATATCACATCCAATATGATGTGTAATTATTTGAGATAAGAATCTTCTTGACGCACCAGTAATGATAAACTTAAATTCCGTGAATCTTGCAATTTTAGAATGCGGGAGTTCAAGCATCTTATTGATTTTTGTCATATCCCATTTTTCTTTTTTAGCAATATCCGCAGGATTATCAAATTTACCCATACTTCTGGTCATTTGACAAGCTGATTGGACATCGCTGAGTGTATCTGCACTGATTAACTGAACTTTAATTTTATCCATTGATAGACCTCACAAAATCACGCGTTTTAAGTGCTTTCTCTTTTTCTTCAGGAGTAAGCGGTCTGATTGCTTTCATTACAATTTTAGAATAAACAATATTAGTTTTGTTCTGTGCCTTTTCAAGGGTAAAGGAAGTTAAAACATCATTAAGAAACATACCTTTGGTAAACAACTTAGTTGCATAAGCATTAAGTACACCAGTAGAACTTACGGGAAGAAGCAGGCTATAAGGAAGCATCTCACCAGACAATTGAATAAATAACTGATGTTTTTCTTTACATGCTTTGCCACCATTCTTGCCAGATCCAAATTCAGCATAAGGACAACCTTCGCAAAGTACAGGTTCATATGCAATATCATCACCTGCGCCATTATCAATCCTACGCATACCATTGATACCATCTTTAGAAAAACAATCAGGCGGTTGACTGGAACCATCAAAATCTCCGGCAAAATATACATTCATAGGACCATGATCAACAATAACACCGATGAGTTCTTTATAAGGTTCTTCATCGATATCAAAGTATATATTGCCGCCAGAAGGTATCTTGAGCTGCGGACATTGCAACTGAATACCATTTAAGTTCTGCATAGCATCTTCGGTAAAAGATACAAGGTTAAAGTTTTCTTTAGTTACGAGTTCATTTGACATTTGATTGCCTCCAGCCTTTCGGCTTTTTAATAACTGATTTCGACGTCGTGGACGGGATAGGACGGCGCATATTCTTTCAAAGTTCTATCGAGTTCATCTTCAAACATCTGAATTTGACACCCGAGCGTTACATTATCAAATTTTTTACGAAATTCTTTATCGAGATTCAGCTTTGAGAAAAAGTCCATATAAACTTTCTTAAAGCATTCTGTCAACTCTTCGTGTAAATCGGTATTTGTTTTTTTGAGAAGATCGGCACGATTTTTTTGCATAATCGCTTCGTCAGCGTTTCTTTTCGCTTCATGCCAAAGAGTATTGATTTTGGCTTCAAGACGCCCTATCTCATTCACGACCTGTTCTTTCCACTTTACCGCAAACCCCTCCGCGTTCTCGCATACCGTAGTCGGAGCAAAGCCCATTTCGTCGAACTCAATCATCAAATCAAGCAGACGATCCTTTATGTTGACCTCTCTCCTTGAAACAGGCTCTCTCGGCTGTTGAATTTCGGGACGCATGCCGCCCTGTCGATACGTAATAACGAATACATCATCTCCAACGTTATTTTTGAGTTCGTCAAGATCAACACTTCCGTCCTCTACAAAAATAAATGTCTTAATCATTATCTACCTCCATTTAACTTATTGTTGAAATATTTTCTGCAGTAATCTTACCATTACTTGAAACAACATAACTTTCCGTATATTCTTTATAAGTAAAATATGCCGCACGCATTACACTTATATCCCAAGTAATATATAAAGTAAAATCATACAAACTTATACAAAGATAACCTTTTTTCTTCAAGGCAATTGCGTACACAATCTCTAATTTCTGTACTTTGAAAATCTTCTTGAATATGCGTTTTACCAACTTTACTCGCTTCTTCAATTCTTTTCAAAGTACATTCAAATACTATATTTATAGTTCTTTTAAGTTCAGAATTGGTGTTGTTAAAAGTTTCTATAGCTTTCATTTCTTTTTACTCCTTACCACTACGTGGGTTTCATCGTACGGCTTTACCAGATTAAAATATTCTTTTGGTAATTCACCATCATTTGCTTCGACAATATTTTGCATGTAGCTTGTCAAAGCTGCTGCAGAGATACTAAATAAATCAAACGCTTCATTCCTAAGTTTCTCAACAAGTCTATCCTTATTTTCAACGACAGGAGACCATCTTGTTTTAGTTTCAAGTCTGAAGCTTAATCCAGAAACGTTATCTTGAGATGCAATTTCAAATTTAAGTACTTCACTTGCTACCATCTCATTACAGAGTTGCCGTCTCAATTGTTCATATATTTTTTTCTTTTCATCAGCTTCGGCTTGCGCAATTTCATAATCAAGTTTTGCAATTCTGAGCTTCTGAGCAGTCAATGCATACTTATCCATTTATTTACCCTTTTTCAAGTTATTGACATCAAAGTCTTCTACTTGAGGTTCCGCTTCAGAGGGTTCAGTAGGTTCTTGAGCAGTCTGAGACATATCATTTCTAACAGAGAATTTACCACCGTCATACTGTACAGGACAGACCTTCATAATACAATCTTGACAAATATCAAGTTCTTGCATTATAATGCCTAAACCATTCTGATCCATAACAAGAATTGGGGTAGTAATTCTGTTGGTGTCTGCGATTTTCTCACAAATATCACAAGTGTGTTGAATTTTAACCATTTTAATCATCTCCTTTGAATTCTTCAAAACATTTATCACTGCAAAAGTCATACCATTTGTCGCCTAATTTGCGAGCAAGCCAACCTTTGTCTTTCAACTTAGCTTGACTGCCTTTATAATCAGGCTTTGCTTTGAATTTGAAATCTACTTTCTTTTCGCATAAATCACATTTACAGTGAAGTATGCCACCGGTTCCAAATTCAGGGTTCCAAGTTGCTTCTTTCATTTAATACCTCCATAGAAATTTATAAAATCTTCAATAAGGTCTGTCTTATTGAGATTTGACTTGTGAATAATCTGGTCAACTGTACCCTGTGCAATCAAATAATAATATGTACAGAAGTGATTTTGACCTGTTCTGTATATTCTGCGCTTTGCTTGATCCATATCACCCCAGTTATGGGTTTCTGAATAGAATATACATTTATGCGCTTTAATCAAAGTAATACCAAGAGATGCTGTTTGTAAATTACCAACAAATATCTTGATTTTGGGATTATTCTCGAATTCTTGTACCTTATCAAAACGGTCTTTTACTGAACCATTTATACCTGTGCAAATATCTTTATATTTATTAATAAAATACTCATACTCTTTTGTATACTTAACGAATAATACAACCTTCTCGCCATTATCAAGAATATCTGAAATTAATTGTTCACAATCATTACGTTTGGGAGAAGCATATTCTACGCTTCCTGTTATCTGTTGAGCTTCACAAATTCTTTCAAGTGCTTTCTTGTCTGACGCATATACTCCATCGAGTTGTATCAATTGACTCACATCTGGATGAACAGGAATTACAATATCTTCCCATTCAGGCATATCAATGAAGTCTGTTATTTTACCAAAGATAGTATACGGAGAGATGAACTGCATTAATTCATATGTTCTACCTGCACCGCCATTTGTTATATATCTTGCTTTGAACTGTGCTGCGGTAAGACCATTCCAAATTTGAGGACCTGTACAAGTAAGTATTCCAAATAAATCCATCAAATCACGTGTTATAGGTGTACCAGTTAAGCAAAGAGTGTGTGTTGTTTTAACATATTTGGATATGCATTTATGCGTTTTACTGCTGCAATTTTTGATTTTATGCGCCTCATCAAGTATCACTAAATCAAAGTTTGATACACTTTTTATGCTTAAAAACTGTTCATAATTTTTAATGCAAACAGCAGTCATAATATTCTCAGATACGAGCATGTCAAGATCTTCGTATCTTGTGTATGAAATATGAAATACTCTTGACAATTCGTATTCCCACATTGAGATCAAAGACTTAGGACAGACTATCAAAAGTCTTTTTGGTGAGAGTTCTTTTGCAATGTACAAAGCAGTAATTGTTTTTCCTAAGCCCATATCAAGAAACAAATTTGCTTTTGGGTGAAAGATTTCTGGAGTATTTTTATAATAGTCGATTATCTTTTTTACCCATGTTTTTTGGTAGTCATAAAGTTCCATTTAATTTTCCTCACATAATATATAATGCGTATTATGCAAAAATTTATGCTTTATTTTTAATATTTTCGAAATTTTTAAGCACAAAAAGTAAATTTTATGCATTAAGCGCGGGCGCTAACGTGCTAACACTTCCCGATACACGATCGTGCGTTATCTAACCGGAAAAGGCCCGTGAAAACTACGTGAAAATACATAAAACAATTACGAGCGATCGTGTATCGGGTTGTGTTATTGTGCACAATGCTTGCCCAGGTGCGCACGTAAGGCATTATAAACTTAGCATAAAACATTCAATATTTGCTTTGAATAGAATACTTAAACCTGTATCATCTTTGTACTGGTCAATAAACCAAAATTGTTTGATATTTGCTTTTGCATTAACAATTAAAGCTGCACAAGTAGGACATGGAGAACTTGTACAAATCATAATTTTTGGTTTATCAAAATTCTCATTTTTAACTAAGCAATTTTGCTCTGCATGCGCACAACCAAATTTCGATACTTTCTCACACAAACAATTCTCTTGCTCAATAGGTCCTCCGTTAATTCCAATGGAGTATATTTGAGTAAAATCTTCCGATACTAAAATCGCTGCTACTTTATCCTTTTTGCATTTACTCAATTTCTGTAAATCAAGTAAATAATTCACTGTTGCCAATTCCTTTTCACTCAGATGCTTTACAACAAAATTTAATTCTGTATTATCTGTCCGCATTATTGTTTACCTCTAAACATTATTTTATACGTGCGTATAAATATATTAATTAAAACGCGTTTAGGCTATCCTAAGATCGCGCCTATTGCGTTTTATATACAGGGCCCTTATATTTTATTACGTTTTATATAAAGGCCCTTAAACGCGATCTAAATGCTTCTATATATTATCGCACATATCCTTATAGAAACACCAGTTACACCACTTTTTTCTTTTAGGAAATTCGCCTGAAAGAATCTTTTGTTTGGTTTCTTGTACTCTATTCCATTCAACTTCACAATCATGCATACTTGGATTATACTGCACTTTGTTTACAATTCTTAAGTCAAGGAAAGGTTTGATATTGATATATGCAACATCTACATTCTTTGGATCAATATTGTTTTCAGTACAATAAATATACTTGTAAATCAAAAGCTGTCCTTCTTCAAAAATAGAGTCTACTGTTTTAGGTTTCTTAGTAACTTTATAATCTGCGATTATAATTTTGCCTTTGTCTTCAAATTCATCTCGCATAACTAAGTCAATATAACCTATAAAGTCATCTTTTTTGATTTCAAGTTCCTGGCCAAGTATAGTATTGATACCTTTTATCTCATCAGTATTGATTATAAGTCTTTCAAAGTATATTTTTCCAAGCTTATCTGAAATGTATTTTTGAGCTTCACACAAATATTTATGCATTAAAAGTTTATAATTATACATTTCCTCAGACACATTTTGGAAGTTTTTTGTCATATTATAATACTCATCGTAGGAATTAGATAAATCAATGAACCCGTCATATTCACTCCAAAGTTCTAAAGCTTTATGAATAGCACTTCCTAAATCTAAATTTGGATTAGACGGTTCTTTGATACCATCAATATACCTAAATTTGTATTTCATAGGACAGTCATTGTACAGTCTGTTCTGTGAAAAGCTGTAATTGATTTCTTTGTCGTTAATTTTCATTTTGTTATCTCCATTATCTTTAGCCTAAATGTGCCATAATCTGAATTGCAATATAAATAAATGCTACCGATGCAATTATCATAGAGACAATTCCAAGTGCAGTTATCTCACAAGAAAACCCGATACACATAAGTGTTGTAAATACTATACATACTATTACTGCAATAATTGTAAATAATTTACTTTTGCCAGACATTTCAAGTTTTCTAAATCTTCTCCTCATTGCTATATGCCTCCACGTAATTTATTCTATATACAAACAAATATCTTGCAAAGAATTTCATCCACTTTACATAAAGTCTTTTGACTTTTGCAAGTGCTCTTACACTGAACTCAAACTCATCTTCCGTATCGAAATGACACCGGCTGATCGGTCTATCAAAGTACAAAATTATTACTGGAAGAGGTATAAGTTTTGTTACAAAATCATGTATATCTTCATTACTATAAACACAATGCTTTCTATACACTGGTCCATAGCAAAGCTCGCTTATAAATGACCTATCGAGAATAACATCTTGACCTTGTAAATGTAAATCTATTGCCTTTTGTAACTGAATCTTACAATTAGTATCTTTATCAGCATGTAATATTGTGGCAGTCTTAAACCTGCTTGCAAAATTACTTTTACCAGATTTATCTAAGCCTTCTAAAATGTAAATCATTTATTTTCCTCCCAACAATACATGTAATTTATAACTTGCTCGGCTCTTTTAGCGGTTAATGCTGGCATATACATATCCTTGATATATTTTTCAAATCGCTTTTTAGTATAACATTTATGCTTATTTACATGCATACAAAAGTTACAATCAAAAAGTAAATCCATTTCAATTTGTTCTTGAGTCGTCTCATCTTTCAATAATGTGTAAATACCTTGACAGCAATAAAACATATATTTCTCAGTATTTAACCAATATTTATTACAATTTCTGTTTACATAATCCGCTACTGCCTTGTGTCTATGATCACTAAACAAATCTTTATCTACTATATAGTAGAGTTTATCAAATGTCTGGCGCGTAAAAGATTTGAGTCTTTGCATAATTATAAACTTTTCTGTCTTAGCGTCGTGTCTTTTTGTCATAATAAATCTCCAAATTTGTTTATTAAACGTCTTTTTACTGAACGTTTTATTTCATATAGCCTACTCATTCCAATATTGAGTGCTATGGCAATAGCATCATCGGTCAAACCTTTGATTTTATATCTTGCATATAATCCCATATTTTGCTCTGTCACCTTATCACTATCCATGAGCTGCTCAATATAATCAAGTATTGCCTTACATGTTGCAAGACTTTCTATCTCATATGTCTCACAAATTTTGGCATCTTCTGGAATATAGTCAGTCAAATCCTCTAACCTTGTATATGCTTTATATTTACGGATTATATAAAAACAGTTTTTTCTTGCGATTGACCACCATATTCTTGCATTATCATCGAATGATTTATCTTTTGCATAATTACCACGTTCTTTATAAGTTCGCAATAATATGTAAAACAATTCCGAAGCTATATCGATGTAATTATAGTTTGAGAATTGATTTGCCATTTTATTACTTATCTTTACAAATAAGAATGCATAAGCATCGTCTTTTGATAGTTCTTCTGAGTTCTCATTTTCAAGTAAAACTTTTTGATAGTTTTCGTCAGCACATTCAATTATCTTACCGTTCTGCAGCTTTATATATTTCATTTTCATCACCATGCAAATATATCAAAACATTCTTAAGCGAAGGCTTTTTGATTAGACAACTGCCAAAAGCATGGATAGTCATGTTTTCTAAATCTGCAATGATAACATTTTTAAAAAAGAACTCATCTCCTAAGTTTGTACCTTTTGATATAAATACTGGATTATATGACATAAAATTCTTTTGATATGCCATTGCAGTGTTTAACCAATATGACTCAAACTTCTCTGTCCATTCTTCAGGAATAGCTGAACTTAAATGCCAGTCTTCAATATCAAATGGGTCATTAAATAGCATTGAGCAATTAATATAAGTATATTCGTCAGCTCTTTTCTTCTTATTTTTAGCTTCTTGATTTCTGTATTTTCTATCAGGATTAATAAAGATACTGAGCATATCAAATTTCTTATATTCCCTTATCATTACAGGTATTTCAAAAGTATTTTGATCTTCGGTTTCCATTTCCATACTTTGTCCATATTTATCAATATAAATTAGTTTCATTCATCTTTCTCCTTTAACAGTAATTTTATTTCCATTTCGGACAGTAGCTTTATTTCTTCCGCCCATTTGGCTATCATTTCGTAACACTCGGCTCTGCAATCCCCTCAAAAAAAAACATGCGTATCTCGAAATCGCTTTGCTTAATTCCTGTATTCTGTCTGCATGTTCAAAATCGTGCATATTCACCCCAAGCGGACATTCCTTATAATCGCTCATTTTCTTTCTCCTTCTCGATACTTGCAATGATAATTTCTCTAAGAAAGTCAGAGATAGATATTTTCTTCTTTTCAGCAAGTCTATTAAGCTCAATTGCAATGGACATCTCAACATAAGATGAGACTCGAATACTTCTGGCGTCTTTGTTCATTTTGTTTACTCCTTAATAAAATTTTTATTTCGAAAATTAATTTATCGATTTATAATGTATTTAGGCTATCCTAAGATCGCGTCTATCGAAAATTTTATGCGACCTCGATAATTTATATAGGCCGTATATAAAACGCAATAGAGGCGATCATATCGCTTCTTAATATTTTAAGCGTCGCTTATATCTTTATCGATGGTATCTCTAAAACGTATGAACACTGGAAACTGCAAAGATTGTAAACCGGTATCTTTATTGCTAGTTATATCTTTGTACTTTACTTCAACAAGTTTGTGCAAAAAGGCTTCTTGCATTTCCCATATTTCATATCTTTGCTCATCAGTAAAGCCTGAACCTACATAAACTGTGTTTGAACCCATTTTACATATCAATGCACCAAGAACTCCCTCATACTTTCCTGTACCTTCTTGAAATCCAATAACTTCGAGGTCAATGGTATTGAATTTCTTATACTTGAGTAATTCAGAAGTCCTCTTGAATTGATACATACTATCACGGTTTATCATAATACCTTCCATCGAGTATTCATAGGCAAAATTTGAACAAACCTCAATTTGGCTAATATCATATCCTGCATAAAATACTGGTACTTCTTCCACATAGTTATACTTGTTCCATGGAATATTGTGCATTCTTTTAAGTCTTTCTCGATACTTTATATCGCAAGAGTCATTTGCCCACCACTTTGCTGGTATCATATCAAAAATAATGAAACCAATCTTTTGTTTTTGACTAAAATCATTTTGAGATGTAACTATTCCATTACCAATCCTAAATGCCGCATTGTCGCTTATATTACCTGTAGTTTTCAATCTTAACTCACCATCAAAAGCATAGGTTTCTCCCATATATTTATTGATATTGCATAATTCCTCAATTATATGGTCTAATCCTAAGAATTCATGTCCAGTTCTCGAAATCAAATGACCAGCAAAATATGTTGCTCTTGTACCATTTATTTTCTGGCTGATACTAAACCATTCACCATCTTTTATCATGCCAGGTTTATAAGTTTTTGCAAGTTGTACATTCCAATCATCAAACAACTTTGTGTCCATTCTGACCCTCCAATTCAAATACGTTATATACTTTATGATACCTATAAATACTTTCTTCAGAAAACCACATCATGTAATCACAAAGTCGATATTCAATATTAATATCTTCATTTATTATGAGTGCTTCAACCCAAACAGTATCATAATGTCTTTTTGTTATAGATTTAACCAATATATAACGATTGCTAAATCTGTCATCTGGATACTTAGCAGTCATTTTGAGTAAGTCACCGATACGAATATCTTTTGCTGTTAACATAATTCTACTCCTTATGAGTTCTGACATAATCTTCAAAATTGAGAATATTGTCGACTGGTATATTGTCAGTAGGCTGGTATATTTCTTCTTCATATTTTGCAGCATCCGCTATAGCTTGGCAAAATGCCGACAAAGGAATCTCATCACCAACTTGATGGTTAATTTGTTTGACAACATCCTCAAGTATTGAATAAATTTCTGAAAATACAAGCAACGGATCGCTCATTTCTTCAGTACCAAGTTTTACTTCAACAAAGTGTCTGTCCGGCTCAGCATATGCCTTGATCATTATTTGCCTCCTTATGCTCAAATTGAAAACTTCCATCAGACATTACAAGATAATCACAGTCTTTGTTATCAACTATTTTTTACTTGTATATCTGGATTGAAACCCATACTTGGACCGTATTCAAACTCAAGTAGTTCTTTACAACCTTTGCAAATGCAAATGGTCTTAGCTAGGTCTTTCTTCATTTCCAGTCTTTGCCTCCAATTTCATGTATTCTGAAACTAGTTTTGCAATATCTAAAACAAACTTGTCATAAGGTATTACAGTATCGCTACCGCTATCTCTCAATGCACCATTCATGTAATCCGTAATAGCAAGTATCATAATTGCCATATCTGCAGCCATTTCATTATAACTCTCATTATCAGAGTTAATATCTACATCACCTTTATTTGCTTTGATTTCCAGCATATTTTCTCCTTGTAGCTTCGCCACCTTTAATGTGTTTTAATTTATTATGTTGTTCTAATCGAGTTCTTACTGCAAGAAACAAGTCATAGTCAATGTCTCTCAATTTCATAAGATTGAAATGTACATTTGTTTTACTAAAACCTGTTTTATTTGCAATTTCTCTAATCGTCATGTCTCGCGATACGACAAGCATTCCTAATTCTCTAATGGCTTCCGTCGTCATGTTTCTTGCTCCGGTTCAAAAATAAGTCCTTCCACTTTGATAAGTTGCAAGTGAAGTCTTATTGCATTCAATAGTTCTGAAATTGATACAACTTTTATAACAGACTCATTGTTATATTTGAAGTCATATACTGACCAGTCGATACGTTCTATTGTATAGTTATTATATTTACAAGTTTCATCACGTTTAAGTTTCAATGCTTGTAAACAAAAGTCATCAAATGAATTGTCATTTTTAAACCGTTTAAATCCCATTTTCTAACTCCTTTAGTCCAGTCTAGACTACTCAAAGATTTTAATGTTAACCCAGACTATTTCGCAACAATCTGGGTTAACACTCTACAAAGGAAAACTATGAGTTTTGGATGATCAAATCTTAGAAAACACCGTTATCCTCAACAGACCCGCAGTCAAGTCCATCGGTAACATCAATGTCGGTAACAGCAATGTCGGTATCTTCATCGAGGTCTTCAATGATAGCTTGTTTCTTGGTTTTGCGAGGCTTAGCTTCTTCAAGGTAAGTCTTACCTTCAGCTGCAGCCTTTTCAAGAGCTTCCATCTCAGCAAGCAACTTTGCTTTCTTTTCCTCGATAGTCATCTTCTTACCAGTTGCTTTCTTAGGCTTGTTAGCCTCAGCCTCATCAGCTTGTCTCTTAGCTTCTGCATCAGCTTTAGCTTTGAGTTCATCAAACACAGTCTTATCCTCATCAGACAAAAAGTCTTTGATATTACCAAGAGTAACCAGTCGAGAGACTCTCGGCGTAACTGTTCTGTGAGCGGTTTCATCGATCTCAACTTCAAACTCTTCACCATCATAGTCATTGAAATTGACCGTGTGCCACATTTTGGGCGTACCAAGAGGTTTGAGGTTAATCCAATACGTCCCGGGTTTCATCGACTCTTTGTTGACTTTCTGGCAGTTAACTTTATAGATCGTGCCATTAAACTCAACCGTGCCTTTTTCCTGCTCTTTGTTCACTACTACTTTAATCATTGTTTAGTCCTCCTGACTAATAGTTTATTTCAGTCTTCCGACTGTTGGTGTGAGAAATAAGAGTTGCACTCATTCTAAGCAGCTGTGTCTCACATATGCCTCAGTAAACAAAGTAGTAGTTATTTATTTACTGAGGACTAATCCGAAGGTGTATAAGCGTTATTTAACCGACCACATAATATATAATGCAGGTTTTCAATACGTTTGTGCTTTTATTTTACTTTTATTTTTGTGGCTGTTCAGGACTCATTTTCTATTTTTATAAATATTATAAGTTGGAAATATTCCAATTGATACGAAGTGAAACGAAGTATTTATTGGAAAGGTATCAATAATACGAAGTGAAACGGTTAGTCATTTTCAATGTCTCCTATCAATGAATTTATTGTATTTAACTGGCGAGAGCACATGCCGAGATTTGCACCTGAGGAGTCACATGCTATATATGCACATACGAGGTTTATGGACTTCTTGATTATTGTTAAGGTATTCTCGATTTGTGCCGTTGTCTGGTATATTGTTAGATTAATACCGATTATGTCTTCGCAAAGATCTATACAAGTTTCTTGCGTAAGCTCATGGTTTTTGGTTGATTTTATTTTGTCGGTTAAATCATCGAATTTGTCTGTTAAGTCGTAGAGATTATTGAGATAAGTGGTTAATTGTTTACCGGGTTTTGGTGTGAGTTTGGTTTGCATATTAAAAGTCCTCTCTAAGGTCGATATCTTCATCGCCTTCTCTGTATGGCTCGATTGAATACAGAATGCGTTGTGCAAAGTCATGGGATTCAATGAAATGTTCTAAATGCCTTGCATCCGCATCAAGAATATCGCGAGCTTTGATTATATCAATGAAACGTTCAAGAGAATAACCGGGTTCGTCAAGATATTTTACATAGTATTTTACTGTGAATTTTTGTAACTTCATGTTATAGATATCTCCTGTTGGTTTATGGGTTTATGGATTTATAGATTTATCCCTTTGTAAATATAATTTTTATTAGATGGTTTATATACGAAAATACTTTAGACGGAGTGGCAATATGATTAAGTATGGCTTTGACGTGTTTAGGGTGCAGTGCAGACAATGCAACAGTGCTTAAACTGGAGACAAATGGATCAAATAGCCTTACGTGTGCGCACCGAGCAAATATACAATAACACAACTAGCTACACGATCGCTCGTAATTGTTTTATGTTTTTCGAAAAAAAAATTTTTGAGTTTTTCGTCAACAAAACGGGCGATGGTGTATCGGGTTGTGTTATCTTGATACTGCGCGGCCGACTTCAATAATATAGAGTGCAACAACACGCTAACATAGACAAGGGTCGTTAGCGAGGGTTACCGCGTGATTGTGTCCGTGCATAAAGGCAATTTCCAATTTTGAGGCGTTTTGAAGTGCTATGCCCTAAAATTTTTCCGCGTACTCTCGGTAGATAGGAGCGCACTCTGCCATCGCAGTGTTACCGCGTGAAGGAGCGCGCGTATAAAGGCAATTGACGTCGTTCGTATTACTGCTACAAAGTAAAATAAAAGCGTTGTTGCTTTGACTCTGCACTTGCATAGGATCATTGCAACAACGCTTACTTAGTTAATTGTTATTAAGTTTTGCAATGTAAATGTTGTACATCTCGTAGAGCAGTTCTTTGATTTCGCTTTCATCGAGTTCTTCAAATTCATAGACAGATTTTGCAAATGCTATTGGATTAGTCTTTTGCATTTGATCAATTGTCAGTGCTTTCCAGTTATCGAGTATTAAGTCAAAGCGTTTAATCGTATTTTGTTTTGTTAAATACTCATCGTAAAGTATTCTTGCAACATCATCGTCATATTGAAACTTTTGTTTCAAATATTCCACAATATGATTAATATTGTGCAATGCAATTATGCAAGCATCATCACGCGTTTCATCGTTAGCCTCATTCTTGTAATAGTCAATTTGATCTACTGCTTGTTTGAGGTTGCTGAGAATACTGTTAAGTGCAAGTGTACGATCTTTGTAAGCATTGATCTCGTCTTCATTGCGCCACTCGTCAGGCTCGCCAGAATATGAAGCAACGTAGATTACGAAGAGATCGTTGATCTCTGCAGCTATGCGTGTGGAGTCATCATACTTGTTATATTCGATCTTAAAAGTTAAATTGTAGTTTTGTTTCATGTTACTGAAACCTCCGTTAATTTTATTTAATCATCGTAAATTGATATATTTTATATAATTTACAATTGATTATTTAATTATAAAAAATATTATTTGGTTATAACAAGATTAACGAACAATTATGCGATTATTCATCGCTAGCGCCGTTTTCGTTTATGCATTTATTCATCGTTACCTTCGTTAGTCTCGTTCGCGTCGTTCGCGTCGTTGTTATTCTCGTTTGGTTTGTGTAGTTCGTTGCGACGTTTTCGTTCTCGTTTGCATATAAAAATTGAGGGAGCTTTCGCTCCCTCGTTTCTTAGAACAAGTCTGCAATTGCGTTCAGGTCAATTTTGCTCCGGCTGTTAGACCTCGTAAGTTCTTCGCAAACTTCGTTTAATCTGCCTCCGTGAATTTTCTTCCAGTCAGCAACTCTCGTCCACCACTCGTTGCCGGCACCTTCTTTCGGCTCGACCTTCCATTTATGCTCGAGCGTTCTCGGTGCCTTCGTCTTCAATTCTTCCAGTTCAGGATATTTCGCCGTATTCAGCTTGTTCGTGAACACATAGTACTCATGGTATTTGTAGACACCGTTGAGTGTGCGTGCATGCCAGCTGCCGGTGGCTTCGTATTCTTTGCCGGTTTCGTTGTTGATGATTTTGCAATGAGTTCCATCGATAATTTTAACTTGATACATATAACACCTCGCGTTGGATTAGTCGGTGGCATCGTTTTCGTCGCATATTGCTACTTGACTACTTGACGACATCGCATTATTAAGTTGTTAATATAATTTAATATTATTCAGCGACAGCTGACGAAATTTTATTATATTAATTTCAAGAATATTAAATTATTTATTTGATTTTTATAATTAAATAAATAAAAATAGTTGGCCCCGTCTCGTGAACGTTCCCTTTAGGGCTATATATGGATGACTGTGTGAGCGTCGTCGCATCGCTACACCACTATTAATTTCAATACAGCATCGCTACACCACCACTAATTAATACCGCACCATTGCACCATTGCACCGTTCTCAAAGCCATCACTTACCAAAATAAAACGCCTATAGCCCGGGTCTCTCGAAAGTATCTTTGCTCAAATAAAATTTTTGTAAAAACAAAGCGCAAAAACGCTCGAGAGGGCGCATTATATATTATGAGCGGTCGTGATTATTAAATCTTCCGATTTGTATCTTTGCTTTCGTCCCGAGCAGAGTTTGAATAGTTTGTTTCGATACAACCGACCGCTCCTTATTTACATTTCAACAAGCTCTCGCAGCTTGACTAAAATAAATACTTTGCTTACTACCCAGGGCCTAACGGCTCAAAGGAGGTTCACCATGAATTACAATGAAGTTACGCAAACAACGCAGAGAGCTATCAAGAAAAATACTCAAAGGAGCATCTTTGCTAACAACTGGGAACTCTCAGCTAAACTTATTGGCGGCATAAGTATACCGGTAGATGTTATAAAGCATTTGAAAGGTGGACCTGAAACATTCTTAGAGCAGTCGAATCTATTTCCAGTAATAGTCGACCAGCTTGATATAGATGAGCTCTCGCTCGAGGATTGGATGATGGTATCGCACTTTGCTAATGGCATTGAGAATGCAAATACGCAGTCCGCGTCATTTGTTCGTGATACTGGCGGCGGTAAACCGGTCGATAGGAAAGAGATCAAGAATGATAACAATATCGCTCAGCTGACAGATGAGCAGTTAGATTATCTCTTGGATAATGCTGAGGTGCTAGATGAAGAGTAACATATTACCTCCAGGCATAAGGGATGATTCTCAAGAAAGTATCATTGATACTCCTAAAATTCAGTTAACTAAGGCGCAGTATGAGGCAGTCAAGGCCGACAAGACGCGCAGAGATACTATTAACTCCTATTATAAGTATGTCTTGAAGTGCAGACCCGACCTTAGACCGACACACTTGCATGAGGTGCTCAGTACCAGAATACAGGACTTCTTAGAAAGACCTGGAAGGATAGACGGTACTGAGTTTTTGCTTATCTCACTGCCGTTTCAGACTGGTAAGACTACTTGGGGTGCACAGTCCATACCGAGCTGGTATATGTTCAAGCATCCTGGAAGCAATTGTATAGTCATATCGTATTCAAGCAACTTTGCTATGAAGGCCTCGGCTGAGAACAAGCGTAAGATTGAGTGGAACATTGACATGTGGCCAGGTGCCAAGATCGGTAATAAGTGGACCAACGAGGAATTTGAGGTAATCTTTGATGAAAAGAAAAACATCAAAAGTACTTGTCTTTCTGCTACTATGTCTACTGTCAACGGTAATCCCGCTGATGTGGTTATAATTGACGACACTTGCCATGACAGTACTGAGGCAAATTCGGATACATTTAATACTACTCTTGAAGACAATTGGTTGTCCGTTGTGCGGTCGCGTGTCAAGGTTGGTGGAAAAGTAATCTTGATGCAAACTAGATGGAATATGAGAGATATCTTTGAGGTTATCAAAGGTGTTGAGGATCCGGTGGCTATTGAGATATTGAATATACCGTGTGAGTGTGTTGACGCAGAAAATGATCCGCTTGGCCGCGAGTTAGGTGACGGTCCATGCCCTGAGATAGGCAAAGGTAGAACGTGGGTACAGGCATTCAAGAAAGCGTACATACGCAAAGGCAATTTGCTAACTTGGGAGAACAACTATCAAGGTAACCCGACAATTGGGTCAGGCAACTTATTTACTGATAAGATGTTCAGATCCTGTGAATGGGGTAAGATAACCGACAAAGGACTTTTGCATCCAGATGGCAAGACCACAGTGTGGCCGGTCATAGCGCTGAGCATTGACGCAGCGCTCAAACATGAAGAAGATAATGACTTCAACGCACTTCAGGTATGGGCTAAATTGGAAGATGACTATTTTTTGCTGCACGCAGAGAAAGGTCACTACTCATTTCCTCAGTTGCTTGAGAGGATAAATGCACTAGGTAGCAGATTCAGATTAAATTACCATTACATTGAGGAAGCTGCAAACGGTGTTGCTGCCATAGATATGTTGAACGTGGCACAAGTCAAAGGTGTCATACCTGTTAAGCCTGAAGGTGGTAAATATTCTAGAGCGATGGCGGTTACTTGGCTATTCCACAGCGGCAAAGTTTATTTTGACAAGACAGCAGATTATTATAATGAGTATGAAGCATCATTGAAAGCCTTCCCCAAAGGTGCACATGATGATGACGTCGACGCAACTTCGCAAGCACTCAACCGGATGACTATGATATTAGCAGCTGAGTCGGTACCTAAAGAAGTTATTGCTAAAAGTAGGAACTGGACAGAGGACATGGTCGAGGATTATTTATCTGGTAGTGAGCAGGATAAAATAGCAATGCGGCAAGCTTGGGGTAATCCGCCATTCGATATAGGAAATTCAGAGGGTTTTGACCTAATGGGTATAGAGGCTTCTTGAGGTGGAATATGACATTTGATGAAATTGTAACTAAATATACTATGAGTAAAAGTTCTGCCGATATCGAGATTGTTAAGATACCGCGCAGACAGTCACTTTATAAGGGTGAGGGTAAGATTAAGAATAAAAAGACTGGTGTCGAGGTTCAGGCAGAGTGCCATCAGAATATTACTTTTGAACTCATTGAATCTCAGATCAGTAATACTGTACCTGAACCCATAGTAACTCCGTTGATGGCTGAGGATGCTCAACGAGCACTGCAAGCTACTTACTATTTAAGCCAGGCTATGAAAATGCAAGACGGCATTGCTATCAATGATAAAGCAGAGCGTGGTGTCTTGAAAAATGGTTATGGCTGGTATTTGATAGAATGGGACCAGTCGAAAGCAAGTAATTCAGGTTTTGGTGGACTCAAGCTTACTTATTATCCTGCCGGTAGTGTATACGTGCAACCTGGTATAACTGATTTCAAGGATGCCGAGTATGTTTTCTTAAAGAATATTGCTACTTGTGCCTCCATCAAACGACTGTATGGAGTAGATATACCGCCAGACGGCGATGGTGTGGATGTTTGTACTATAATTACTTGCTACTATTTGAACGAAGATGGCGACTTGGCAAGAATGATATTTTCCGAAAATAGTATGGCTTTGATTTCTCAAGATAATTACTTTGAACTTCGCCGCGTTGTTAGATGCAAAGAGTGTGGAGAGATAATTGTCAATCTCGATCAGCCGTGTCCGACATGTAATAGCGACGTCTTTGAATGGGCGGTAATGGATGAGGAAATCGCTACTCAGGATATATATGAAGGCAATATGGAAGAGAACGCTCGGTTGAGGGCGGAAGCTCGAGCTAAGGGTGAACCCGATAATCCATATGCTGGTCTTGAGAAAATCGTGTCAAAAGGCGATAGGCTTCCTTCGTATCACATACGTGAGCTACCAGTTGTAATGCGTGTAAGCATATCTGCAGATGATTCTATATATGGTATATCAGACATTGATATGATTGCCCAGAATCAAGATACACTGAATCGGATTACGACAAAAGAACAAGAAAATATCTTGAAAGCTGGGTCGTTTGTAACCTATCCTCAAGGTACTAAAATTCCTTCCGATGACAGTACTTTGAAATTGGTACCAATACAAGATCCTCGGATGATTCAAGCATTTTCTGTGCAAACAATACAAGCAAATATGCAGCAAGATGATATATTTGCAACAAGAATGTATCAGTACGGTAGAGCAACTCTTGGTATAACTGAGAGTTATCAAGGTAAAAAGGATACAACAGCAACGTCAGGTAAAGCAAAGCAGCTTGCAGCGGCGCAATCTGCCGGTAGGCTTGAGAGTAAACAGCGTATGAAGGTTCAAGCCTACTCTGAGATTTATAGAAAACAGTTTAAGTTTTTGCTTGCATACGCAGATAAGACCCAGCACTATGTTAAATTCTCAGATGAAGGTGATATCTTGCAGATGCAGTTCAATAGGTATTTATTTTTGAAAAAGAATAAAGAAACTAATCAACTGTATTGGGATGATAACTTCGTTATCGAAGCTGACAATGCATCGCTGTTTGGAAATAAGCAAGAGATGTGGGAAACTATGACTGCTCAGTTCATGTCTGGTTCTATTGGTAATCCAGCAGATCCGAACGTTTTGAAATTATACTGGTCTATTATGAAGCAATTGCAATTCCCGTTTGCTGCTGCAATAAATCAGAATATTACAGAACGTGAGCAAGATCTAGATCCTGCGGTTAAAGCATTTTTGTTCAATCATCCAGATATTTTGGATAGAGTTGCTCAGATGATGGCGGCAGAGCAATCTGGTCAAGGGCAGACTCCAAATGCACCGTCTCAGACAAGTCAGATAACTGCTGGTAAAGCTAAAACTGGCCAGAATGCTAACGAGAAACCTGAACCCGCTAATCCTGTTCCACCTGCTGCGCGTACTGAATTGGAGGCGAACAATGCTCAGAGTGAAGAATAATGATATTTATTTTGCTAGAGGTGAGACTTCAACTTTGAAGTTTGAATTTTGGACAAAAGAAGGTACTCCATATATACTCCCGGCTAACCAGAAAACCGGTAATCTTGCCTCTTATGCAGATGTATTTACTGATGGTGATTACGCTAAGGTAGAATATGAGCCAAGCAAATCTAAACCTGCGTATAGAATTGGTAAAAATAATGCGATAGATTTTAGGAATGGTATTTCACAGTATAATATCGATAGAATATATTTTAGATTTTGTTCGAGTCTTGAGTGTAGCGTATATATAGCAATTCATGGGTTATCTGATACTATTGATACTACAATTCATCGTGGAGAATCAACATTAGATTTTGATCTTACTGGATTAGCGAGTAGTGGAAAGTTAATAACTTCAATTGATTTTACGATTGTTCCGAGGGATACAAGTTTGCCAATGCTAGTTTGGTTATATGGAATAGACTTAAAGTATAAACAAGCAGATACGTATGGTACGCCGTTAGTTTTGAATGCATATAAATCCGGTACAACTGGAAGAGATTTACAGAAAGCTACAGAATTTCCTACTATTGCATTTACTGTTAGATCTGGTAGTTATGATTCAATTGTACTTGAAAAATATTTGAATCTAAAAGCTCCTCCTATGTATGGAGGTGATAGTGATTATGCTGCTGGCGGATATAATAAATTTACTACTGATCAAATAATGGAAACCAATTCTACTTCGGTATCAGATTCACAGGTTATAAGTGATGTAAACCGTGGAATTTATAGAGTATATCATAGTGTAGATTCTTATGGTAAAGATATTTATCAGCAAGTAATTTTGCTAGCAAATGGGTATAAAGTTGTACCATATGTATTTAATGTAGTTGTAGTTTTGAATTTTGAAGATACTGAAATGCTTGAAGCAAAAACTTATATTTATGATGTTATTGCATATGAAGGCATTACAAAAGGCCCTCAGGTATTTCAAAGTTCATTCAAAGGGTTTCCTTATAGTAGTGTATCGTGGAAAAAAGAGCTAATCCAGCCTCATAAACTTGTTATAGAGGATACAAATAATGCTTAATCCTTTGACAACCATATTGTTAGATCAAATAGTTCAAGAGGAAACCTTAGTAGGATTAGCAAGTTCTGATGATGCTGTTGTTACTGGATTAGCCAGTTCAGAAGAAGTTACTATATCCGCTCTTGTCAAATTGGATGCAACAGTATTTCTTGATGTGGATTGTTGCTCTCATAAAAAACAAGATAGTTATGATCCGCGAATAAACTTATCAGATAAAACCGTTGTAGGTGCAATAAATCAGTTGGTTGGTATAACCAATCTATTAGACCAAACTATCACAAATTTATCTGCTGAGTTAAAAGCTGAAATAGATAAAAAATTAAATAAACGTACAACAGATGGTAGAAGTGCAGTATATGCAGTAGAAGGCGAAGATCAGTTGCTTATTAGAGTTGAGGTAGCTGAAGAACCTAATACCATAGTTAAACGGAATGAGTTAGGCCAGATATTTACAGCAAACCCTACTCAATATAGGCACGCTGCAAATAAAGGTTATGTAGATAATGTGGCAATTCAAACTTTAGAAGATGCAAAAACTTATACTGATGACATGATAACTGAGCATACAGGTATTCAATACGAAATTTTGGAGGAACAAAAAAATGGCTGATGTAGTAACAAAATCAGTAAGGTTAATTGATAAAGAAGTTAGGCTTTATCCGAGAGTAAAATTAGAAGATATAGTTAAATCTGTAACTGCAGATGGAACTGAAACAGTAGTAAAATTAGTAGAACAGAGTAATAATGAAAATATTGTATATGGTACTAAATTTACTGGCGGATTACTGCAGCAAGCTACCATTACTTATTCCGAATCATTAAAAGGCAGTACTATTCCAGTACGTACTGCTGGCGGTATGCTACTGGTAGAAAATCCGTCTTCCGATACACCGCAAGCTGCCGTGAATTTATTATACGCTAATACTACTTATGGCCGTCTTGGCGCAGGCAATGATTGGACTGGTTTGAATAGATTTGGAGCAGAAAAAATTTCTGTGCATGCTACAGATAACTCCGTTTATATGAAACTTGTTGAACATGGTTTCTTGCTTAGAACCGGTTCGTCAAGCGAGGAATATTTTGTAGAGTTGCCAAATGATGCTGGTACACTTACTACTGAAACAGCATTAAATTCGTCTGCAGCATCTACGTTATCTTCTGCAAAATCTTATACTGATACACAGATTAATGCAAAGCTTTCTTCTGCTTTGAAATATAAAGGTTCTAAAGATACTTATGCAGACCTTCCTAAAACTGGAAACCAAGTAGGTGATGTTTGGAACGTTGTAGCTGCATATGGTAATGCACATGCAGGCACCAACTGGGCATGGAACGGTACTGTTTGGGACCCTCTTGGTGGTACTATTGACCTTACTAACTATGTTACTATGCCGACTGCGAGTACCATTGCTGGTAAAATTATAGTATCAGCAACTACTAATGGCAGGATAATTACTGCAACAGATTATACTATAGTTGCAATGACTGCGGGCAGTCATTCTACTACACATATTCCTACAGCACAGTCAGTATACGATTTTGTTAACAGTAAAATTTCAGGAAGTATCTGGGATTCTACCAAAGTAGTGTATGCTAAGACAAGTGATACCAATACTTCTTGGGCAGTCACTACTCCTCATATATTGGTTAGCGAGACAGACGACTCTGGTCATATACTGGCACGTGAAGGATATATGATAGATAATGAAAATTTATCTGGGACTAATGATCATATACCGACGTCTAAAGTAGTTTCTGATGCTATTGATGGTCCAATTGGTGTTTTGCAAAGTAGTAAATTGGATAAGAAAGTTACTTCTGGTGAATATGCATATGTGCATAATAGCGCTACACAAACTGAATATAAATTATATGGTGGATTATCCTCAACTATTCCTGGTGGTGCAATTCCTTATACAGATCCAGCTGGTCATCTTGCGGCTACGGCTATTGCGGCAACATTTGTTGCACCGAGTCTAACAAATGTTGGTGTGTCTGTTCCAGATTCTGCATTGCAACAGGTTGTAACTGGTGATATTTTGAAATCTCTTGTTGGTAATATTAATGGTGCGTTAAACCAGGTTAATAACTGGATGATTACTTACGAAGAAGTATCTTAAAAATTTAATATTTGTAAAATAATTTTTACATTTATTAAAAATAAATGTAAAAATTAGCGCAAACGCCTCACATAAACGCATTATATATTATGTGAGGCGTAAATTATGGCAGAAAAATGGGTACAACTTAAATCACAATCGAATAACTTATATCCAAGGACGCAGTCTACGCTTCTTCGGTGGGGTGGACCAAATATTGTGGGAAGTACTTCACCGTTAGATGCTGCATTGTCTGATGAATTATCTGCAAACCGATTCGCTGAAATGCCAACTGCCAATTTTGTATTCGAACAATCTTCAAATGCTGGTAGTAGTTGGACTACGTATGATGCTGATGGTTATTCATTAGTTACGGCTTCTACATTAACAGTACGGAATACAAATATTGTTGGTAATCAATCAGTAAGTAATTGGCATAGATTTACTATTGATGTTCAAGAGTATTTTTATGGTGAAATTCGTAAATTTTTATTTTGTATTTGTACAGTGGGAGCCACGGGTTGTAGAGTAAAAATTGAAGGTTCTACTTTTGCTACTCCAGATACATTTGTTCAAATTGCAGATGCTCCGATCGCTGGCTGGAGTGGATGGAATGTCATTAATGTAAGTATTATAGCTGGTAAGCCAGGAGTCAAAAGCTATTATAAAAAGTTAAGATTTACATTTTCTCAAACTGGTGTCGATAGTAATTATGCTTCATGCTTGTATGTATATAGAATGCGTGTTTATTGCGCAAATTGTTGGTCGGCTCCTGGACACTTTGCATTACAAAATAGAACATATTATTTATCAAACGGCGAACAGAGACAACAGTATTCTATACGATTTGAGGCTGGCAAAAAATTATACGGTATTGCTACAAATGCCGATTTAGCTAATAACTCATTGAAGTTAAATAACAAAGCAGATACTTATTATTTGAATTATCAGAATCTTACAAATAAGCCTACTTTGAAATTAGTTGCTTGCCCATATGATGCCGGAGTATCAAATGGTGCTACCGCTAATCCTTACATAAATACTGTTTTTGATGGAGCAGTTTCGAGCAGCATTCAGTTATATAGTAGTGGATTAACCGTACAATCAGATTCAGCAGGTAAAGTTACAATTGAACCAAGTATGGCTCCAAGTATATTTGCTGCAGATACTACTACTGCAACAGTTCCGGGATTTTCAACCAATCCGTATTTAAGAGTATATTATGGCGGAAAATATAATACCGGTCCAAGATTAAAAAGTGGTAACGGTATTCAGTTACAAGCAGATAGTTCTAATAATATTACTATAACATCTACATTAGATGGTATTGTTAATCTTAGTAATCCATCATATACTTTGTATACATTATCTACTGGTATATACAGAGTCAGTTCAAGTGTTACTAAATTGTATTATAATGGTACATCTGATACAAGCGTATATGTATCATTGAATTTATCTCAACCTGCTTATTTAGTAGTTACACATACTAAAGGCGGTTGTGAATGGGTGTTATACTATCAGAAAACGAGTGGTGTAATACCGTCGATTCTTTGGGGTTATGGTTCATCTAGTACTGGATATTATTTCGAAAATAGTATGCCTGAAAAAAGTGGTACTATTCTTGCTGGTTATGCAGATACTACAGTTCTTGGTGGGATAAAACTTGGGTATATTAATACCGATTCGAAACGTGCTGTAATCTTAGATTCAAATTATAAAGCATATACAGATGTCGGCGTTAATGTGAATTATTCCGCTTTGAGCAGTGTATTTGGCAGCGGAACTGGTGGCATGGTTAGAATAAACGATACTGCGAATAATAATAGATATTTATTTATTTTTGGCGAAACTGGTACTATGTCAGATGGCGCAAGTTCTACTTGGAATTATCCATCAGCAATAACACAGGCATCACCATCAATAATAAATTTTTCATTTACTGAAGTTGCGAATGTATCTCCTGCGCAATGGCAAAATGCTGTGATTATAACTAGTAAATCTACTACAGCATGTACTATTAGAAATAATTGTTCTGTTACTTGTAAATTTAGTTTCGTGGGTATGGCGAGGTGGTAATATGAAAAATAAAACTTTTGCTAAACCACTTGAAGAAAAAGATTATACTGCTTACGATGAATGGGCTGAATGGTGCAATCAAAATCAATATGAAATTATTGAAGGTGATACTAATTATTATTGCCGGAAGATTGATAATAGTAAGTATGATATTGAATATTCCATATTAAAATTAAAGAACCAGTTAACTAGTTTAGACTATAAAACAAATAAATATATTGAGGGTGAAATAACTGAAGCCGAATGGAAAGATGTTATTGCAACTCGTAAAGAATATAGAAATCAAATTAATAAGTTGGAGGAAAAGTTAAATGGCTTATCCTAATTATGGTTATTATCCGAATTATGGACCTGGATATTTGGGAAATCAATCTCAATATTCGCCAGTTCAGCCGCAATATGCGACTAATCCATATCAAAATATGCAGCCAGTTCAAGCACAAGCTGTTCCAAATACTGTAATTCCTCCGACAACTAATAAGAGACTCTGCATTAGTCAAGATGATGCGATGAGTAGGCAAGTTGAGAATAATAGTAGCTATGTTTACTTTGACCAAAATAAAGATATAATGTATGAAGTGAATACTGATGCTTGGGGTAAGAAAGCTTGTAATGTATATAGCTTAGCAGTATATAAAAACATTGAAACTGCAGAAATACCTAAAGAATCTTTTGACGACTTGTCTAGAAGGATAAGCCGACTCGAAGATAAAATTAAATCTATGGAGGTAAATGCTAATGCCCAGTATGATGGCCAACGGAATACCGATGCCGGTAAATCCACAAATGCAGCAGTTAATGAACCAGATACAGCAAGCCAAAAGCAATCCACAAGCGTTCATAAATCAACTGTCCCAACAAAATCCGCAGATAGCTCAGCAAAGAATTAATTTGCTGAGCTATTGCTATGCAGATGCTTCAGCAAAGAGGAATAAATCCTAATCAGCTTATGCAGATGATGGGATCTAAATAATGGTATTAATTCTTGGAGCGTACGGCTAAGAATTAATAT
>OJPA01000098.1_pt1 | contig 59105 bp, 53 predicted proteins | sample 1598411 | NCBI WGS metagenome assembly OJPA01 (sample SAMN03922477, study PRJEB24848) | human gut metagenome | isolation source: stool sample | host: Homo sapiens | place: Germany | collected 2010-11 | reverse complement strand
CACCATCACCAAACCCGACATCCTGATCGCGGACGAGGTGCTCTCGGTGGGCGACTTCCTGTTCCAGCAGAAATGCGAAAAACGGATGAAGGAGCTGATGGCAGGCGGCACCACCGTCATTCTGGTGTCCCACTCCATCGAGCAGATCGAGCGGATGTGCAGCAAGGTGGCATGGCTGAGCCACGGCCACCTGAAAATGAACGGCGATACCGAGACAGTCTGCGCGGCCTACAAGGCCACCCAGCGCGGCGAGGCCTGAGCCATGAATGTACGATTGAAACGTGCCAGAGAGCTGGCAGGCTATGCGGTCCAGCTGACAAAAGACGAGGGCCTGGGCACCATGCTGGCCCGGGGCGCAGGCTTTGTCAGGCGGCGGTGCTTTGGCAAAAAGGCCCGCTACCTGCCCGCAAAAAAGGTGCTGGAAGCCCAGAGAGCTGAAATGGCAGGAAAAAATTTTGAAAACTGCCAACTTTCGACGATTTCCGTGTTGACACCGTTGTATAATACTCCTGAGGTGTTTCTGCGGCAGTTTCTGGATTCCTTCGTGAACCAGACCGCCCCCAATGGGGAGCTCTGCCTGGCGGATGCCTCCGATGCCGCCCACAGCAGTGTGGGGGATATCGTAAGGGAATATCAGGAAAAATATCAACACATCGTATACAAAAAGATCGAAAACAAGGGCATTGCGGCCAACACCAACGCCGCCGCTGAACTGGCATCGGGGGAATATCTGGCGCTGGCCGACCACGATGACATCCTTGCGCCCCACGCCATGTATACCATGGGTCAGGCGATCCGGCAGCTGCGTGAGGCAGGGGAGCCGGACGGCTTCCTGTACAGCGACGAGGCCCTCTTTACCAAAAAGATCGAAAAGCCGCTGGTGGCCCACTTCAAGCCCGATTACGCCCCGGATTACCTGCTCTGCTGCAACTACATCTGCCATCTGGCCGTGTTCCGGCGGGAGCTGTTCGAGCAGGTGGGCGGGGAACGCCCCGAATGTGATGGCAGCCAGGACCACGACCTTTTCCTCCGGCTCATTGAGCAGGTGGGCGGCGCGGCCCATGTGCCGCAGGTGCTCTACTACTGGCGTGTGCACGAAGGCTCGACCTCCGGCGGCACCGATGCCAAGCCCTACGTTGCCAAAGCGGCAAAAAAGGCGCTGGCCGACCATCTGGAGCGCACCGGCTGCACCGGTACCATAGAGGATGGCCTGTACCCCAGCACCTATCGGGTCAGGTGGGACATTGTGGGGGAGCCGAAGGTGAGCATCCTCATCCCCAACAAGGATCACACCGAGGATCTGGAAAAGTGCCTGCAGAGCATCTGGAAAAAGACCACCTGGGACCGGTTCGAGGTCATCGTCATCGAGAACAACTCCACAGACCCGGCCACCTTTGCCTACTACGAGAAGGCCCGGCAGCGGTACGATGGCCTGAAGGTGGTCACCTACCCGGGCAAGGGCTTCAACTTCTCGGCCATCAACAACTTTGGCCGGAAAGCGGCAGAGGGCGACTACCTGCTGCTGCTCAACAACGATGTGGAAGTGGTAAACGGTGACTGGCTCACGGAGCTGCTCCGGCAGTGCGCCCACCCCGGCGGTGCGGCGATCTGCGGTGCCATGCTCTGGTACCCGGATGAGACCATCCAGCACGCAGGGATCGTGACCGGTCTGGGCGGCTACGCGGGCCACAGCCACAAGTATAAGAAGAAGGGCGGCAGCGGCTATCTGTTCCGCACCTCTACCGTGCAGGACTTCTCCGGTGTGACCGGTGCCTGCCTGCTGGTAAAGACCGCCGTCTATGACGAGATGCACGGGCTGGACGAGCAGTTCGCCGTGGCCTTCAACGATGTGGACTTCTGCCTGCGGGTGCGGGATGCAGGCTACCGCATTGCCTGGACCCCCTACGCCGAGCTCATTCACTATGAGAGCAAGAGCCGGGGCGGGGATGAAAAAGACCCCGTTAAGGCGGCCCGCTTTGCGGCGGAGCAGCAGCGGCTCTACACCATCCACGGCAAGGAAAACATTCTGGATGACCCCTACTACAACCCCAACCTGACCCGCGACCGGGAGGATTTTTCGGAGAGCGACGATCTGCGCAGGTTGAAAGAGGGCAGGGTAACGGTAAGATTCCGGGGAGGTATCCTCCAATGAACATCAAGGGACACTTTGAGACCATCACCCGACATAAACTGCTGGTGATGAAGTATTGCTTTGAATGCGGCCTTTATCAGCAGGGCCTGACCCATGACCTGAGCAAGTACAGCCCCACCGAGTTCATCCCGGGCTGCATCTACTATCAGGGCGACCACAGCCCCAACGAGGCAGAGCGCGCCGCCCGGGGCTATTCCTCGGCATGGCTCCACCATAAGGGCCGCAACAAGCACCATCTGGAATACTGGATCGACTACACAACCAACAAATCCGGCCTGGGCGGCATGAAAATGCCACTGCGCTATGTCTGCGAGATGGTCTGCGACCGCGTGGCGGCCAGCCAGATCTATCTGGGCGACAAGTACACCGACGCATCCCCGTGGCAGTATTATGAAAAGAGCAAGGATCACTATCTGCTCCATCCCGAAACAAGGGCACTGCTGGAAAAGCTGCTGCTGATGGTCCGGGATCTGGGGCAGGAGCGCACCTTTGCCTACATAAGATTCCTGCTCGGGTGTGAAGATAACGATTAAATAAAATCAAGGAGGCATTGCAATGAAACGTTTCAAAAAAGTTCTGGCACTTGTTCTGGCCGGTGTTCTGGCACTGGCAATGCTGACCGCCTGCGATGGCACCACCGACCCGGATAAGGTTATCCCGGATATCGATACTGCTAACGTGGTTGACACTGTGAATCACATGGCAGCAGACTCCAAGGAGGGTCTGGGTCAGGTGTATTACAGTGCAAAGTACAGCGAGATCACAAAAGAACTGCTGAACAACTGGCTGGAAAACCGTGAGAAGTCCGTTACTTACGCAGAAGAGTATCAGAAAATTGTCGCAAAAATGGGCGGCAATGCGAAGATCGTAGTTGGCCTGACGGATAAAAATGTGATTCCTGGTCTGACAAGTGGCAACCCGGCGGTGAGGGGCAGTGCCAAGTATGATGTGCTGTTCAAAGATACCAGTGCATATAATCTGGCAGACAGAATCGGTGTAGCGTTTGTCAAAACGGAAAATGGCACAGTCTATCAGCTGGTCTGCCTGTTCGACGTGAACTGAGCATCACACAACGCCAAAACAGCATAACGCATAAAAAGCCCCCGGAAGCGGCGCGAACCGCTTTCCGGGGGCTTTTGTGTCAGAGAAACCGCTTACTGCTCGTTCTCGTAGATCTTAATATAGTGGGGGGCATTTCTGTCCTGCACAAAGAGAAGCGTGCAGGTGAGTGCGGCGGCTAAGAACGTGAAGATGGCAAGCAGAGCTTTGAGAACTTTCATGGTATCCGATCCTCCTTGGCGGGCATGGCCCGGTCGTTCAAATGCGGAGCAGGGGACGTTCCGCAGGGTCATTAGCAACAGTATACCATAATCCCGGTAGAAAGGCAAACGGTAGTAAAGTTGCGTGAAGTTGGTGGTTGTTAATAAAAAAACAACCGGTTAGATGCGACTAATCGTTAAAAATGGCAAAGAAAATTGAGGAAATTGCATCATTTTGGTGCTGTTGTCGTTGAACTTCCGGCTGTAAAATGATACAATAACTGTGTTAAGCAGCTGCTGTCCCTGTCGCAGTGCGCCCGCATGAGGGCAGGGGTGGCAATTCAAGCAGAATGGGGGATTTATTCCATGTTGAACAAGCTGAAACGTGCGGCGCTTGGCGCGCATACGCCGCATGACAAGGCAACCGCTGCAAGCAAACCAGTTCCGATGCCTCTGCCCGCGCAGGTACGCATCCTGATGAGCCAGCACATCGGCGCTCCGGCGAAAGCCCTGGTCAAAAAGGGCGACGAAGTGTTTGTTGGCACCAAGATCGGTGAAGCAGGCGGTTTCGTCTCTGCAAATATCCACTCCAGTGTTTCTGGTACTGTGGCCGCTGTGGAACCCTTCCGTCTCTCCAATGGCCGGATGTGCGACTCTGTTGTCATCAAGACCGATGGCAAGCAGACCGTGGACCCTGCCGTGAAGGCACCCGAGGTCACCGACAAGGCCAGCTTCCTGGCAGCCGTGCGTGAGTGCGGCCTGGTGGGTCTGGGCGGCGCAGGCTTCCCGACCGATGTCAAGCTGCAGCCCAAGCAGACCGTGGACACCCTGCTCATCAACGCTTCCGAGTGTGAAGTCTGGCTGACCAGCGACACGCAGGAGATGCTGAACTGCAGCGATGATATCGTCCGCGGCATCGAGGCCGTGCTGAAGTATACCGGCATCCCGAAGTGCATCATCGGCATTGAGAACAACAAGCCCGAGTGCATCGAGCTGTTGACCCAGAAGACCAAAGACAAGCCCGCCATCGAGGTCAAGGCACTGCCCAGTGTTTACGGCACCGGCGCAGAGCTGATCCTGATCGAGAAGTGCCTGGGCCGCGAGGTTCCGCACGGCGGTCTGCCCGCAGATGCAGGTGCCATCGTGATGAACGTGACCTCTGTTTCTACCCTGGGCAAGTACCTGGCTACCGGTATGCCGGTGGTCAGCCGCTGCATCACCGTGGATGGCGATGCCTGCGCAAAGCCCCAGAACCTGATCGTTCCCGTGGGCACTGCCTACGAGGATGTTCTGAACGCTGCCGGCATCAAGGGCGGCGTGGAGCTGGGCAAGGTGGTTGCCGGCGGTGCCATGATGGGCCCCGCTGTGGAGAACCTGAGCTACCCCACCACTAAGACCACCTCCGGCCTGATCATGCTCAGCGCCGCTGCTGCAGAGCCCCCGCAGGTCAACCCCTGCATCCGCTGCGGCCGCTGCGTGGAGTACTGCCCCATGGGTCTGGAGCCCGTGGAGGTCAACCAGGCTTACGCTGCCCGCGACGTTCAGGAGCTGGGCAAGCTGCATGTTGATTACTGCTTCAACTGCGGCTCCTGCACTTTTGTCTGCCCGGCAAAGCGCCCCTGCACCCAGATGATGGGCCTGGCAAAGGCGTTCTACCTTGGTGAAATCAAAAAAGGAGGCAATAAGTAATGGATACGAAGCTTATTGTTTCGGCCTCCCCGCACCTGCGCAGTGAGGAAACGACCCAGAGCCTGATGGCCAACGTGATCGTTGCCCTGTGCCCCTGTGTGGTGGCCTCTGCAATCATCTTTGGCGCGCGTGCCCTGCTGGTCACTGCAGTGTCCGTTGTGGCATGTGTGGCCTTTGAGTGGCTGTACTGCAAGCTGCTGAAGAAAGCAAACCCCATCAGCGACCTGTCCGCTGTGGTCACCGGCATCATTCTGGCCATGAACGTGCCCGTGGGCATGCCCATCGGCCAGCTCATCATCGGCGACCTGGTTGCCATCATCGTGGTCAAGCAGCTGTTCGGCGGCATTGGCATGAACTTTGCAAACCCTGCACTGGTCGGCCGTATCGTGCTGTTCATCAGCTTTGCCGGTTCCATGAACAATTGGGTGTTCCCCGATGCAGCGGTTGACCAGCTGTCCAGCGCTACCCCGCTGGCTGTGGCTGACACCAGCAAGCTGAGCCTGCTGGATCTGTTCATGGGCGTGCACGGCGGTGTTCTGGGCGAGACCTGCGCTCTGGCCATCCTGCTGGGCCTGATTTATATGGTGGCCACCAAGACCATCAGCATCGCCATCCCCGCTTCTTACATCGGCAGCATGTTTATCTTCTACCTGATCTCCACCGGCAGCCTGCACGGCGCACTGGTCGGCATCCTGTCCGGCGGCCTGATGTTCGGTGCTGTGTTCATGGCAACGGACTATGTTACCAGCCCCTTTACCCTGAAGGGCAAGCTGATCTACGGCCTGTGCCTGGGCATCGTCACCTTCGCCATCCGTCAGTGGGGCAGCTACGCCGAGGGCGTTTCCTTCGCGCTGCTGTTTATGAACCTGTGGGTCCCCTTTATCAACGATTGGACCCGTCAGACTCCTTACGGCTATGTTAAGCCTGCAAAGAAAGCAAAGGAGGGTGCTGGCAAATGAATAAGAATTCTTCCTGGGAGACCAGTGTAAAGCCTGTTGTTGTGCTGAGCGTGATCGCACTGATCGTCAGCCTGCTGCTGGCCATGGTCAACTCCTTTACGGCTCCCATCATTGAGGATAACCAGAAGGCCGCAACGCTGGCTGCCTATGTGGACGTGATGCCCACCGTTTCCAGCGCCTCCGATCTGGAGGAAGTGACCGACTACACCACCGAGAACATCACCGGTGCTGTAAAGGCCACCGACGGCTCCCTGGCCATCAAGGCTGAGGAAAAGGGCTTTGACGGCGGCATCCTGTCCGTCATCATCGGCTTCGACACCAACGGCACTGTCACCGGCATCTGGGTGGACGCTTCTACCCAGACCAAGGGCATCGGCAGCAACGTTGCCACCGACAGCTTCCTTGCTCAGTTCGATGGCATGGATGGCACCCAGAACATCACCCTGGGCCAGGGCTACGACGCATACAGCGGCGCAACCATTTCCTCTAAGGCTCTGTTTGCCGCCATCAACGATTGCATCAACTGCTACAACGAGTTGGCATAAAGGAGGTTGGTAAGAAATGGCAAGCGAAAACAAGTCCAAGGTAAGCATCCTTACCAACGGCATCATCAAAGAAAACCCCGTTCTGCGTCTGGTTCTGGGCACCTGCTCCTGCCTGGCTGTTACCACGGCAGTTTCCAGCGCGCTGGGCATGGGCGCAGCCTTCACCTTCGTGCTGGTGTGCTCCAACATCCTGATCTCGCTGCTGCGCAACGTGATCCCCGCTAAAGTCCATCTGCCCTGCTACATCGTCATCATTGCAGGCTTCGTGACCATCGTTCAGATGGTGATGCACGCCTACATGGACAGCCTGTACACCGCACTGGGTGTGTTCCTGCCCCTGATCGTTGTCAACTGCATCATTCTGGGCCGTGCCGAGATGTTTGCCTGCAAGAACAATGTGGTGGATTCCGCACTGGACGGCATCGGCATGGGCATCGGCTACACCCTCACCGTGGTGCTGATGGCCTCCATCCGTGAGATCCTGGGCAGCGGCACCTGGCTGGGCTTCCAGGTCCTGCCCGAGAGCATGGCCAAGATGAGCATTATGACCCAGGCTCCCGGCGCATTCTTCTGCTACGGCGTGCTGATGGCCGGCTGCGTCTGGCTGGAAGGCAAGCTGGATGCCCGCATCGAGCGCAAGAGCTGCTGCGACCTCGACAACCTGAAGAAGGAGGCAGAATAAGATGTTAGTCAAACTTGCTGCGATCTTCTTCAGCATGATCCTGGTGAACAACTACGTGCTGGTGAAGTTCTACGGTATCTGCCCGTTCCTGGGCGTTTCCAAGAAGCTGGATTCCTCCATTGGTATGTCCGGCGCTGTTATCTTTGTTATGCTGGTGGCAACGGCTGTCACCTTCCCCATCCAGATCTTCATTTTGAACCCCGCTGACCTGGGCTACCTGCAGACCATCGTGTTCATCCTGGTCATTGCAGTGCTGGTGCAGTTCATCGAGATCTTCCTGAAGAAGTATGTTGTTGCACTGTACAATTCTCTGGGCGTTTACCTGCCCCTGATCACCACCAACTGCTGCGTGCTGGCCGTGACCATTCTGGTTGTGGACGACTACGGCGCAGACGTTGCTACCCTTGGCTTTGCCGCTGCCTACATTGAGGCTCTGGTCTGTGCTGTGGGTGCAGGTGTCGGCTTTATGCTGGCCATGGTCATGTTCAGCGGCGTGCGCAAGCGTGTGGAAGCCTGCGATCCCCCGGCACCCTTCAAGGGCCTGCCCATCACCCTGATCGCAGCAGCCATCACCAGCCTGTCCTTTATGGGCTTCGGCGGCCTCGTCGAAAACCTGTTCAACGTGACGCTGTAAGGGAGGAACAGGATTATGAATATTGTATCTGCTGTGATCCTCTGTACCATCGTGGGCGCGATCGGTGCCGTTGTTCTGGTGCTGGCCGCAAAGTTCATGGCGGTTGAGGAAGACCCCCGTATTGAAGAAGTTTCTGCCTGCCTGGCCGGTGCAAACTGCGGCGGCTGCGGCTACGCCGGCTGTGCCGACTACGCAAAGGCCGTTGTTATGGACGGCGTTCCCTGCGACAAGTGCGCCCCCGGCGGCCCCAAGGCTGCTGCCGCCATTGCCAAGATCATGGGCGGTGAGGCAAGCGCTGTGGAGAAGAAGGCTGTGGTCCAGTGCCAGGGCAACTCCGAGCACTGCAAGCCCAGCTACGAGTACAAGGGCATCCAGACCTGTGCCGCTGCTGCGACCCTGTACGGCGGCCCCAAGACCTGTACCTTTGCCTGCATCGGCCTGGGCGACTGCACCAAGGTGTGTAAGTTCGATGCCATCCACATTGTGGACGGCGTGGCCAAGGTGGACAAGGACAAGTGCACCGGCTGTGGTGCCTGCGCCAACATCTGCCCCAAGCACGTTATTATGATCGACGCAGGCGGCCCCCGCAAGCCCGTGGTCATGTGCTCCAATCAGGATAAGGGCCCCGTTGCCATGAAGGCCTGCACCACTTCCTGCATTGCCTGCGGCATGTGCGAGCGCACCTGTAAGTTTGATGCCATCCACGTTGTGGACGGCGTGGCTCGTGTGGACTACGACAAGTGCAAGGGCTGCGGCATGTGCGCCCAGAAGTGCCCCAAGCACATCATCCTCTTCCCGCTGAAGGACGATCCGAATCCCCCCAAGCCCGTGGTGAAGCAGGCTCCGAAGCCCGCTGCCGCTCCTGCTGCTCCGGCAGAGCCCGCCGCGAAGGCTGAGGAAGCAAAGGCTCCCGAAGCCCCCAAGGCTGAGTAAGCGGAACCCATTGTAATATGGTAAAGCGCCCCCATTGCTCCTTTGAGTGATGGGGGCGCTTTTTGGTGGGGGAACCCCCCAGTCGCCTTGCGGCGACAGCCCCCGCTAGTAGGGGGGCCCTTGGCATTTCGTAAAGCCTGACCTCTTTGCCAAGGCCGCCCCTATTAGGGGCGGTGGCATTGCGAAGCAATGACGGTAGGGTTCACCGGCAGCAGCTGCTTGGGCTGAACCCCCCAGTCGCCTTGCGGCGACAGCCCCCGCTAGTAGGGGGGCCCTTGGCATTTCGTAAAGCCTGACCTCTTTGCCAAGGCCGCCCCTATTAGGGGCGGTGGCATTGCGAAGCAATGACGGTAGGGTTCACCGGCAGCAGCTGCTTGGGCTGAACCCCCCAGTCGCCTTGCGGCGACAGCCCCCGCTAGTAGGGGGGCCCTTGGCATTTCGTAAAGCCTGACCTCTTTGCCAAGGCCGCCCCTATTAGGGGCGGTGGCATTGCGAAGCAATGACGGTAGGGTTCACCGGCAGCAGCTGCTTGGGCTGAACCCCCCAGTCGCCTTGCGGCGACAGCCCCCGCTAGTAGTGGGGCCCTTGGCATGGCGCAAAGCCTATCCTCTTTGCCAAGGCCGCCCCTACTAGGGGCGGTGGCATCCCGAAGGGATGACGGTGGGGTTTTCCATCTCCCCCGAAAACTTTTTTCAAAAAATCTCGAAAAAAAGTGAAAGGAATCTGCGTTTCATGTATTATAGAGAGTGAAACTGCGAAGATACAACACAAAACTGCGTGATATATCAATGCGGCGGGCGTGCGGATAAGTCGGACTGTTCTACTCCCCGCAATGATATTGCGACGGTTCATAACGTGCTGTATATCGCAGAATATTTTGTCTGAAAAGGGGAAGGGAAAATAAAATTTCACTATTGAAAATACTGGATATACATGCTATAATTACGATAATGATGTATCTGGTAAAAATAACCTGCCAAGGGAAAGAAAAACGACAAAAGTTGAATATCTTTTCCTCCGGTTTTGCCAAAAATACTATGATGCAGGGAGGGCTCCACTGTGCGGAAAAATCATCACGGAAAAAAAGATAGGCTGGTGAAGCGCGTTTTTGCGCTTTGTCTGGCGCTTGCGGTCATCTGCACCTGCCTTGTGCCGGTGTTTGCAACGGAGGGTTTGATCGATCCTCAGGTTCATCAAGAGGCCTCCCGGCCCGTAGATGACGGCGTGGCATCCTATCCTGACGACGAATTTGCCGGTTTTGGCGAGGAGGAAGCCTCCCGGCCCGTAGACGGCGGTGAGGGCGGCGAGGACAACCTCGACGGCGGCCCCACCGTTACGGATTCGGAGTGGGGCACCGTTATTGACTACGGCACCAGCACCGACACCAGCTCCAGCACCGAGACCCAGTGGTCCGGCGAGGACGACGTGGTGGAAAAGCCTGATGACAAAGTGGTCGTTTCCGGCGACGAGATCAAAAAGCTGCAGGACATGGTGGTCTACCGCTTCTGGCTGAGGGAGCTGAACACCCTTGACCTGCAGGACATTACCGCTCAGGCACAGATCAACAATATGACGGAAAGCGAGTATCTGGCCCGGAACGGTGAGGTTCTGTGGAACCTGTACTTCATTCAGGCTGTGCCCCGGGCAGAGACCATTGCGGATTACAGCAGCTACATCAATACCCCTTCCTCCAACCGGGACCCCAAGGGCGAACTGCGGCAGTTTGACTACTGGTACACGCTGGACGAGTTTGGCAACCGGGTGCGCCTGAACCTCACCGACCCCACCAGCAACATTCTGGACGACAAGACCACCGCCGTGAACGTCTATGCCGCATGGAAGGACGGTACCGTGGGCTCTGATGAGGAAGAGGACGTGGATCACGAGGATCTGGTGGACAAGAACCCCGTGCCTGTGAATCTGGAAACCAAGGCCGCTGCTTCCTACGAGGACGAGGAAGGCAACACGAAGAGCGTCAATCTGCCGGTGGAGGTGAAAAATCTGCCCTCTGCCGCTCATAGCCTCAGCGTCATCCACATGGGTGATGATGATATGGAGAGCTTCTATAAGAGCCACTCGAATGATTTTGGGGATATGGCTCCCATTCTGGGCCTGAAGATCTCCCCCAAGAACGCCAAGGGCGAAACGGTGCAGCCTGCCAAGGGCCAGAAGGCCACCGTCACCGTCTCCGGTCTGGACAAGCTGCCGGAAATTGCGGCAATGGAAGAAGAGGGAGCGCTCACTGCCGATGCACTGAAGGTGCTCCACCAGAAAGACGACAATACCGTGGAAAAACTGGATGTTGTCAGCTATGAGAATGGCACCCTGACCTTTGAGACCTCCAGCTTCAGCCCTTTTGTGCTTGCGCTGGAATACCCGGATCAGGGAAGTGAGGACTTCGATGATGACGGCATTGAGATCGTCAGCATTGAGATCGATGGCGTTGAGTACCCGAATGTGAATGATGGGATTGCTACAATCAGCAGCATTCAGGGTGATGCAAAAGTTCCGGTTGGCGCAACGATTACACTGCGATCCAAAAACGGAAAATCGCACTACGAACATAAATGGATAATTACACCGAATCAGAAAAACCCCGGTGAAGCGAAGTTTGTTGACAGCAATGGGAATTTGGTTGACGAAATTTATGGTGTGGGAGATACCTTCAAAACAGTACGGTTAAAGGTTACGAAAACGGGTGAGTTGACGATTAACCACCGCCACGGTGACCCCAAAGCAGATGATAAACATAAGCTTAGTAACGGCGATGAGCTGAATATTACAGTTGTGGAAAGCAATCAGAAAGACACTTATAATCTTTATGTTTACACGCAGGTTTTGGGCTATTCGGGTGATTACTATGGTAGTAAAGCTGAAAATAAAGCGTGGAACGGCATGGCCGTTGGTACGATTTCAAATGTAGTTGCTCCGAGCAATTACAATAAGCGTACCTCAATTTATGACACGGCCGACATTGATACGAAGTTGGGAACTGAAATTATAGTTGATTCCGGACAGTTTCCTGTGATTCCGATTAAACAGAATGGCCAATACAAGGATTACTATTATCTGGAAAAACCGAGTAGTTGGGAGTCAGATACCGCAAAGAAGAATTATGGCGGCACGTACACAATTGAATGGTACGAGGTCGTTGCTGTGGGTGGAGCTAACACCGGCAAAAACGGCAAGGACGGAGACTGGACGAATGAAAAGCAGTATAAATCCCAATACACGAGTGGCATATATAAATCTCCGATTTCGTCGGTCAGTGATAAAAAAATGACGTACCATCTGGATGGTTTGATAGTGCTCCATGATACAACGCACATCAACGTCAAGTTTATGGTTCAGGATGTGGGTAAAGATACCTTTGCTCTAGTGCGTGATTATGGCGGAGCATTTACTGTCCCAGAAGGGAGTACTTCGATTTCGCTGAAAGCGATTGCCCGCCCGGATGTTATTGGTGAAGGTCAGACTGAAGCAACCTGCCCGAAAACTAAAACAACCCCAGATGGTACAGTTTACACCTTTGATGGTTGGTATACAAATCAGGACTGCACGGAAGGTAGCAAGTTTGATTTTGATGAAGATACCATTAAAGAAGATACAACTTTCTACGCAAAGTATGTGCCTGCTTCTGCAAACCTGACCGTCTCCAAAACCGTTACCGGCAAACTTGGCGACACCAACAAAGCCTTTACCTTTACAATTACCAAAGCTGATGGCACAGCGGCAAATATCACTGATACCAATATTGAGATTAGTGAAGCAGATCGTGCAAAGGTTGAATGGAAAGGTAATGGTCAGTTTACGCTGAAAGACGGAGATTCGATTATCTTCAAGAATCTACCGAGCGGCCAATACAAGGTTGTAGAGGATAATTATTCAGGCGAAAAGTACGAGACCAGCTATGTGGTTGATTCCGGAACACCTGAGAATAGGCGAGAAGCAAGTGTGACGATTGGTACGGACGCTAAGACGATTGCCTTTACCAATAATTGCACCCTGCAACCTGACCTTGGTGTCCTCCTCGACACCCTGCCTTACATTGTCATCCTTGCTGTGGTAGCTGGCGGCGTTGCCCTGTTGATGCTGCGTAAGCGCCGTAAGGAAGATGACTAAAGGGGGCTGACCGCATGGCGAAGAAGAAAGCGCCCCAGCGGCTGGCCGGTGCCGAGGAAAGCTGTATCAGCCCGGAGCAGGAAGCAATCATCCAGTGGTTCCGGACGGTGAAATTCCGCAAGAACCTGCTGGGCGGCGTGGACGAAGCGGCAATGTGGAAGAAGCTGGAAGAGCTTTACGCCCTGTACGAAGCCGCCATCCGCGCCGAGCGCACAAGGTACAATGTGCTGCTGGAAGCCTCTCCGTCAAAGCCTGACGGCTTTGCCACCTCCCCTGATAGGGGAGGCAAGACAGGTGCTGCGCAGCCGGAAGCATCTGGCACCGGTGAACCCGGGAACGTAAACCTGGCTCCCGCCAAAGTTGACAGTTTTGCCAAGGGCTCCCCTACTAGGGGAGCTGGCACGGCGAAGCCCGTGACTGAGAGGTTTAACCCGGAATCTGACAGCTCTGACCCCCAAAAGGAGGCGCATTCCGATGCACCCGCTGGACAATGAAGCCCTGAAGCAGGGGGCAAAGGCGGTGCGCCGCCGCAGGCTGGACGCTGAGAACCGGCAGGATTTTATCAGCCTGCTGGGCCGCGTTGTGGTGATCCTGCTGTGCGCCTGGGTGCTGTTCACGCAGGTGTTCCTGCTCACGCAGGCCAAGGGCAGCAGCATGTTCCCCGCGGTAAAGGATGGCGACCTGCTCATCTGCTACCGCCTGCAAAAAAACTACGCAAAAAACGACGTTGTGGTCTACACCCAGGGCGGCAAGCTCCGGGTGGGCCGCATCCTTGGGCGCGAGGGCGACCTTGTGGCTCTGGACGACAGCGGCACCCTTGTGGTGAACGGCGCGGTGCAGAGCGGCGAGATCCTCTACCCCACCTACGCAAAAGACGCGCTGGAGTACCCCTACACGGTGCCGGAAGGCTGCGTTTTTGTGCTGGGCGATTACCGCACACAATCCGAGGACAGCCGGGATTTTGGCCCGGTTCCGCTGGAGGATGTGCAAGCAAAAGTAATTACACTACTGCGGCGACGCAGTCTGTAATACCACGGAGGCCGGAAGAAGCTGCCGGCATCCTGCCTGTGAACCGCGGAGTTTGGGCCGCGGCACAGGAGTACGAACTATTTCTTACTAGGGAGGAATAACAATGAAACTGAAGAAATTCTTCGCGGGCGTTCTGGCTGCCGCCATGATGCTCACCGTCGGCGCAACCGCAGCGTTTGCGACGGAAGGCAATAAAGTTGATGCTCGCTATGAGGGCACGGCTGGCGAATACAATGCGAAGATGTTTGTGCCGGTTGATGGCAAGGCTGAAATTGATTTAACCAAGGTTCTGACGGTTGTTAGTGGTACTGCACCCGATAGCATGAAGTTTAACTTTAATGTTTATGAGGGTACGGAAACTACCGGTACAGCACTGGATACTAAATCGGTGGAATTTAACGCAGGTAATTATACTTCTAAGGGTGGCGAAAAAAATAATGGTGTCTATACTGGCACCTTTAAGCTGGATGTTGCGAAGCTGACTGAAGGTAAGTCTGTTGGTAAGTATACTTTTACCATCGTTGAGAGCATGGACAAGGCATACCAGTCTGTGACTGCTGAGCGTGGTACCGTGAAGATGGTCATCAGCAAGGTCAATGCAAAGGAAGTTGATTCTACTGCTACTGCTGATTTTGGTTATTTTGTTGCTCTGTATGATAGCGAGGGTAATAAGATTCTGGCCACCGATGCTTTTAAGAATAAGTATGGTGATGGCAACATTCAGAATTTGAAGTTGAGCAAGACTGTCCATGGTGCACTTGGCAACTTGAGCAAGGACTTTACCTTTAAGATTAAGTTCACTAAGGCAGATGCCCTGCAGAATAATACTGATACTGGTCTGTATAAGGGACCTCAGGTTGCAGAATTGAGCAGCACTGCAACCATTAAGGATGGTACTACCGATATCGCTAAGAGCGCATATCTGGAGCTGGATAAGGAATATACTGTTACTCTGCGTCACAATGATTCTCTGAACCTTTCCAACCTGCCTGCTGGTATTAAGTATGAAATTTACGAGGATGGTTCTCAGGTAGAAGCTGGTGCTGTTGTTGTTACTGTTGACAATGTGAAGTACACTGTTACTGTTACTGATACTGCATTTGACACCACTGAGACTACTAAGATCAAGGGTACTGTTAATAATACCGACGTGACTGCAGCTTTCCAGAACACCAATCCTGATTCCCCCGACATGGGCGTTATCCTCGACAACGCTCCTTACATTGCACTGCTGGCCATCGTTGCCATTGGTGGTGTGGCCCTGATGCTGAACAAGCGCCGCCGCGACGAGGAGTAATTGCTCGCGGTAGATTAAACCCCACCGTCATCCCTTGCGGGATGCCACCGCCCCTAGTAGGGGCGGCCTTGGCAAAACCGTGAAACTTTGCGCCATGCCAAGGGCCCCCCTATTAGCGGGGGCTGGCACGCGAAGCGTGACTGGGGGGTTATCTCAGCACAAACTTAACGAATAACCACTTATTTGAATTTGCTTAACCGGAGGTGGGCTGTATCAACTGGCAGAGAAAAGCGTTGAGGGCAGCCGACTTTCTGGTGAGCGCGGTGGTCGTGCTGTTCCTGGTGGTCGCCGGGGCGTATTCAGCCTATGCCCTGTGGGACAACTCGCAGGTGTACGCCGCCGCAGACAATGTTCAGGCAGAGCTTTTGCAGTTCAAGCCCAAGGCGGGCGCGGATAATGGCGCAAGCTTTGAGGAGCTGCTGGGCATCAACCCGGATGTCTGCGCGTGGGTCACACTGGACAACACCGCCATTGACTACCCTGTGGTACAGGGCGAGGACAACTTTACCTATGTGAACACCGATGTCTACGGTGATTTCTCGCTGGCAGGCAGCATCTTTTTGGATGTGAACTGCGACAAGAACTTCACCGACCCTTACTCTCTGCTGTATGGTCACCACATGGAAGAGAGCAAGATGTTCGGTGATCTGGATCTCTACAAGGACGCAGAGTTCTTTGCAGAGAACACCACCGGTGAGCTGATCCTGCCCGACCGCACCTATGATCTTAAAACCTTTGCATGTCTGCTGGTCCCTTCGTCTGAGAGCGCGATCTTCCAGCCCCAGCGCTGGGACAGCGACCTGCAGGGGTTGTACACCTTTGCGCAGGAGAACGCCCTGAACCTGAACACCGAAACGCTGGCCGCCATGAAAGCGGCGGGCGATGACGCTCAGGTGCTGGCGCTGTCCACCTGTTCAACGGAGTTTACCGATGCACGCACCATTCTTCTGGCGTGGATGATCCCGTCCGCGTCGGATTCATAAAGGAGAGGATGAAATGAGGTTCCGTAAAATCGCGGCAGCACTCCTGACGCTTGCGTTGGGGTTCTGCCTGTGTCAGCCGGCGGCATTTGCGGCCACCACGGCTGACCAGCATACACAGCTGCAGGAGCTTCCGGTTTCCATTCAGTCCACGGGGGAAACACCTCTCCCAAAGGAAACACTGACTGTGGAACTTGAGGCTGTGGACAATGCGCCCCTGCCCGAGGTGACCACTCTGGAGATCACCGACGGCGAGACCGGCAGCTTTGGCCCCATCAGCTACACCAAGCCCGGCTATTACGTTTACACCGTGCGCCAGCACGCCGGTGTAAACACCCGCGGTACCTACGATGAAACCGTGTACTATCTGCGCGTTTCCGTGGTGTGGGACAACGACAAGCTGGTGGCCCGGATGGCCGTGCACACACAGGCCGACCTGATGGACGAAAAGGTGAGCAGCATCACCTTCAACAACAGCTACAAGGCCATCGAGACCCCGTACTACCCGGACCCGTATGATCCTGATCCTGTCACCCCGCCCACCCCTTCCACGCCGGAGAACCCGGCCCCGGCGGATGCCCGCCCGACTGTGACTGAAACCACCACCCCTAGTGCACCGGAGCCCACCGCCCCGGCCAGCGTGGTGGCGGATGCCCGCCCGGCCGAAGGCCCCAAACTGATCCAGACCGGTCAGCTGAACTGGCCTATCCCTGTTCTGACGGCAAGCGGTCTGGTGCTGGTGGCCGTGGGTGCCTACCTGATGGAGCGCAGCAAGAAACGTGAAAAGAATGCGTAAAGTATCCCCCGGGCTTGTCTGCATCGTGCTGGGTGTGGTGCTCCTGTTGGCGGCTGGCGGCCTGTACGCCTACAACCGCTACGAGGATGCCCACGCCGGTGCCGAGGCCCAGACCGTGGTGGCCGACCTTCAGCAGAAGGTGGAGACCCCGGAACCGGAGGCAGAGAGCGGCCCCTTGGACCCCGAGCTCCCGGTGGTGGAGATCGACGGCAACGAATATGTGGGTGAGATCTCCATCCCCGCCATCGGCATTGACCTGCCGGTGATGAGCGAGTGGAGCTACCCCCGCCTGAAGATCGCCCCCTGCCGCCAGTTCGGCTCTTCCCGCACCGATGATCTGGTCATTGCGGCGCACAACTACGAGAGCCATTTCGGCAAGCTGACCTCCCTCACAGCGGGGGACAGCGTCACCTTCACCGATATGGACGGCATCGTGAATGAGTACGTCGTGAACAAGGTCGAAGTGCTTGACCCCCACAGTGTGGAGGAAGTGGAACACAGCGGCTACGCCTTGGTGCTGTACACCTGCACCTATGGCGGCAAGACCCGTGTCACCGTCTTCTGTGATCGTGCATCGTAAAAATCAAGGCTGAAAAACAAAAAGAAGCCCCGACATTCGTCGGGGCTTCTTTTTTACTATGTGGGAACTCCCTCCGTCATTGCTAACGCAATGCCACCTCCCTCTCAGAGGGAGGCTTTTCGCTGCCGTAAGGCTCCCTCTGAGAGGGAGCTGTCGCCGGAGGCGACTGAGGGAGTTACTGTTTTTTCCACCGCCGCATCACGCCCATGCCCAACGCATAGGGGCCGGTGTGCACGGCAATGGTGCAGCCGATCTGCAGCAGGACCACATTGCACTCGCAGGTGGGGTACTTGGCGCGCAGGGCGGCGCGGGTCTGCATCCAGAGCCGCTTGCCCTCGTCGGCATCGTAGCCGTAGCCCACCGTGATGCAGTAGTCGTCGGGCGTGCCGTTGTGTTCGGCCAGATAGGTCATCAGCAGGTCGAGGGCCTTCTCAAAGCTCTTCTGGCGGCCGCGGGCCACGCCAGCGGAGAAAATCTCGCCCTCCTTGAACAGGATCATGGGTTTGATGCCCAGAATGTTGGCGGCACGGCCCGTGACTTTGCCGATGCGCCCGCCCTTGATGAGGTAGTCCAGATTACCCACCGTGAAGAAGATCTGGTTGGTGATCTTTTCCGCTTCCAGCCAGGTCACGGCTTCGTCCAGCGTACAGCCTGCATCCCGCATGGCCACCGCGTTTTCCACCACGATGGATTCGGTCACGGTGGCGGCGGTGCTGTCAATGACCTCGATCTTAGCATCGGGGAAATCCTCCAGCACCAGCTCCCGGGCGTTGCGGGCACTGCCCACGCAGCCGCTCATCTTGCTGGTAAAGCAGATGCAGAGCACCGGGCGGCCCGCCTCGGCATGGGCCCGGAAGGCGGTTTCAAAATCCTCCAGCGAAGGCAGGCTGGTCTTGGGGTAGGCCGAGGGGTTATCTACCATGAACTGGTAGAAATCGCGCACGGCGATCTCCTTGCCTTCCTTGCGGTAGTGCTCACCGTCCAGCGAGACATAGAAGGGGATGATCTCAATATTCAGTGTTGCGGCCGTCTCAGGGGTCAGGTCACAGGCGCTGTCCGTGATGATATCAAACATAGTCACGCTTCCTTTTCAATGCGGCGGGTTCTGTGGCGCGGATCAGACGTTGTGGTGGATGTAGGCCTCACGCTCGGCACCCACGGAGATGTAGGTGATCTTGCAGCCAATAGCCTTTTCCAGATACTCAACGTAATTGCGGGCTTCCTGGGGCAGATCCTCCCACTTGCGGGCGGCAGTGATATCGCAGTGCCAGCCGGGCAGATACTCCACCACGGGCTGTGCGGTGTCCAGAGCCTCGCCCATGGGGAAGCGCTTGGTGATGGTGCCGTCGGTCAGCTTGTAGCCGGTGACCATGGGGATCTTCTCCATGTAGTCCAGCACGTCCAGCAGGGTCAGGGCAACCTCATCGCAGCCCTGGCAGAACACGCCGTAGTGGCTTGCCACCAGGTCGATGGGGCCAACGCGGCGGGGACGGCCGGTGGCTGCACCGTACTCGTGGCCAGCCTCACGCAGGGCGTGCTTCTCTTCCTCGGTCATGGCCAGCTCAGTGACAAAGGGGCCGTCGCCCACGCAGGAGGAGTAAGCCTTCATCACGCCGATGCTGTTGGTCAGCTTGTGGCCCGGGATGCCTGCGCCGATGGGGGCGTAAGCACCGATGACGTTGGAGGAGGTGGTGTAGGGGTAGATGCCGAAGTCGATGTCGCGCAGAGCGCCCAGCTGGGCCTCGAACAGCACCTTCTTGCCGGCGGCATCAGCGTCAGCCAGATACTGGCCCACGTCGCAGATGTAATCCTTGAAGATGGCGGCATACTTCTCCAGCCATGCCCACATCTCGTCCACGCTGATGGGGGCGGAGTGGTAGCTGCCCTCCATCACCAGGTTCTTGGAATCCACCATGGTCACCAGGCGCTTCTTCACGCTGTCGTCCAGGTGGAGCAGGTCGCCCATGCGCAGGGTCTTCTTCATGTACTTGTCACCGTAAGTGTAGGCGATGCCGCGCTTGGTGGAGCCGAACTGTGCGCCGGTCTTGGCCAGGCGGGCCTCTTCCAGGCCGTCCTGATCGACATGGTAGGGCATGGTGATGGTGGCCCGGTCGGAGATCTTCAGGTTATCGGGGGTGATGGAAATGCCATGCTCCCGCAGATTGTTGATCTCGCCGTCCAGATGATGCGGGTCGATGACCATACCGTTGCCCATCACGCAGACAACGTTGGGGCGCAGGATGCCGGAGGGCAGCAGATTCAGCACGAACTTGCCGCGCTCGTTCTTCACGGTGTGGCCTGCGTTGTTGCCGCCCTGATACCGTGCAACGATGTCATAATCCTGGCTGATCAGATCGACCATGCGGCCCTTGCCCTCATCGCCCCAGTTGATACCCGTAATTGCAGTAAGCATAATAAATGACCTCTTTATCATTTTTTCAAAAGACAGCCTTTTCCGTGCACCTTGCCCGGGATACGCCACCTTGGGAATCTGTACCGCCCGCGGAAATGTCCGCAACAATACAATTATAGTATAGCACGAAACGCGGAACAAAAAAAGAGGGAAGAAACACTTTTCTCTCAATTATCCGCCAGGCGCTCCTCTTCGTGATGCTGCTTTAGTTCTTCTTCCCCAGCTTGTGCACAGTGCCATCCGGCTCTTTGATCGAGGTGTTGTTCAGCTGGGCGCGCAGGCTGGCCTTTACGTCCGCAACATACTCCTGCCGCAGGGCCTGCTGCTCTGCCTTTTCGGCATCGGTCAGGCCGGTAGTCTTGCTCTTTTTTGCCAGCTCGTTGATACGGGCGATCTTCTCGTTTGTCATCGCAGTTCTCCTATTAGATAAAATGTGATATAATATGACCGGGATGCCCCTTCCGGCAGCTGCGGCTCTTTTGGCGAGGCAGCAGGAGGGAGCTATTTGAATCAAAGCAAGTATAACAAAGGATGAAACCGATGTCAAAACAGTTGAATTTTGCACAGCAGATGGACGAAGTGTTGAAAACGCTGGGGCCGCAGCGGCCAAAGCTGCTGCTCCATGCCTGCTGCGGGCCCTGTTCCAGCGCCGTGCTGGAAAAGCTGTGCCGGTATTTTGAGATCACGGTGCTTTACTATAACCCCAACACCTGGCCTGCCGAAGAATACTACCGCCGGGGCGAGGAGCTGAAAAAGTTCGTGGCGCAGGCGCACCCGCTGGGGGTCACGGTCATCGAGGACCACTACGACCCGCAGGAGTTCTATACGGCTGTGCAGGGGCTGGAAAACGAGCCGGAGCGGGGCGGGCGGTGCACCGTCTGCTACCGTTTGCGGATGCGCCGGGCGGCACAGTACGCAAAGGAGCACGGTTTTGATTGGTTCACCACCACGCTCTCCATCAGCCCCCACAAGGATGCTGCCCGCATCAATCAAATCGGGCAGGAGCTTGAAGCCGAATTCGGCATCAGGCACCTGCCCTCGGATTTCAAAAAGCAGAACGGCTACCTGCGCTCCCTCCAGCTTTCGGAGGAGTACGGGCTTTACCGTCAGGATTACTGTGGGTGTGAGTTCAGCGCAAAGGCGAGGGGATGAACCGCTCAGTCGCCTGCGGCGACAGCTCCCCTGGCAGGGGAGCCAAGCAGCGCTTCTTGCCTCTCCTGCCAGGAGAGGTGGCATTGCGAAGCAATGACGGAGAGGTTTACTCCTCCCGCATTCTGGACACCAGAATCGCAAAGATGATCAGCCCCACACAGGGCACGATGTTGGTTGCCATACCAACAGCAAGACCGGCGCTTTCAGCTACCTTGCCGATGACCCAGGGCATCAGGATCGCGCCGCTGGATGCCACCGGCAGCATGATGCCCATGCTGGTCACGGTGGTCATTTTACCGGCGCTGGCCACGGCGGTGGGGTTCATACCGGCCATGGAGAAGGCAAAGGCGAACAGCAGCAGGATGGCAGGCAGCTGGCTGTGGGTCTGCATCATGGCAAAGTAGAAGGCAGTGCAGAAAACCGCCATAAACACCATGGCCTTACGGGGCTGTTTGAGTGGGAACACAAAGGCGATGAGCAGGCGGCCGATCAGGGTGGCACCCCACATCACGGTGACGGTATAGGCCGCCAGCGTGCCTGCAATGATGCCGCTGTCCTTGAAGTAGGTGACCATCCAGCCCACAACGCTCTGCTCGGCGGCGTTCTGGCAGAACAGCAGGCCGGTGAGCAGCCAGAAGCGGGAGGAGCGCAAAAAGCTCCAATCGGTGACAGCTTCTTTGGCCTTGGCGCGGCCTGCCATGGGGGTGAACAGGTATACCAGCCAGAGCACCAGACCCAGCGCTGCCAGCGCCAGCACGGCCAGCGTGGTGCTGACCTTGGCAGCGGCAGAGATCAGAAAGGGGCAGAGCAGGGCACCGCAGGCGTAGCAGGCGTGCATGGTGTTCATGCCCCGGGTGCGGTCTGCAGAGTTGCCGCTGACAAGAATGGTGCAGGTGTTCAGGACACTGCCCTTGGCAATGCCTACAATGAAGAAGGCCAGCGCCAGCAGAATGGGCAGGCCGGTCAGGCCCATCAGGCCGTAGCCCACCGCATAGCCGATGGTCAGAAGCAGGACGCTGGGCTTCATGCCCATTTTTCCCACCAGCGCACCGGCCAGCAGGCCCGCCAGCAGGTTGCCGATGCTCAGCAGGCTGAGCAGGGTGCCGGTCATGCCGTAGGCAAAGCCGTATTCTTCCTGCAGCAGGCTGACCACCACACCGCTGGAAATGGTGCAGATGCCGCTGAAAAAGAAGGTGACGAAGCCCGCGTTCCGCAGGCGGGTGTTCCGTTGTTCCATGGGGTTCTCCTTGCAGTATTCGGGGGCGCAGCGCCCGTAGTTGCTTTTATTAAAGCATATTCTGGTCAGAAAGCAAGGGCTGTTGAGCCAGCAGAAGCAAAATCAGCGCCCAGTGGAAGCGCCCTGCCGTTCGGTGGGGCGCTTCTGGATTTTATTTTGCGTCTCCTATTGACAATGATCGAATCGTGCATTATGATATTGTACGGCATCAAACAGTTCTAAAGAAAACAATCCTGTCACAAACAATTCAAAAGGGAAACCATTATGCACGATGAAAGCACCAAGCAGCCCTGCTGCAACCCCCCATGGGAGCCGCCGCAGGTCATCCCGGCACAGGTGCGCCGGGTGAACAACCTGATCTTCCGCAAGATCAACCAGTTCCACCGGGAGAACAACGTGGACAACGTGACCCCCATGCATGACTGGATCATGAGCTACCTCTACTGGCACAAGAACGAACCTGTGTACCAGCGCGATATCGAACGGGAGTTCTCCATCACACGCTCGACTGTGACGAACATCCTGCAGCTGATGGAGCGCAAGGGCTACATCGAGCGCCAGAGCGTGCCGCAGGATGCCCGGCTGAAGCGGCTGATCCTGACGGAAGAGGGAGGCCGCGTCCACGAAAAGACGATGCTCTCCCTGCACCAGACCGATGAGTTTGTGGCCGGATTGCTGACGGAAGAGGAAAACGCAGAGCTTCTGCGGTTATTGAACAAGCTGCGCAAGGGGCTGGAATGACCCCTGCAAATAAACTTCAGGAGGATTACAACAGATGATCAAAAAACTTGTGTCACATCTGGGCGAGTACAAGCGCGCCGCGATCCTGACACCGATCTTCTCTGCTCTGGAAGCCATCATGGATGTGCTGCTGCCCACCATCATGGCCTTTATCATTGACCAGGGCATTGAAAAGGGCGATATGAACGCCGTTGTCAAGTACGGCCTGCTCACCTTCCTGGTGGCGGCCATTGCCCTGCTGCTGGGCGTGCTGGCCGGCAGGTTTGCTGCCACGGCATCCACCGGCTTTGCAGGCAACCTGCGCGATGCGATGTATGAGAATATCCAGCATTTCTCGTTCTCCAACATCGACAAGTACTCCACGGCCGGTCTGGTCACCCGTATGACCACCGACGTGACCAACCTGCAGAACGCGTTCCAGATGATCGAGCGCATGTGCGTGCGTGCCCCCGTCCATCTGGTTTTCGCGCTCATCATGGCCTCCATGATCAGCCGCTCGCTGACCATGGTGTTCCTGGTGGCCATCGTGTTCCTGGTGGCAGTGCTGGCAGGCATTATGGTTCCCACCTTCGGCATCTTTGATAAGGTGTTCAAGAACTACGATAACCTGAACGCCTCCGTGCAGGAGAATGTCTCGGCCATCCGCGTGGTCAAGAGCTTTGTCCGGGAGCACTTTGAGAACGAGAAGTACACCAAGGCCTGCGAGAGCCTGTACAAGCAGTTCGTCCACGCCGAGAGCCGCCTGAGCTTCAACAATCCCGCCATGCTGGTCTCTGTGTACGGCTGCAACATCGCCCTGAGCTGGTTCGGCGCACATTACGTTCTGAACGGTGCAATCACCACCGGCCAGCTGAACGCCCTGTTCGGTTACATTATGAACATCCTGATGGCCCTGATGATGCTGAGCATGGCCTTTGTGATGATCGCCATGTCCGCCGCTTCTGCCCGCCGTATCGTGGAAGTGCTGGATGAGACCACTGACCTGCCCCCGGCAAAGCAGCCGGTGCAGCAGGTGGCAGACGGCAGCATTGAGTTTGACCACGTTACCTTTAAGTATAAGCACGGCTCCGGCCAGCCTGTCCTGAACGATGTCACCTTCAGCATCCGGCCGGGCGAGACGCTGGGCATCATCGGCGGCACCGGCAGTGCAAAATCCAGTCTGGTGCAGCTGATCCCCCGCCTGTATGATGCCGAGACCGGCTCTGTCAAGGTGGGCGGCGTGGACGTTAAGGATTACAGCCTGGATGTCCTCCGCCGGGAAGTCTCCATGGTGCTGCAGAAGAACGTTCTGTTCAGCGGCACCATCCTCGACAACCTGCGCTGGGGCGATGAGAACGCCAGCGAGGAAGAGTGCATCCGGGTGGCCAAGCTGGCCTGCGCCGATGAGTTCATCGAGCGCTTCCCCGACAAGTACAATACCTGGATCGAGCAGGGCGGCTCCAACGTGTCCGGCGGCCAGAAGCAGCGCCTGACCATTGCCCGCGCGCTGCTGCGCAAGCCCAAGGTGCTGATCCTGGACGACAGCACCAGCGCCGTGGATACCGCCACCGATGCCAAGATCCGCAAGGCCTTCCGGGAGGAGATCCCCGGTACCACCAAGATCATCATTGCACAGCGCATCTCCTCCGTGCAGGATGCAGACCGCATCCTGGTGCTGGACAACGGCCAGATCAACGGCCTGGGCACCCACGAGGAGCTGCTCAAGACAAACAAGATCTATCAGGAAGTTTACAACAGCCAGACCCAGGGCGGCGGCGATTTTGACAAGCAGGGAGGTGAGCAGTAATGGCACAGGTGAAAGAAGTAAAGGGCCCCGGCCCCCGTAGGATGGGCGGCCCCAAGCCGAAGGTCGAGAACCCGGGCAAGCTGCTCAAGCGGATCATGGATGAGGTGTTCAAGCACTATCTGCCCCACTGCATCCTTGTGCTGGTCTGCATCATCGTCAGCGCGCTGGCAAATGTGCAGGCAAGCCTTTTCCTCAAGACCCTGATCGATGATTACATCGTCCCCATGACCAAGCAGGCCACGCCGGACTTCAGCCCGCTGGCAGGCGCACTGGTGCGCATCGGCTGCATCTATGCCATCGGCGTGCTGGCCGCATGGCTCAACGCCCGTATCATGGTCAACGTGACCCAGGGTACCCTGCGCAACCTGCGCGTCCAGCTTTTCACCCACATGGAAAGCCTGCCCATCCGGTATTTTGACTCCCACCCCCACGGCGACATCATGTCGGTGTACACCAACGATGTGGACACCCTGCGCCAGATGATCAGCCAGAGCATCCCCCAGCTGGTGTCCAGCGCCATCACCATCGTGTCCGTGTTCACCAGCATGTGCCTGATGAGCTGGCAGCTCACCGTTGTCACCATGCTGATGGTGACCCTGATGCTGTTCTGCTCCAAGAAGATCACTTCCATGAGCGGCAAGTACTTTGTGGCCCAGCAGAAGGATCTGGGTAAGGTGAACGGCTACATCGAAGAGATGATGGAGGGCCAGAAGGTCGTCAAGGTGTTCACCCACGAGCAGAAGGCTCTGGATGGCTTCCGGCAGCTGAACGATAAGCTGAAGGAAAGCGCCAAGCAGGCCAACAACTACGCCAACATCATCATGCCCGTTACCGCACAGCTGGGCAATATCAGCTATGCAGTCTGTGCTCTGGCGGGCGCAGCCATGGCCGTTGGCAATGTCGGCGGCATGACCCTGGGTACCGTGATGGCCTTCCTGAGCCTGAACAAGGGCTTCAATATGCCCATCAGCCAGGTGTCCATGCAGGCCAACAGCGTGATCATGGCACTGGCCGGTGCGGAGCGTATCTTCAAGATGATGGACGAGACCAGCGAGGCCGACGAGGGCTATGTCACCCTGGTCAACGTCAAGTATGGCAAGGATGACGAGCTGGTGGAGACCACCGAGCGCACCGGCATCTGGGCCTGGAAGCATCCCCACCACGACGGCACCACCACCTACCACAAGCTGGCGGGCGACATCACCTTTACCGATGTCGATTTTGGCTATGTGCCGGAAAAGACTGTTCTGCACGGGATCAACCTCTATGGCCGCCCGGGCCAGAAGATCGCCTTTGTCGGCTCCACCGGTGCCGGCAAAACGACCATCACCAACCTGATCAACCGCTTCTACGATATCGCAGACGGCAAGATCCGGTATGATGGCATCAACATCCGCAAGATCAAAAAGGACGATCTGCGCCGCTCTCTGGGCATCGTTCTGCAGGATACCCACCTGTTCACCGGCACGGTCATGGAGAACATCCGCTATGGCCGTCTGGATGCCACCGATGAGGAGTGCATTGCCGCCGCAAAGCTGGCCAATGCCGATGGCTTTGTCAAGCGTCTGCCCGATGGCTACAACACCATGCTGACCAACGACGGCGCAAACCTGTCGCAGGGCCAGCGCCAGCTGTTGGCCATTGCCCGCGCCGCAGTTGCCGATCCCCCGGTGCTGATCCTGGACGAGGCGACCTCCTCCATTGATACCCGCACCGAGGCGCTGGTCCAGCGGGGCATGGACGGCCTGATGTATGGCCGCACCAGCTTTGTCATTGCCCACCGCCTGTCTACCGTCCGCAATGCAGACTGCATCGTGGTTCTGGAGCAGGGCCGCATCATCGAGCGCGGTAGCCACGACGAGCTGATCGCCAAGAAGGGCAAGTACTACCAGCTCTACACCGGTAATCTGGCCGAAAATTAAAGAAAAGTCGTAAAAAACGGAGCCGCTGTACAAAATGATGTGCAGCGGCTCCGTTTATTTTCAATTTGTTCAAATTCCTCACAAAGAAACTCCATTTTTATCCTGTACAATAAGGGTGCAGTCAGGGAGGAACAGAAAAACATCCTCCCAAGATGCCATGCAGGCAATGAAAACCGCGCATCTCCGGCAGAAACCGGGCGGCGCGGCCCCTTTAAAAAACACTGTCCCCTGCTGATGCGAGGCAATAGCCAAGGCAGCGGACAGACTACCAACCATCTCCTGACAGCCGCAAATGTTTGGGAGTTCTCATACACAGCCAGCGCCGCTTTCTCCTCCTTTCCACGGCGCTGGCTGTTTTTGTTTGGCTTCCGCCGCCATCTCAGCGGCAGGTGGCTATCCGATCAGCGCGTTCAGCTCAGATTCCTTTAATCTGGGCAGAGAGGAGACAGGGAGCATCATTTTCTCCATCCGATACAAGACCAGAGCGGGGCTCTGGTCTTTTTTTGCGGCAGAAGCCATAACACTGCGTGTAAAGGCGAGAATCCTGTCCTTTTTGTAGAAAAAGATCAGCTGCACATGGCCGGTGAACAGGGCAAACAGGGCTGTGCGCAGTTCCCGGGAGCCGAAGAGGAGGAGCAGGTCGCTCTCCTCTAAAAAGAGAACGTCTGCCCGGTCAAGAAACTGCAGGGCGGTCTGGCACAGGGCCTCCCGCTGCGGCCAGTAGGGCGCGGCCTGCGCCAGCCGGGGAAGATAGCAGCAGAGCGCCCCGGCATCCCGGGCGGCGGCAAGGGCTTCGAGGTGGGCCAGCCGCAGGGGGCTGTCCACCAGCCCGGCGGAGGAAAAGCAGAAGGCAGAGGAGCCCCGGAACGGGGCGGCCTCCAGCTGTTCCGGCCCAAGGGCCAGCCCGGCGGTGTGGGCACGGTAGGGCAGAGCGGTGTCTGCTCCGGTGAACACCACCGGTGTGGGGAAGGTATCCGTGAAGCAGAGCAGGGAGCAATCCACACCATCCCGGGCAAGCCGGGCCGCCAGCTTGCGGCCGAAGGGGTCGGCTCCCAGCTGGGCCAGCAGAGCCGCCTGCCCGCCCAATGTGGCGTACTGGCGGCAGAAGCCTGCACCCCAGCCGCCGGTCTGCGCCCGGAATGTCTCCGTCAGCTCCGGAGCCGTGGCGGCGTTTAGCTCCAACCAGACTTCGCCCAGACACAAAACGGACATGTGCACCCCTCCCTCCGCAAATAAAAATCGGGTTACAGTATACACGATTTGCCCATCGGATGCAACCGATCCGGGGCGAATCCTGACGGAATAAAAGTGCCCGCGGGCAGGAAAGGCTCGATTTTACAAAGACCACCTGTTTTTTACCAATGCCTGTTTTTCATTGCCCAAGGTTTACCTAAGATTTGCCTTACCATGGTTTCCCCTCTTTCTCTGAATGGGTACAATAGAACCGTTCCCAAGAAACATTGCAACAGGGCCCGGGAGGGCTCAGGATAAGAGAGGAATTATCGTATGAAAGAACATAAAATGTCCCGCCGTAACTTCCTGAAGGTGGGTGCTGTGGCATCTGCCGCCGGTCTGATGACTGCTGCCCCTGTGGCTGCAAACGCTGCCGCTCCGGCTGCTTCCACCGCAGCTGACGAGGAGAACTGCTTTGGCCTGTTCCAGAAAAAGCCCAAGTACATCTTCCTGTTCATCGGCGATGGCATGGGCACTGCCCAGATCCAGTCTGCCCGGTTCTATCAGGGCACTGTCACCAACAACGGTGCCATCACCGAGGCAGAGCTGAGCTTTACCCAGTTCCCGGAGGTGGGCAGCGTGACCACCTACGACAGCACCTCCTTCTGCCCGGACTCCGCTTCCACCGCCACCTCCATCGCTTCCGGCAAAAAGACCGAGAGCGGTGTCATCAATATGTGCCCCTGGACCCGTGATGTGCCCTATGAGACCATTGCAGAGAAGCTCCACAAGCAGAAGGGCTACAAGGTTGGCATCGTTTCCACGGTGAACATTGACCACGCCACCCCTGCTGCCTTCTATGCACACCAGAAGACCCGCAAGAACTACTATCAGATCGGCGTGGAGCTGGCAAACTCCGGCTTTGAGTATTTCGCAGGCGGCGAGTTCCAGAAGGTGAACGGCGATGGCACCGGCCCCAACAACCACGAGGTGGCTGCACAGGCTGGTTACAATGTTGTCACCACCCAGGCCGGTGCTGCTGCCCTGAAGGCCGGGGCAGGCAAGACCCTGATCATTGCCGAGAACCTGGCCGATGGCAAGTCCATGAACTACGCCATGGATGCCGCTCCGGGAGAGTGGCAGTTGACCGACTATGTCCGCAAGGGCATTGAGCTGCTGGACAACAGCAACGGCTTCTTTATGATGGTGGAGTCCGGCAAGATCGACTGGGCCTGCCACGCCAACGATGCCGCTGCCTCCATCCATGATGTGATCGAGATGCACAACGCGGTGCAGGCTGCTGTGGAGTTCTATGCCCAGCATCCCGACGACACCCTGATCCTGGTGACCGCTGACCACGAGACCGGCGGTCTGGGCATTGGCTACAAGACCACCAACTACGACACCTTCCTGACCAACCTGGCCCACCAGAAGATGTCCTACGCAAAGTTCGATTCCACCTATGTGAACAACTACGTGAAGAATCAGACTCCTTTTGAGACTGCCATGCAGGATGTGAAGGCAAACTTCGGCCTGACCCTGCCCACCGACCCCGATGCCGCCAACGCAGGCAAGCTGCTGCTGACCGACTACGAGGTGGAGAACCTGCGCACCGCTTACGAGCGCACCCTCAAGGTCGGCTCTTCCAGCCAGAGCAAGATGAGCCAGCAGGATTACGAGCTGTATGGCACCTACATCCCCTTCAGCATGGCCATCTGCCACACCATCAACCACAAGTCCGGTGTGGATCACACCACCTACGCCCACACCGGTGCCATGGTGAACCTCTACGCCCGTGGTCAGGGTGCAGACAAGTTCCGCGGCGTGTATGACAACACCGAGATCTTCCACAAGCTGGCTGAGCTGACCGATGTGCAGTAATTGACCAGCCCATTTGTACCCCAAAGCCCTCCGGGACGAGACGCACCGGAGGGCTTTTTGTGTAGGCAGGAATTGTGCACCCCGCCAAAAATCTGCCCCGCGAATTGGGAAAGATGATGGGAGTTGTGGTTGCAATGGGCCGGAAAAAGGCATATAATAAGACCATCAACAGAGTAAGGCCATGCGCGTTAAGTGCCGCATCAACGGGGAGTTGTGCTGCGGACGAAGGTAAGACCCGCGGTGCATGGCCTGCATCCCGCTGCTGCATGGACTTGGGTGCAGATGGGGCCGTCTGCGGCCCCGTCTGGATGTGAACCGTTGAATCACGCCCTCCTTTGTGCGGTTTGTCACAGGGGAGGGCGTTTTGCATTGCCCGCCCCGCGGTTCCCGAAACAGGGGAGGACAATTGATATGAACCATTCCAGAAATTCCGTCCGCAAGCTCACCATGCTGGCCCTGCTCACTGCCATGAGCATCGTGTTTGCCCGGGTCCTGAGCATTTCCACCGGCTTTGTCCGGTTCAACCTGGGCAGCCTGCCCACCCTGCTGGCCGCTGTGCTGTTCGGGCCGGTGGAGGGCTTTGCCGTGGGTGCAGTGGCCGATATGATCGGCGGCACCCTTTCCGGCTACGCCATCAACCCGCTGATCACGCTGGGGGCTGGCTCCATCGGCCTGACGGCGGGCCTTCTCTGGCGCGCTCTGCCCAACCTGCGGCTGGGCCTGCGCACCCAGATCAGCGTGTTTGCCGGCCATGCGGTGGGCTCCATTGTCATCAACTCGCTGGCACTCCACCTCTTTTATAACTATCCGTGGAGCGTGCTGGTGACCCGCATTCCCAACGCGCTGGTCCTGGCGGCGGTGAACACCGTGCTGGTGCGCCTGCTGCTGGAAAACAAAACGATCCGAGGCATTGCACAATGAACTACGAAGAAGCGCTGAATTATATCCACGCCGTCCAGTGGGCAGGGCACAAGCCGGGCCTGACCCGCACCCGGACCCTGCTGGCCGCACTGGGAGATCCGCACAAGCAGCTGAAATTCATCCATGTGGCGGGCACCAACGGCAAGGGCAGCACGGCGGCCATGCTGGCCTCCTGCCTGCAGGCGGCGGGTTACCGGGTGGGCCTGTATACTTCGCCCTTTATCAACCGGTTCAACGAGCGCATTCAGGTAAACGGCCAACAGATCCCGGACGAGGCGCTGGTGCGACTGGTGGAGCGTGTGAAGCCCGCTACCGATGCCATGACCGATATCCCCACCGAGTTCGAGATCATCACGGCGTTGGGGATGCTCTGGTTCGCTGAGACGAAATGCGACATCGTGGTGCTGGAGGTGGGCCTGGGCGGCACGCTGGATTCCACCAACGTCATCGACCCGCCGGAGTGCGCGGTCATCACGGCGCTGGGCATGGATCATGTAAAGGAGCTGGGCCCCACCCTGGCCGATATCGCATCGGCCAAGGCGGGCATCATCAAGCCGGGCAGTCCGGTGGTGAGCTATGGCGGTGTGCCTGAGGCCGATGCCGTCATCGCCCGTACGGCGGCAGAGCGGCACGCGCCGCTGACCGTGGTGGACCTCAGCAGGCTGACCATCGAGGACGGGGATCTGGATACTGTCACCTTTGATTTTGACGGCCTGAATGGCATCCGCCTGCCCCTGATCGGCAGCTATCAGCCCCGGAACGCCGCCACGGCCATTACGGCCCTGCGGGTGCTGCGCAGCCGGGGCTGGAACATCCCGGACAGCGCCATCCGTGCCGGTCTGGAACAGGTGCGCTGGCCGGGCCGGTTCGAGCTGCTGCGGCATTCGCCCGTCTTTTTGCTGGATGGCAGCCACAACGCCCACGGAATGCGGGCTACCGTGCAGAGCCTGCGGGACCGCTTTCCGGGGCAGAAGTTCGTGTTCCTGCTCAGCATCATGGCGGACAAGGATGTGGACGAGATGCTGGCACTGCTCCTGCCGCTGGCCGGGCAGTTCGTCACCGTAGCGGCCCATACCCCCCGCGCCATGTCCGCCGAGACGCTGGCCGAACAGATCCGCGCCCGGGGCGGCAGGGCCGAGCCTGCTCCCACCATTGAAGCCGGTGTGGCCCGGGCGGTCGCCCTTGGGGGCACCGGCCCCGTGTGCGCGCTGGGCACGCTCTACTTCTCCGGCGATGTGCGGGAAGCGTTTGCAAAATTGAACCAGTAAAGAAGAGGGGCTGCGGCACACGGGAAAAACCGGTGCAGCAGCCCCCTTTTTGCGGACTGGCTTACAAAAAAATGCCCCGCTGTTTTGTGATGCACAGAACAGCGGGGCAGTATCATTTATGGGGCGGGAATGTGCTCAGGAGATGCGCTTCGGCTCAGGCCTTGCCTGCGCAGCCGAACAGCTCGATCTTTTCCTTGCACTTGTCGATGATGGCCTGAGCGCCGGGAGCCAGCAGCTTGCGGGGGTCGAAGCCCTTGCCCTGCTGATCCTTGCCAGCCTCGATGTACTTGCGGGTGGCCTCAGCAAAGACCAGCTGGCACTCGGTGTTGATGTTGATCTTGGAAACGCCCAGGCTGATGGCCTTCTGGATCATCTCGTCGGGGATGCCGGTGCCGCCGTGCAGGACCAGAGGAATGTTGTTGGTAGCCTTGTGGATGCGGTCCAGAGCCTCAAAGTCCAGGCCCTTCCAGTTGGCGGGGTAAACGCCGTGGATGTTGCCGATGCCGGCAGCCAGGAAGTCGATGCCCAGATCGGTGATCTTTGCGCACTCGGCGGGGTCTGCGATCTCACCAGCGCCCACAACGCCGTCCTCAACGCCGCCGATGGAGCCGACCTCGGCCTCGATGCTCAGGCCCTTGGAGTGTGCCAGAGCGACCAGCTCCTTGGTCTTTTCCACGTTCTCCTCGATGGAGTAGTGGCTGCCGTCGAACATGATGGAGGAGAAGCCGGCCTCAACGCAGGCCTTGCAGCCCTCGTAGGTGCCGTGGTCCAGGTGCAGGGCAACGGGAACGGTGATGCCCATGGTCTCCACCATGGAGCTGACCATGGCGGCAACGGTCTTGAAGCCGGTCATGTATTTGCCTGCGCCCTCAGAGACACCCAGGATAACGGGGCTCTTCATTTCCTCGCAGGCGGTCAGGACTGCCTTGGTCCACTCCAGATTGTTGATGTTGAACTGGGGCACACCGTAGTGGCCATCGCGTGCCTTGATCAGCATTTCGGTTGCATTTACCAACATTATTCATTACCTCCGCAAAATCATTTTGGGGTGAAAAAGCCGTTTTGGATACAAGATTGCGCATCCTTTAACGAACCTAAGGGTAGTATACCCCAATTACAGGATAAAATCAAGGCGGTTCCCGCGGCGTTTTCAACACAAATTCACATTGGGCATTTTGATGTTGGAGATTCTGGCAAAAACCACTGGATCTCCCTTCAAAAAATTGTCACAATTCCGACTTGAATTTTACAAAAAGTACGGCGAAAAGTTTGCGTGTCGAACCTGGGAGGTTGAAAACTCGGTGGAAACTGTGGAATTCCACCCGGAAAGTGGGCGTACAAACTTGATTTTTGAACATTTTCCACCGGGTTTTCAACATGTGGAAAAATTTGAGCCGAATTACCGATTGTATAGCCTGCTGAATGTGGAAAACTTTTGCCTTCGGCAAACATTGCGAAGAATGCCGGGGTATGCTATACTTTAGAATGTATCAGTGTCAAAATATAGTAAAACTGAAACAGAACGAAACCATGGCGCGGCTCAAACGGCCCGCCTTGCCATAGAATGGAAGGAGAACACATCAATGGACGAACAGAAAATGCCGCGCCGCCCCCGCCGCAGCAGCACGGAGGAGCAGCCCAAGAATGAGAGCCTGGTCTACGGCAAAAACCCCGTGACCGAGCTGCTCAAGAGCGGTTCCGGCGTGGATACCGTGCTGATCGCGGAGGGCATGGCCCCCGCCGTGGCAGCTTACTATACCGCCATGGCCAAGGAGGCCGGGGCCACGGTCAAGCGGGTGCATCCCAACAAGCTGCGCCTGATGACCGGCACCGAGAGCCACCAGGGCGTGGCCGCCTTTGCCAGCGAGATCGAATATGTGACCGTGGAGGACCTGCTGAACGTTGCCAGAGAGAAGGGGGAGCCCCCTTTCCTGGTGCTGAGTGACGGCATCGAGGACCCCCATAATCTGGGCGCGGTGATGCGCTCTGCTCTGCTGTGCGGAGCCCACGGCATCGTCATCCCCAAGCGGGGCGGCGCATCCGTGACCCCCACCGTTATCAAGTCCAGCGCCGGTGCGGCCGAGCGCCTGCCTGTGGCCCGCGTGGCCAACATCGGCGAGACCATCCGCCGACTGAAGGATCAGGGGGTGTTCGTCTACTGTGCCGATATGGATGGTGTTCCCCTGCGCAAGAACAACCTGACCGGCCCCATCGCACTGGTGCTGGGCAGCGAGGGCAGCGGTGTATCCCAGCTGGTGAAAAAGCTCTGCGATGGTGTGGTGCGGCTGGATATGGCCGCTCAGGGCACCGGTGTGGACAGCTTCAATGTCTCGGTGGCGGCTGGCATCATCCTGTACGAGATCCAGAGCCAGCGCGCCGCAGAGTAAGAAACAGCGGCCAGACCGCCGTGACCAGAACAGGGAGGGACTAGGATGCCAAAGGATGATAAGCGCAAAGAGCTGACACAGGAAGAGATCGATGCGCAGAACGAGAAGTTCCGCACGTTTTTCAGCACCAGCGTGGCACAGGTGCCCGAAGAGATGAAGCGCCGCGATGAGGAAAAGGAGAATACCGGCAGCCTGCTGGGCAAGCTCTTTCACCGCGAAAAGGACAAAGAGGAGCCAGCCGCCGCCCCGGCCGTGCAGAATGAGCTGCCGCCCACGGGTGAGATCGTGCTGGGCCATGAGGAAGAAGCAGAGGCCGGCCTGGAGCTGGCATTGGAGCCCGGAGAGCTGGAGGAAGCAGAGCCTGTGGCTCTGCCCACCGCGCCGGAAGTCCCCGCAGCGCCGAAGCCGGAACCCCGGCCTGCACCCCAGCCCGAGAAAAAGCCGGAGCCGCCCTGCCGCCGGAAACCCCTGACCCCGCAGGAGCAGCAGGAGGATGCAGAGATGGCCGAACTCAAGGCCATGCTCTATGGCACCCCCAAGCCTGCCCCGGTGGAGGAGGTGCAGGATGCCCCCGAAGAGGTGCTGGCCGTGGAGCCGGAAGCTCCCGCAGCGCCTGAGGGCCCGGCCATCCCCATGGTGTTTGCCGAGGATCAGTCGGTAAAGCAGGCGAAGTCTGCCCCGGAAGCCGCGCCAGAGGTTGAGCCGGAACCGGAAACGGCGTTCCAGTTCTTTGGCAAGGGCGCGGACGAGAACGAGCCGCAGGCCCCTACCCGCACCGAGGCCCCCAGCAAGGACGACAGCATGAGCCTGCCGCTGATGGGACTGGAAGAGGACGAAGCGCCCGCCCGGCCTGCCGCCCCGGCAGAGGAGGCCCCGGCCCAGCCTGCTGAGGAAGCGGCCCCTGCCGCGCCGGAGGCTGAGGAGAAACCTGAAGAAGAAGCCGAGCCGGAAACGCCCGAGCAGGTGGGAGAGAAGCTTCGCCGGATGGGCGCGGAGCTGACGCTGCGGTGCGTGCTGGAGGGCATCCTTGCCGTGGTACTGCTCCACTTTGGCCTTGTTGCCGAGGGGCTGCTGGCCCCTGTGGCCTCCCTTGACCCCGTGATCGCTCCGGCGGCGTTCTATGCCGCCAACCTGCTCTTTCTGGCCGGTGCGCTGGCTGTGGGCTGGCCTGTCCTGCGGGATGGTCTGCAGGGTCTCAAGGGCCGCCCCAGTGCAGACACCATGCCGGCGCTGGCCGCCTGCGGTGCGCTGGTGCAGGCTGCGGTCGCCCTGCTCAACGCCCAGAGCTATCAGAACTCCAGCTGGACGCTGCTTTCCGGCGTGGCCGCACTGGGCCTGTTCCTGGCCCTGCTGGGCAGCCGTGTCCTGCTGACTGCCGTCAGAAACGGCTATGACCTTGCCGCCCGATCCCCTGAGGGGCTGCAGGGCGCATTCCGTGTCCGGGATAAGGACCTGATCCGGGTGCTGGCCCGGAGCCTGGATCAGAAAGACCCCTGGGTGCTGCTCAGCCGCCCTGTCCAGTGGGACGAGGCGCTGGTGGAGCAGAGCTTCGGGGAGCGCGCCAGTGAGCGCCGCGCCCGCAAGACAGCCCTGATCCTGCTGGGTGCCGCCGTGCTCAGCGGGCTGGTGTTCCTGCTGTTTGGCGGCGGGCCCAACGGCATGGCCGCAGCCCTGACCTCCATGCTCTGCATGGGTGCACCGCTGTCCTCCACCTTGGTTGCGGGCATCGCTTCTCTGCGCCTGCAAAAGACCGCAGCCGCCGCCGGTGCCGTGGTGCCCGGCTGGGCTGCCATTGAGGAGCTGGGCGGTGTGGACACCGTGCAGGTGGATGCCGACGAGCTCTTTACCGCAGACAGCGTGAATCTGGAGGATATCCGCATCTTCAAGGGCGGCCGCATCGACCGTGCCATCCTCTATGCGGCCAGTATCCTCAACCACAGCTGCGAGACCCTGCGGGGTCTGTTCCGCCAGATCATCGAGGACCGCACCGAGATCCTGTACCCTGTGAAGGATCTGGAGGTCCACCACGGTCTTGGCTTTGCCGCCTGGTGCGATAACAACCGGGTGCTCATCGGCAACCGGCTGTACATGGAGCGGGAGGGGGTGCCCCTGCCTGAGCAGGAGTACGAGGATGAGCACTCCCAAAACGGCGCGCTGCAGATCCTGTATCTGGCTGTTTCTGGCAGCCTGCACGCCATGTTCGTGCTCCATTATGTGGGCGGCCGCAACGCCGCCCGCGGGCTGGAGGTGCTGCAGCGGGAGAACATCCGCCTGCTGGTCACCTGTGAGGACCCCAGCCTGACGGCCCGCCACATCACCGAGGCTTACCATCTGCCCGAGGGGATGATCACCCTGCTGGATGAGGAACAGTGCAGCGCGCTGACCCCTGCCCAGCCGGACGAGACTGCCCGCTGCTGTATGCTGCATGATAAGGGCTTTGCCAGCCTGATCGGCGGCCTGCGCGCGGCGGAAAAGGCCCAGAACGCCGAGACGAGCGCCACCACGGTGCAGATGGTCTCGGTCTGGTTCTCGGTGGTCATCGGTGTTCTGCTGACCTACGCGGGCAGCATCGGCACCCTGTCGGTGGCCGCTGTCCTGATGTATCAGGCAGCTTGGAGTGCTTTGAGCATTGCGGTCTGCGCCCTGAAACAGCACAACTGAGAATAATTCTCAAATAAATAGGAATTATTCTTGATTTCCTTGGCGAACTCTGGTATAATACTCTCAGAAGGAATGCCCCGGCGGTCACCGGCGGCGAGATGATACGCACACTACGCATCATAAAAGGAGAGCATGAATATGGAACTCAAGGGTACCAAGACCGAACAGAACCTGTGGGAAGCATTTGCAGGCGAGAGCCAGGCCCGCAACAAGTACACCTTCTTCGCCAGTGTGGCCAAGAAGGAAGGCTATGAGCAGCTGGCTGCCATCTTTGAGGAGACTGCCGCCAACGAGAAGGAGCACGCCAAGATGTGGTTCAAGGCCCTGAACGGCGGCTCCATCCCCGACACCATGACCTGCCTGGAAATGGCCGCCGGCGGTGAGCACGACGAGTGGACCGAGATGTATCCCCGCATGGCCAAGGAAGCCAAGGAAGAGGGCTTCCCCCAGCTGGCCGCCCTGTTCACTATGGTGGCACAGATCGAGAAGGAGCACGAGGAGCGCTACCGTGAGCTAGCTGAGAACCTGAAGAACAACAAGGTCTTTGCCCGTGAGGAACAGCAGGTCTGGCAGTGCCGGAACTGCGGCTATACCTACATCGGCAAGTCCGCACCCCTCAAGTGCCCCGTCTGCGCACATCCCCAGAGCTACTTTGAGTTGAAGAAGCATAATTATTAAGCGTTATAAAAAGAAGCGGCTGGTGCGCCAGCCGCTTCTTTTTTGTTGCAATCGGGGAGAAAGTGTGTCATACTTCTACCCAGAGTTTACGGAAAGAGAGGAGAAGCCGCCATGTCATACCGTGCCGCGATCTGTGATGACAGCACGACCGATGCTGAATTTGTGGGGAGCATTCTGCACCAGTGGGCCGCAGAGCGTGGCATTGAGGTGGAGAGTGAGCGCTTTGCCTCGGCGGATGCCTTTCTTTTTCGCTACGCAGAGGACAAAAGCTTTGACCTATTACTTCTGGACGTGGAAATGCCGGGCACGGACGGTGTGACGCTGGCCAAAACGGTGCGGCAGGAGAATGAAGCCGTGCAGATCGTGTTCATCACCGGCTACTCCGATTACATTGCCGAGGGCTATGACGTGGCCGCCCTCCACTACCTGGTGAAGCCGGTCAGCCGCGAAAAGCTCTTTGCTGTTCTCGACCGTGCCTGGGAAAAGCACCGCCGCAACGCCCGGTGCCTGAACCTGGAGCTTTCCGGCGAGCTGGTGCGCCTGCCGCTGTATGAGGTGCGGTATCTGGACGTGCACCAGAATTACGTCACGGTTCATGCCAAGCAGGATTACACCGTCAAGCGGACGCTTGGTGAGTTCGAGGCCCAGCTGGACGAAGGCTTCCTCCGGGTGGGGCGGGGGATGATCCTGAACCTGAAACAGATCCGCCGTGTGACCAAAAAGGAAGTCGTGCTGGCCGATGGTACCGCCCTCCCATTGCCCCGGGGTGCCTATGAGCCCCTGAACCGGGCAATCATTGAGAGGACTTAATGATGAAACTTAAATTCTTTTCAAAGCTCCTCGATAAACGCATCGCCGCTTACCAGCGGGAGCTCATCGAGACCCACTACAAAGAGGTGGACAACATGTACCGCCAGATGCGGGGATGGCGGCACGATTACCGGGGACACATCCAGACCATGAAGGTGCTGGCGGCACAGGGGGATATGGACGGCATCAAAGCCTACCTGGATGCATTGGATACCGACCTGAACACTGTTGATCTGGCTGTAAAAACCGGCAACGCCATGGCTGATGCCATCATCAACAGCAAGATCTCCCTTGCCAAGAGCCGAAATATCCCGGTGCAGATCGATGCCCATATCCCGGTCAAACTGAAAATGAGTGAGCTTGACCTCTGCTGCATCCTGGGCAACCTTTTTGATAACGCCATGGATGCCAGTGCGGAGCTGCCCGAGGAGGAGCGGCTCATCCGGGTATATATGGATATGAAGGGCACACAGCTCTATATCTCCTTCACCAATTTCACGGCAACTAAAAAGCAGAAAAAGCTTGCGGGCCGTTTTGTCACCACCAAGGGCGAGGGCCACGGCTTCGGGCTGGTGCGCATTGATGCCATCGTGGAAAAGCTGGATGGCTACCTCAGCCGCAACAGCGAGGATGGGGCATTCACGACGGAGATATTGATTCCACAGGTGTAAACCTCTCAGGCGCTCCGCGCCAGCTCCCCTGATTGGGGAGCCAAGTTCACGCTGCTACTGGCTTGCCTCTCCTACTAGGAGAGGTGGCAATGCGAAGCATTGACGGAGAGGTTCCTGCAATTCATCCCCCAAATCAGGCGTTTCGTCCCCGGAATGTGTTGGGGGCGATTTTTTGTGTTAGGATCATTGCCAGACAAGTGAAAGGGGATTCCAAAATGGGAAAGAACGAGAAAACCAAAAAGCCAAAGCCCAAATACAATGTCTGGCAGAACACTGCCTACATGCTCTCGGTGGCCTGGGACACCCGACGGAGCGTGCCGCTGCTGGTGGTGCTGCTGGCCGTCTGCACGGCAGGCAAGACCACTGCCGAAATGCTCATCAGCCCGGCGGTGCTGGGCAAACTGGAAAGCGGCGCGCCGCTGGGCCAGCTGCTGGGTGCCATCGGCGGGTTCACCATCCTGCTGTTTGCCCTGACCGCGCTGTGCTACTACATCGACCACCTCACCATGTTTGGCCGGTGCGGCGTGCGGCTGGAGCTGCTGAAGCGCGTCAACACCAAGCGCACCCGCACGGCCTATGCCAACCTGCTGGATGAAGCCTTCCGTCTGATGTATCAGAAGGGCCACGATGCCTGTATGAACAACCGTGCTTCCGGCGAGGCTTTTTGGAAAAGTTGGACGGATATCATGACAAATCTCATCGGCTTCGGGGTGTATCTGGCTCTGCTGTCCGGGCTGAACCCCTGGCTCTGTGTCCTGACGGCCCTGACCGCTGTGGTGAGCTATTTTTCCACCAGGAATATCAACGAGTGGGGCTACCGCCACCGGGAGGAGGGGGCAAAGATCACCCGGAGCCTGCATTACCTGCGCAACACCGCCGAGGGACGCGAGTTCGGCAAGGATATCCGCATCTTCGGCCTGCGGCAGTGGCTCACTGACCTGTACGATTCTGCTTTGCGGCTCAACTATGCCTTTCTCGAAAAGCGGGAGCGCGCCTACCTGACCGCCAACCTCATCGACCTGGCCCTGCTGCTGGTGCGCAACGGTGCGGCCTATGCTTATCTGCTCTGGCTCACCGTGACCAGGGGCCTGCCGGTGTCGGAATTCCTGCTCTACTTCGGTGCGGCCTCCGGCTTTGCCCAGTGGGTCACAGGCCTGATGGAGCAGTTTGCCCTCCTGCGCAAGCAGAGCCTGGACATCTCCACCATCCGGGAGTTCCTCGAGCTGCCGGAACCCTTCCGGTTTGAGGAGGGCATCCCGCTGGAAAAGCGGCTGGATATGCCCTATGAGCTGCAGCTGGAGGATGTGAGCTACCGCTACCCCGGTGCGGAGAAAAACACCATCGCCCACATGAGCCTGACACTGCACCCCGGCGAGAACCTGGCCATCGTGGGCTTGAATGGCGCTGGCAAGACGACACTGGTCAAGCTGATCTGCGGCTTCCTTGACCCCACCGGGGGGCGTGTTCTGCTGAACGGGCAGGATATCCGGCAGTATAACCGCCGGGATTACTACAAGCTGTTTGAAGCGGTCTTTCAGGATTTCAGCGTGCTCTCCTGCACGGTGGCCGAGAATGTGGCCCAGGCCATGGACGGCATCGACGAGGAAAAGGTGCGGTACTGTCTTGACCAGGCAGGGCTGACGGAAAAAATCACATCCCTCCCGGCGGGTATCAAGACCCATGTGGGCCGGGATGTCTATCTGGACGGCGTGGAGTTCTCCGGCGGCCAGACCCAGCGCCTGATGCTGGCCCGTGCCCTGTATAAAGACGCGCCTATTCTTGTGCTGGATGAGCCCACTGCCGCCCTTGACCCCATCGCCGAGGATGATATCTACCAGAAGTACAACGAGATGACCCGGGGCCGCACCAGCCTGTTCATCAGCCACCGACTGGCCTCCACCCGTTTCTGTGACCGCATTCTCTTCCTTGAAAACGGCCGTGTGGCCGAGGAGGGGACCCACGACCAGCTGATGGCCCAAAACGGCGGCTATGCCAAGCTGTTTGCGGTGCAGAGCAAATATTACAAGGAGGGCAAGGCCGTATGAACGAAGAAAAAATGACCCTGAAGGAAAGCGTCCGGCTGACCCTGCGGGCCTGGCGCTTTTACTGGAAAAATACGCCCCGCTTTGTGCTGTCCACCGTGCTGTGGGCACTGGCGGATGCCGTCAGCCCCTATGCCGTGGTCTGGTTCTCGGCCCGGCTGGTGGCTGAGCTGTCGGACGCGCGGGACCCGCAGGCCCTTGCCGTGGATGTGGCGTGGGTGCTGGGCGTGACCGCTCTGCTCACGCTGGTGCGGTCGGTCCTGCTCCACTGGAAGGGCGTGGAGCGGGAACAGCTGAACTGGCAGCTGGGCCATGACTGCTTTATGGAAAAGCAGATGTCCATGGATTATGCCGACGAGGACAGCCAGCAGGTCTACGACCTCTACAATTTCATCCAGCAGAGCGAAAGCTTCTGCGGCGGCGGCAATCCCAACGCTGTGGCGCTGCTGGACAGTGTATCCGCGGCGGTATTCCGTATTCTGGGCGGTGCGGTGCTGTCGGTGGGGCTGTTCACGGCCAGAGTGCCCGCCGGCCCGCTGACAGTCCTCAACAGCCCGCTCTGTGTTCCGGCAGTGCTGGTGCTGATCCTGGCCGTGGCGTGGCTCTCGCCGGTGTGCGCTTCCAGCGCGGGCATCAGCAGCCCGGATATCGAGGAGGAGGGCCGCTGGGGCAACCGGCTCTGGGCCTTCCTCATGGGGGTATGTCGGGACGACAAAAAGGCGCTGGATGTGCGGATGTACGACCAGTTCGAGTTTTTGAAAGATCACGCCGCCGTCTCCATGCCTGCCTTTGAGCGGGCCCGCAAGGGGAAATTCGGCATCCTGAATGCCACGGGCAACGCCGCTTCGGCTCTGCTCATGGGTCTTGCCTACCTCTTTGTATGCCTGAAGGCCTACGGCGGGGCCTTTGGTCTGGGCGCTGTGACCCAGTATGTGGGTGCAGCCACCAACTTTTTTGTGGGCATCGGCGGGCTGTTCACCGCCGTGGGCGACTGCAGATTCAACGCCCCCTACCTGAAAACGCTCTATGACTATCTTGACCTGCCCAACAAGATGTACAAGGGCAGCCTGACCACCGAAAAGCGGAGCGACCGCCAGTATACCGTGGAGTTCCTGGATGTCTCGTTCCGGTACCCCGGCAGCGAGCAATATGCCCTGCGCCACCTGAGCATGACCTTCAAGGTGGGGGAGCGGCTGGCCGTGGTGGGCATGAACGGCAGCGGCAAGACCACCTTCATCAAGCTGCTCTGCCGCCTATACGACCCCACCGAGGGTGTCATCCTGCTCAACGGCATCGACATCCGTAAGTACCGCTACGATGAGTACATGGATATCTTCTCGGTGGTGTTCCAGGATTTCAAGCTGTTCGCCCTGCCGCTGGGCCAGAATGTTGCTACGGCCCAGCATTATGATGTCGCCCGTGCCGCCGACTGCCTGCAAAAAGCGGGCTTTTCCGACCGGTTGGCCCGGATGCCCAAGGGGCTGGACACCTGTCTTTACAAAGATTTGGACGAGGATGGCGTGACCATCTCGGGCGGCGAGGCCCAGAAGATCGCCATTGCCCGGGCCCTGTACAAGGATGCACCTTTCATCGTGCTGGATGAGCCTACCGCCGCCCTGGACCCGGTGGCTGAAGCGGAGATCTACGCAAAGTTCAACGAGATCGCGGGCGATAAGACTGCAATTTATATCAGCCACCGGCTGTCCTCCTGCAAGTTCTGTGATGAGATCGCCGTGTTCGACCACGGCGAGGTCGTCCAGCAGGGCACCCATGAGGAACTGCTGGGGGAGCCGGATGGAAAGTATTACGAACTGTGGAACGCCCAGGCACAGTATTACACCGAAGAAAGCGCGTGAACCTGGCCTCCCTATCAGGGAAGCTGTCACCGGAGGTGACTGAGCGCTTTTTGGCCCTGATGTTCTGCACAAAAAAATCGGAAAAAACTGGAATTCCCGACGAAATCGGGTGCGAAAGCACAGCACTTTGGGCGAAAAACTTGACCCACATTGGCCAGACGTGTAAAATAAATCAATAGTGAGAAAAATCATGGACGCGAAATTTTTCCATGTGTGCGGCATTCCTTTGATCCCATGGGATGAAACAAGGAGGGAAGTTCGACCCAATGAAATGGAAATTCCAAACCGCGGGGCGGCTTCTGGCCCTGCTGGCTCTGAGCGGGGCCCTGCTGGCTGCCCCTTTGCCCGCGCAGGCCGCGCCCGGTGTGCTGACAGGCCTGACCGGAACCGGCTCCAAGCTGGAACTGGAGCTGACAGAGATGGAGCTGGAGATCACAGATGATGACCCCCGCCCCAAGGGTTACCTGTACACCAGCGGCCAGAGCGATTATTACTTCATCGTCTGGATGAGCAGCAACTCCAATGTTGCCACGGTGGATGGCGATGGCAAGGTGACGGGCCGCAATGCGGGCACTGCCATCATCACCGCCATCTCCGACCACGGCGAACGCGCTGCCTGCAAGGTGACCGTGACCCGCAAAAATGAAGAATCAGCCAGAAAAAAGCCCACGCTGGATACCACCAGCCTGAGCCTTGTGCTGCAGTACAATGACCTGCACCCCACCCATCAGCTCCAGTTGACCAACAGCGACCACTCCTTTCTCTATGTCTACCAGTGGATGAGCAGCAACCCCGAGGTTGCCACAGTCAGCGACAAGGGCCTTGTCACGGCTCAGGCGGCGGGCACCACCACCATCACGGCAATGGTCTCCAACGGCCAGGCTTTGCGGTGCAGCGTCACGGTGACTTCGGATATCGGCAAGGTGACTTTGAACAAGAGTGACCTGCTGCTCCGCATCGTGGGCACCCAGGAGCGCCTGACGGCCACCGTTGCGGTGGAAGGCGGCGGCAGCGTGCCCATTACATGGGTCAGCAGCAACCCGGGTGTCGTTACCGTGGATGCGGATGGCGTGGTGACCGCCATTGCCGATGGAGAAGCCAAGGTCACGGCCCTTTCGCCCGCCGGACGCTTTGACGTGTGCAGCGTTGTGGTGGGCATGGCGGCGGAGAAGTACGAATCTGAAGCCGACCTTGCTGACGAGCTCAAGCTCCCTGACCCCTACGTTGCCGTAAGGCTGAATAAACTGGCATAAAGAAAAAGCACCCGCCCATGGCTGTTTTTGACAGCTATGGGCGGTTTTTGCGTGTATGGAAACGGATGCGCTGGGAAAAACTTGCCGAAGAGGAATTTTTTTCAAAAAATATTTTGCGTTGCATGGCGTGGTGTACCTGACACATCCGGCCGCCTCCGGCAGGTGAAAAAGGACAAAATGGCTCGAACGTTGTTTAAGACAGGGAGCGGCTGCCCCACAGAGCGGCGAAATCGCTGCAAAAAAGGCGGCTGTCCGGCATGTTTGACACATTTTACAAGAATTTGACGTAAATGGATTGAATTCACGACTCTTGACAGAAGGCGGGACAAACCAGTATCCTTTTATCCAGAGGAAAGTATTTTATGTCGCCAGACGTTGGAATGCCTGGTGGACAAGTGTGTGTCAGGAGGGAAAGAATATGACCAACTACCGGAACCGAATCGGGGAAGCCATTGCCTTTGCCCGGAACGTGGCGGGCAGATCCCAGCAGGAGCTTGCGGATATGCTGGGGCGGGACAAGCGCACCATTCAGAAATGGGAGCGGGGCGAGATCCGCATTGCGCTGGAGGATTATCTGGATGTATTCGATACTCTGCACCTGCCGGTGGGGCCCTATGAAATGTGGATCCGGCATCCGGAACTCTTTCCGCGCGGCATGGAGGATATCAAGGGCTTCAGCACCGAAAAGAAGCGGAGGACACTGGCGGATTATTATCTGCATCAGGCTGCACCGCTGGAGATCGAGCAGGAGTATTACATCCTGTTCGGTGACCACGGCAGCAACAGCTGCGGCATCCGGCAGGAGCAGCTGGCCAACCTGCAGACTCCGCTCCGTGACCGCAAACGGATCGTGAACCAGATCATCGACAACTACTATGAGGCCCGGGCCATCGGACATCTGACCGACCCGGAGGGCCAGCAGCCAGTGATGCCCATTCTGGAAGCCTGCTACGATGCCAGTGCACGGAGCGTGGAAGCCAACGAGAACCGGTACAGCATCGGCAGCATCGAGGACTATCTGGACGATGCGGCAAAACCGGCAGAAGAGTGAACCGAACAGCAGACGGCCATGTGCAGCCGCCTGCTGTTTTTGCGTTCGGCTGCCTGCGGGAAAATATTGTGAAATTTGCGGATTCCTGCTATACTTATCCTATTGATGAAAAAGAAGGGTGAGGCAAATGGCATACAACATGGGCGGTCGGCGCTTCCGGCCGGTGGGCAGCGGAAAAAAGCGGACTGCGCCGCAGTACGGGCCGGTGGGCACAGGCTGCCCGTTTGTGGAGGAGGCCGTGGCGCGGCTGTACCGGGAGCAGAACGAGGAACATTTCTGGAGCCTGATGAACGCCCTGAACTATGCGCTGGAATTGCAGACCAAGGTACTGGTGCCGCTGGATGCGGCGGTGGACCCCCAGAGCGGGGCCGCCCCCTGGGCGCATCTGCCCATCCCGGAGGAGCGGGCTGAGGGCCTGCCGCCCTGGCTGCTCCACGCCCGGAAAGAGCGGCACTATCTGCCGCTGTTCACCTCGGTAAAGAACGCCGAGGCGGAAAAGGCCAGCGCAACCCGCCCCATGGTGGAGCGCAGCCTGCGCAGCGCCATGGAGTATGCGCTGGAAACGGACGGCATCGATGGTGTAGTGCTGGACCCGTGGACAAGCTCTGCCACGCTGGATGTCTCCCTGCTCAGCGGGCTGCTGAGATCGGAGCGGGGAAGCGACAACCCCGGCGCTCAGGAGCTGGAAGCCGGGCACGCCGCCGCCCGGGCCGGAGATTGGCCGGAGGCAGCGGCCAGCTACACTGCCGCCGCCGAGGCGGGCAGCGCAGAGGCGCTTTCTGCCCTGGGGGACTGCCTGTATTATGGCCGGGGTGTCCGGAAGAATAAGACCCAGGCCCGGCGGATGTGGAAAAAGGCCGCGCAGGCCGGGGAGGTGCAGGCCATGATCGCCCTGGGGGATGACTGTGCCGCATCGGGCGGGGAGATGGCGGAGACCCTGCAATACTACCGCCGCGCCCAGAGCGCTGCCCGGGAGGTGCCGGACATCGCCTACACCCCGCAGGTCTGCCTGCGTCTTGCCCAGTACGAGACCCAGTACCTCTCCCGCAAAAAGGCGCTGCTGCAGGTGGCCGAAGCCGTGCAGGGCTTTCGGATCCTGCAGGCCGAGGGCGAAACGGATGCTGCCGACTGGCTGCGGGAGGCTGAACTGCTGACCGATCAGCTGCTGGCCGACGATAAAAACGCCTGAAACACAGTTTCTTTACATTTGTTCTAAGAAATCGTCATAGGAAACCGGTAAGATATTCAAGGAAATATTCTGCGCCGAAGAAAAGAGGACAAGCACTATGAGCAAAGTGATCGGAATCGACCTTGGCACCACCAACTCCTGCGTGGCGGTGGTGGAGGGCGGCAAGCCTGTGGTCATCACCAACGCCGAAGGTGAGCGCACTACCCCCAGCGTGGTGGCCTTTACCAAGGACGGCGAGCGTCTGGTGGGCGGCGCGGCAAAGCGCCAGATCGCCACAAACTCCGGCCGCACGGTGTCCAGCATCAAGCGGTACATGGGTTCTGATCACCGGGTGCATATCGATGGCAGAGACCTGACCCCGCAGGAGATCAGCGCCATGATCCTGACCAAGATCCGCCGCGATGCCGAGAGCTATCTGGGCGAGCCTGTGACCGAGGCCGTCATCACGGTGCCTGCCTATTTTGACGACAGCCAGCGCAAGGCCACTCAGGACGCGGGCCGCATTGCGGGCCTGAATGTTCTGCGCATCATCAACGAGCCCACCGCCGCCGCGGTGGCTTACGGCCTGGACAACGAAGCCCCCCAGAAGATCCTGGTCTATGATCTGGGCGGCGGCACCTTTGATGTTTCGATCATTGAGATCGAGGACGGCACCTTTACGGTGCTGGCCACCGGCGGCGATACCCATCTGGGCGGCGATGACTTTGACGAGCGCATCGTTGAGTGGGCTGTGGCGGAGTTCCGCAGGTCTGACCGCATCGATCTGACCAAGGACCCCGCCGCCATGGGCCGCCTGAAGGAGGAAGCGGAAAAGGCCAAGAAGGAGCTTTCCAGTGCGCTTTCCGCCCAGCTGAACCTGCCGTTCATCGCGGTGGGCAAGGATGGCCCTCACCATCTGGATCTGAGCCTGGGCCGCCCCCAGTTTGAGATGATGACCGGCGACCTGCTGGCACGCACCGTTCAGCCGGTGCAGAACGCCCTGCGGGATGCCGGGATTTCCGCCAGCCAGCTGGGCAAAGTCCTGCTGGTGGGCGGCAGCACCCGGATGCCTGCTGTGGAGCGGCAGGTCCGGGAGCTGCTGGGCTGTGAGCCCAGCCATACCCTGAACCCCGATGAATGCGTGGCCATGGGTGCCGCCGTGCAGGGCGGCCTGCTGCAGGGCGGCGGAAAGCTGGCCGGTGCCACCGGTGCGGCCGCGCAGGGCCTTGTGCTGATGGATGTCACCCCGCTGACGCTGTCCATTGAGACGCTGGGCGGCGTGGCCACCCCCCTCATCACCCGCAACAGCATGATCCCCACCCGCAAGAGCCAGATCTTTACCACGGCCCGCCCCATGCAGACCAGCGTGGAGATCAACGTGCTGCAGGGCGAGCGCCACTTTGCCCGCGACAACAAGAGCCTGGGTGAATTCAAGCTCACCGGCATCCGCTCCGGCTTCTCCTCCAAGCCCCAGATCGAGGTCACCTTTGACATTGATGTGAATGGCGTGGTCAAGGTGTCCGCAAAGGATCTGGGCACCGGCCGGGAGCAGAACATCACCATCACCGGCAGCACCAATCTTTCTGAGAACGAGATCCAGCGCGCCATGGCCGATGCCGCCGCCTACGAGGAGGAGGATACCCGCCGCAGGGAGCGGCTGGAGCTCCACAATCAGGCCGAGATGCTGGCTTACAAGGTGGATGAGGCCCTCTCTAAGTGCAAAAAGGAGCTGGACAAGGACGAGAAGAACCGAGTCAAGAACGACCTTGCCAGCCTGCGCCGCTGCCTGCGCAAAGATAAGCCCGAAAAGATGAACGAGACCGAAGAAGCGAACCTCCGTCAGGCAAAATCCCAGCTGGAAGCCAGCGCCAACCACCTGATGGTGCTGTACAGCACGGAGCAGGATGCCGACCGGCAGTAAGCGGGCAATTCCCTACTGAAAAACTTCGTTGAAAGGGTTGACAAACCCGGAAGAGTGGGGTATTATGTATGCAATATCACAAAAATGGCTGTGAAGAGAAGAGTAGGTTTTCGCATTGATCCTTCCAGAGAGCCCGGGCGGTGGAAAAGGGCAGGAAACAGGGAACTGAAAATGGTCTCGGAGCCGCGGGGGCGAAGTGCAAGAGTGCTAAGCCTGCGACGGGAGCGCCCGTTATAGCGTCCGGTTGTCGCGTTGCAAAACGCCGCAGCAGTGAGGCTGTCTCTGTGAGGGGACAGTAAACCAAGGTGGTACCACGGAAGTTTTACGCTTTCGTCCTTGTGGGTGTATGCCCGCTGAGGACGGAAGCGTTTTTTATTTTGCTTCCGGTGCAAAGGGTGCGGATTGTGCCGCACCGCACAAAAACATTTTTGTAAAAGTAGAGAGGGAAAACAAAATGTCTAAGATCACTCGTCGTAATTTTCTGAAAGTTTCCGGCGTGGCCGCTGCTGCCGCTGCCCTGACCGCCTGCGGCGGCTCTTCCTCCACTGCAAGCTCCGCCGCTTCCGGTGCTGCATCCTCTGAGGCTGCCTCCACCGCTGCCAAGCTGGACAAGATCAAGGTCGCTGTTCCCAACGATACCACCAACGAGGCCCGCGCTCTGACCCTGCTGGAGAAGAACGGCTTCTTCAAGCTGAAGGCAGATGCAGGCCTGACCGCCACCAAGAACGACATCGAAGAAAACCCCCTGAACGTCAATGTGGACGAGGTCGAGGCTGCTCAGGTGCCCAACGTCCTGCAGGATGAGGACTACGCTGTCATCAACTCCAACTACGCCATCTCTGCCGGTCTGGACCCCATGACCGACGCTCTGGCCATGGAGGATGGCACCTCTGCCTACGTCAACGTTCTGGTCTGCAAGGAAGGCAATGAGGAGGAGCCCAAGATCAAGGCTCTGGTCGCTGCCCTGCAGAGCCAGCAGGTCAAGGACTTTATGACCGAGAGCTATGGCGGCGCTGTGGTCTCCGTTGTGGAGGACCCCACCGACGGCTATGATCCTTCCATCGATTATGACGCACTGAACGGTGAGACTGTCAGCTGCGCTGCCACCCCCGCTCCCCACTGCGAGATCCTGGAGGTCTGCAAGCAGATCCTGGCCGACAAGGGCATTACGCTGGACATCCAGGAGTACGATGACTATGTGATCCCCAACACCATCGTTGAGGATGGCCAGTGCGACACCAACTACTTCCAGCATCAGCCCTATCTGGACAACTTCAATGAGGAGAAGGGCACCCACCTGGTCTCCGTTGCTGGCATCCACGTTGAGCCCATGGGCATCTACGGCGGCAAGCAGAGCGACCTGAGCCCGATCGAGGGTTAAGCGAACTCCCCCAGTCACCTTGCGGTGACAGCCCCCTCGGGGAGGGGGCCTTTGCTTGACCGTTCTGTTTCAGGCTCCCTCCATGAGGGAGCTGGCAAATCCGTAAGGATTTGACTGAAGGAGTTTATTCAACAGCAAGGAGCAATTTCTGTGATCGAGATCAAACACCTTTCCAAGACCTTCCAGATGAAGGACGGCGCAGTGAATGCGCTGAAGGACATCAGCCTGACCATCCCGGATGGCTCGATTTACGGCATCATCGGCATGTCTGGCGCAGGTAAATCCACGCTGGTGCGCTGCATCAACCTGCTGGAGCGCCCCACCGAGGGCAGCGTGGTCATTGACGGCGTGGAGATGGAAAAGCTCACGCCTGCCCAGCTGCGTCAGCGCCGCCGGGAGATCACGATGATCTTCCAGCAGTTCAACCTGCTGATGCAGCGCAGCTGCTTGAAGAACATCTGCTTCCCCATGGAGCTGGCAGGTGTGAAGAAAGAGGAAGCCGAAAAGCGCGCCAAGGAGCTGCTGGAAATGGTGGGCCTGCCCGATAAGGCCAACGCCTACCCGGCCCAGCTCTCCGGCGGCCAGAAGCAGCGCATTGCCATTGCCCGCGCACTGGCAACTGACCCCAAGGTCCTGCTCTGCGATGAGGCCACCAGCGCGCTGGACCCCAACACCACCCACTCCATCCTGACCCTGATCAAGGACATCAACCGGAAGCTGGGCATCACGGTGGTGGTCATCACCCATCAGATGAGCGTTGTGGAGGAGATCTGCGATCACGTTGCCATTCTGGACGGCGGCGTTGTGGTGGAACAGGGCGAGGTGAAGGAGATCTTCGCCAACCCCAAGACCGCCGCGGCAAAGCGTCTGGTGGCTCCCAACGGCGGCAGCGCAGCCCGCGACCTGTCCAGCTTTGCGCCGGACGATCATGTGGTGCGTGTGACCTTCAACGGTTCTTCCGCCGCAAAACCGCTGGTGGCAAGCCTTGCCGTCGAAAAGGGCATTCTGGTGTCGGTGCTCAGCGCCGATACCCGCGACCTGAGCGGCCAGTGCTACGGCTCCATGCTGCTCAAGTTGCCCGCTGACCTGGATGAAGCAAAACAGGCTGCTGCCTATATGCGGGCACAGCCCGGCATTACGGTGGAGGAGGTGACTGGAGAATGACCATTGCAGATTATGGCTTTGCCATCTGGGAGACCTTCTATGTGACGGTGCTCTCCACCGCGTTCTCTCTGGTCATCGGCCTGCCGCTGGGTGTGCTGCTGGTGGCCGGTGATAAGGACGGCATTCTGCCCCTGCCCGGCTGGCTGATGCACCTGCTGAATATCATCATCAATATCCTGCGCAGCGTGCCTTTCCTGATTTTGATGATCTGCGTTTTTCCGCTGACCCGTATCATCGTGGGCACCACCGTAGGCACCAAGGCCACCATCGTTCCGCTGGTGGTGGCGGCCTTCCCGTTTGTGGCGCGTCTGGTGGAGACCAGCCTGCGCGAGTTGGATGAGGGTGTGGTGGAAGCCGCCCAGAGCATGGGTGCGACCCCGTTCCAGATCATCACCAAGGTAATGATCCCCGAGTGCCTGCCCGGCCTGATCTCCAGCATGACCACGGCTTTGACCACCATTCTGGGCTACTCGGCCATGTCCGGTGTCATCGGCGGCGGCGGCCTGGGCAAGATCGCCCTTTCCTACGGCTACTACCGCTACCAGACCAACATTATGATCGTCTGCGTCATCCTGCTGGTGCTGCTGGTGCAGATCTTCCAGACCGTTGGCACCTTCTGGGCCGCCAGAAGCGATAAACGGCTGAGGAAGTAACTCCTTCAGTCGCACTTCGTGCGCCAGCTCCCTCGGAGAGGGAGCCTTAAAGCCTCCCTCTTTGAGGGAGGTGGCAAAGCCGAAAGGCTTTGACGGAAGGAGTTCTCTCCTCATTTCGTCCCGGACGGGAAGTAAAATTCAACGTTTCAATTCCCCGCCGGAGACATGTGCTCCTGCGGGGAATTGTACTATTCGGACAAACCCAGTAAAGGAGTATGTTGCAATGAACCGTGATACCATCTGTGTGCAGGGCGGTTATACGCCCGGCAATGGCGAGCCCCGCCAGATCCCCATCATCCAGTCCACCACCTTCAAATATGCCACCAGCGAGGATATGGGCAAGCTGTTCGACCTGGAAGCCGACGGCTACTTCTACTCCCGCCTGCAGAACCCCACCTGTGACCTTGTGGCCAAGAAGATCTGCGAGCTGGAGGGCGGCAGCGCCGCTATGCTGACCTCCAGCGGTCAGGCAGCCAACTTCTTTGCCCTGTTCAACCTCTGCGAGGCCGGTGACCATATCGTGGCATCCAGCACCATCTACGGCGGCACCTTCAACCTCATCTCCGTCACGATGAAGAAGATGGGCATTGAGGCCACCTTTGTGGACCCGCTGTGCACCGAGGAGGAGCTGAACGCCGCCTTCCGGCCCAACACCAAGGTGGTGTTCGGCGAGACCATTGCCAACCCCGCCCTGACTGTGCTGGATATCGAGAAGTTCGCCAAGGCTGCTCACGCCCATGGCGTGCCCCTGATCGTGGACAACACCTTCCCCACGCCGGTCAACTGCCGCCCCTTTGAGTGGGGCGCGGATATCGTGACCCACTCCACCACCAAGTACATGGACGGCCACGGTGCGGTGCTGGGCGGTGCCATCGTGGACGGCGGCAAGTTCGACTGGATGGCTCACGCCGAGAAGTTCCCCGGCCTGTGCACCCCGGACGACAGCTACCACGGCATCACTTACGCCGAGCGCTTCGGCAAAGAGGGTGCCTTTATCACCAAGGCAACGGCTCAACTGATGCGGGACTTCGGCTCCATGCAGTCCCCGATGAATGCCTATATGCTGAACCTCGGCCTGGAAAGCCTGCATGTCCGGATGCAGCGCCACTGCGCCAACGGCATGGCCGTGGCAAAGTTCCTCGAAAGCCATCCCAAGGTGGCCTATGTGAATTACTGCGGCCTGGAGTCCAGCCCCTACCACGCACTGGCTGAAAAGTATCTGCCCAATGGCAGCTGCGGCGTGGTCAGCTTTGGTCTGGCCGGCGGCCGTGAAGCTGCCAGCATCTTTATGAAGGAGCTCAAGCTGGCTGCCATTGAGACCCATGTGGCCGATGCCCGCACCTGCTGCCTGAACCCGGCTTCCAGCACCCACCGCCAGATGAACGATGAGCAGCTGAAAGCCGCCGGTGTGCCCGCAGAGCTGGTGCGCATGAGCTGCGGTCTGGAAAGCGCCGAGGATCTGATCGCAGATATCGCACAGGCTTTGGATAAGATCTAAAAGGCAAACGGGCTCGCCCTCTCAGCTTCACTTCGTTCAGCAGCTCCCCCAAAGGGGGAGCCTCTGGCGAAAAATAAACTTTGTGGTTTTGCCAAGGCCTCCCACTTTGGGGGAGGTGGCACGGCGTAAGCCGTGACGGAGAGGGCGAGGCCGCTATCAATATCCGCACCAAAGGAGTACGACACTATGCCGCTGATCATTCCCAAGACTCTCCCCGCCTACGATGCTCTGTACGAGGAAAACGTCTTTGTCATGCACCGGGAGCGGGCAGCGTCCCAGCATATCCGCCCGCTGGAGATCCTGATCCTGAACCTGATGCCCACCAAGATCGCCACCGAGACCCAGATTGCCCGGCTGCTGGCCAACACGCCGCTGCAGGTGCACATGACCCTGCTGCAGACGGTGAGCCATGAGGCAACGCACGTCTCAGCGGCCCATCTGGAGGCCTTTTATAAGACCTTTGACGAGGTGAAGCATAACCGCTACGATGGCATGATCATCACCGGCGCTCCGGTGGAGACCATGGACTTTGAGCAGGTGGATTACTGGCCGGAGCTGTGCGAGATCATGGATTTCAGCGAGACGAATGTCTATTCCACCCTGCATGTCTGCTGGGGCGCGCAGGCGGGCCTGTACTATCACTACGGCATCCGCAAGGAGCTGCTGCCTGCCAAGATGTTCGGCGTGTTCGAGCACCGGGTCATCCGGCCCTCCAACCCGCTGGTGCGCGGCTTTGATGAGGTGTTCTATGCCCCCCACAGCCGCCACACCGCCATGAGCCGGGAGGATATTGACCACTGCAGTGCGCTGCGCATCCTTGCCGAGAGCGATGAGGCAGGGCCTTTCCTGATGAGCACTGAGAATGGCCGGCAGATCTTTGTCATCGGCCACCCGGAGTACGACAAATACACGCTGGATGCGGAGTACAAGCGGGATGTTGCCAAGGGCCTGCCCATTGCAGTGCCCAAAAACTACTACCCCAACGATGACCCCAGCCAGCCGCCGCTCTTCCGCTGGCGCGCGCACGCCCATCTGCTGTATGAAAACTGGCTGAACTACTACGTCTACCAGAACACCCCCTATGATCTGGGAGAGATGCAGCGCGTGAAGCACTCTGAGGGGTGAACCCGCTCAGCCGCCTGCGGCAGCTCCCCCATGGGGAAGCCAGGTTTACGCACGACTGTTTTTCTGCCTCTCCTATCAGGAGGGGCAGTATTGGAAAGCAATAACGGAGAGGTATTTATGGGAATCGATAAGAATGAATGGGGTTTCCGGGTGGGGCATCTGCCCCACGGGGAGCGCAATAAGATCAGTGATGTGCCGGGCGTGACAGTGGGCCATTGCACACTGGCGGATGGCGATATCCAGACCGGTGTGACCGCGCTGCTGCCTCACCCCGGAGATGTGTTCCATGACAAGGTGCTGGCGGCCTGCCATGTCATCAACGGCTTCGGCAAGACCACCGGCCTTGTCCAGATCGATGAGCTGGGCACGCTGGAGACCCCCATCCTGTTTACCAACACCCTGAGTGTGGGCACTGTGGAGACGGCGCTGGTCAAATATATGCTGGAGCGCAACCCCGATATCTGCGAGACCACCGGCAGTGTGAACCCGGTCGTCTGCGAGTGCAACGACTGCGGCCTGAACGATATCCGGGGCCTGCATGTCACCGAGGCGCATGTGGCTGCCGCTCTGGCAGACTGCAAAGCCGATTTCGCCGAGGGTGCAGTGGGTGCCGGACGCGGAATGCGCTGCCACGGGCTGAAGGGCGGCATCGGTTCTGCCTCCCGGCTGGTGGAGCTGGACGGTAAGTCCTACACCATCGGGGCACTGGTGCTCTCCAATCATGCCACCTTCGATGACCTCATCGTGGCGGGCACACCCATCCACGAGCTGCTGGAGGCCCGCATCCCGCCCCATGAGGACAAGGGCTCCATCATCACGGTGCTGGCAACAGATATCCCCCTGAGTGAGCGCCAGCTGCGGCGGCTCTGCCACCGGGCGTTGGTGGGGCTTTCCCGCACCGGCAGTGCCTGCGGCAACGGTTCGGGTGAGATCGTTCTGGCCTTTACCACGGCCAACCGGATGCCGCATTACTCGGACAAAGCCCTCCTGCCCATGGAGATGCTCCACGATGATGCCATCAACCCGCTGTTCCGGGCGGTGGCTGAGTGTGTGGAGGAAAGCGTCCTGAGCAGCCTGCTCCACGCCGAGACCGTCACCGGCTACCATGGCCGGACGGTGCAGTGCCTTTCCGACTTGTTGAAAAAATAATGTGAAAAAACAAGCCTTTCCGTGTGGTGCACCTCACAGCGTGACACCAACGGAAAGGCTTGTTTTTCTTTATCGCCATCTTTATCTCTGCACCAGCGTGATGAATGCCTTCATCTGGGGGGTGAGCCATTTATCCCTGTGGTAGAACAGCTGCCGCCGCATCTCCACGCGGCAGGCGGGGACATTCAGGCGGGACAGCGTTCCGGCGGCGAGGGCATTCTGCACGATGTACTCGGGCAGGAAGGAGAGGCCCATGCCGTGCTCGACCATCTGGCAGAGCAGGGAAGCACTGCCCAGCTCGAGAAAGGGCTTGATGGCCAACCCCTGCGCTGCCATGCACTGGTCGAGGGCATCACGGTAGCTCATGCCCCGCTCAGTCAGCAGGAACTCCTGTCCGGCCAGTTCCTGAAGCGTGACTTCCGCCTGCCCGGCCAATGGGTGCCCGGCGGGGGCCACCACGCAGATTGGCTCCGGCTCATCCACAGCCAGCACAAAGCTGGGCTGCAGCAGCGGCTTGTCCAGCGTGTAAGCCAGGTCGATCTGATTGGAGCCCAGCATCTGGAGCATCTCATCGTCGGTGGCGGTGCGGAGTACCAGCTCTACCTGTGGGCAGAGGGCGTGATACCGCTGCAGCAGGTCGGGCAGAAAAGTGCTGCAGACCGAATCCGCCAGTGCCACCCGCAGGGTGCCGCTGACCTGCCGAGCAGGCTGCAGAGCCGCCTTGGCCTGCTCGGCAGTGGCCAGCAGGGAGCGGGCATAGGTCAGAAAGGTCTGCCCGGCATCGGTCAGGCGGACCGTTTTGCCCACCCGGTCGAAGAGCGGCGTTTCCAATTCGGCTTCCAGCTGGGCCACCTGTGCGGAGACAGCCGATTGGGAATACCCCAGCTCCCGTGCCGCACGGGAAAAGCTGTGCAGCTCCGCAATATGCAAAAAGGTGTTGATGGTACGCAGTTCCACGGCGGCACCTCTCAGCGGCGGGTGATGCCGGTCACGGTCAGAACAGCACCATCTACGACAAAATGGACTTCCAATCCCGAAAATTCCATTCCATATACCCGCTCCGGGTCGTGCTGGTAGGAGGGGCGGGGGTCGTTTTCCAGCACGCCCTGCAGGCCGTCCCGCTCGGCGGCGGGTACGGTCTCCCACAGCTCCGGCGGGTATTCGACCCGCAGCCTGTGCGTCTGGGTCTGTGCCGTGAAGCCTGCCGCTGCATCCGAGTGACAGTCGGCGTAGGGGATGTAGGGCTTGATGTCGTAGATGGGGGTGCCGTCCATCAGGTCTGCGCCCCGCACGATGAGCACCGGGCCCACCTCCGGGCGATGCTCGATGGCCTCCAGCCTGACGCTGGAAAGGCCCAGCGGATTGGGCCGGAAGGGGGAGCGGGTGGCAAACACGCCCATCCGGGTGTTGCCGCCCAGGCGCGGGGGCCGGACGGTGGGAGACCAGCTCTCCCGCACCGCGCCGGAGAACTGCCACACCAGCCAGATGTGGCTGAAATCCTCCAGCCCGCGCAGGGCATCGGCGTTGCGGTATTCCGGGGTGAAGATGATCTCGCCCCGCAGGCCGTCCACCAGCCCGCTCTGTCGGGGGATGCCGAACTTGGTGGGGAAGGCGGTGTGGATGTGTGCGATGACCTTCAGGGTCATGGTTTCGTTGCTCATATTATAAACCTCTGCAGAAGCCCACGGCTCTGCCCTCGATCTGGATCTCGTTCAACTGTGGCCCGGCATAGATCATGGGCGGGCAGACGGCGGCGTTGTCGGCCAGAAGCATAACGGTGTCGCCCTGCCGGTGAAAATGCTTTAAGGTGGCCTCGTCGCCGATCCGCACGGCGGCGATCTCGCCCTGCTCTACCTCAGGCTGGCAGCGGATGCAGACGATGTCACCATCGCAGATGGTGGGGGCCATGCTGCTGCCGTGGCAGGTCAGGGCAAAGTCGGCGTGCCATGCGGCAGGAACGCCGATGTAGCATTCGATGTTCTGTTCGGCGGTGATGGGGGAGCCGCAGGCAATGCTGCCCACCAGCGGTACCCGCACCATTTCGGGCAGGGGCTCAAACCCCGGCGGGACAAACGCAGTGTTTTCCAGCCCCATCAGCCATGCGGGGGTGGTCTCCAATGCAGCGGCAAACTCCTCCACCTTGGACTGCGGGATGTCGTTGACCCCTTTTTCCAGCTTGGTGATGGAGGATTTGGAGCGGTAGCCCATCCGCTGGGCAAGCTCTTCCTGAGAGAGCCCCAGCTCGAGCCGACGCTGTAAGATACGGCGGGAAAGTTCTGACATGGCAGAGACCTCGCTTTTCCTGAAAAAGAATGTTCTGCCGTGAGTATATCAGAAAAGTTCTTAAAAATCAACGATTTTCGCGCGATTTTGGTAAAATAGTTGACAAAAAATCAACATCGAACTATAATACAACCAAAGATTGTGAAACGACACGCAGAGATCCAGATGAAAGGAGAACCTTTGATGACAAATACCACACAGATCCGCGCCTACATTGAAAGCCAGGGCCTCAAGCTGGGCCATGTGGCACGGGTGCTGGGCATCAGCAGCAGCGCCCTGCATCAGAAGCTGAACGACGAGAGCGATTTCAAAGTCAGCGAAGCCGACCGTCTTTCTGCCATGCTGGGGCTGACCATGGAACAGCGGGATGCCTGCTTCTTTGGCCCGGGCACCCGGATGTGCCAAAGAAAGGGGGCGGCGTGATGACCGCTGAACAGCGCAGAAAGACCCGGGAGGCCCTGCAGAACTACGGTACCCGCCAGTGGGCACGCAGCCCGGCCAATTGGGGCTGGGCCCGGGCCATCCAGCAGACGCAGGAGTATTACCGCACCGCCGACCCCATCCGTGCAGGCCTGCTCCAGCTGCGCTACCTGGAGCGCCGCAAGGAGGAGGACGTGCTGGAGCGGCTCTGCATCGGGCGCACCACCTACCAGAAAGCCCAGCTCGATCTGCTGAGCACCGTAGCCGTTTTTGCCGCCCGCTACGGTGCCCTGTGACGCAAAATGCCCCCGGACAGCCATCCGGGGGCATTGCAGTCAGTGCGTTTTCTTTTCCGGAGTATCGCAGTGCTGGTGGCAGGAGGCGCAGTTGCCGCCGCAGCCTTCGCCTTTCCAGCCGCCCTGCTTGGAGATCCAGACCACTGCCAGGGCAAACAGCCCTGCCAGCACCAGAATGGTAATGATCCCACGAAGTGTCAGCATTGAAAAAACCTCTCTTTTTGCGCTGGAATGCGCAATTTCAGTATACACCATTTTGCGCAAAAGAGCAACTGCCCCGCAGTGGGAAAAAATTGCGAAAAAATCAAAATTAGGGCTTGCCAATCCACTTCGGTTGTGGTATAATTCTCTTGTTCCGATTCGGAGGATTAGCTCAGCTGGTTAGAGCACCTGCATCACACGCAGGGGGTCTGGGGTTCGAGTCCCTAATTCTCCACCATACAGTTCGTACTCGAACCCGATTCTTTACGAGAAAGGGTTCGGGTAC
>OJPA01000069.1_pt1 | contig 70786 bp, 121 predicted proteins | sample 1598411 | NCBI WGS metagenome assembly OJPA01 (sample SAMN03922477, study PRJEB24848) | human gut metagenome | isolation source: stool sample | host: Homo sapiens | place: Germany | collected 2010-11 | reverse complement strand
TAATGTATTTTATATAATATGTAAAGATGATGTATGTATGATGAACATTATTTTATATAACATTCAAATGATTGTTTAAATGTTTTATTATTCAAATAATGGAAAAATAATAAAAAATATAGTTAATAAATGGTTAATAAATGGCGTAAAACATAGTTAAATATTCGTTAATTAATGTATATATTTTTTATCAATTTAAAGGCTGTTTTTAAGCTCGTACAGAGGAATTTAAACATCATTATTTATTTTAGCCAATCCAACACACTGCACCAATCACAGCAGCGAGAAAACAAATAGACTAAATTGGACAAATTAACTTGTCGCATAATCTTTATTATGTATTTTCTGTTATTTATTAGACAAAAATATATTAAACACAATAAAAAGATTCGTTTATCTAGGTTGAGGGCATCCCCTCAATTTATTTTTTTCATACCCCGGCAAAAAAGCCCAAAGATTTTTAGACAAAACATATTGTACTAATACACCCATATGAATTTACTAAAAATCTAATTTCTAAATTTAATCTACTAAAAATATAATTTATAATATAATTTTCAAATTTATATTGTCATTTAATATCATATACCTACCCGGTTTATTTTTCAAGATTATTTTATAAGAAATAAGATAAGGTGAGTAAATATATTTTATATATAGATACAGTTATCCCATATATGGAAATTAGTATTTTTAAATAAAAAATGTACATTTTATAAAAAAATATTTGGATTGTTCGTAGAAATCTTTTGGAAATCGGTATTCGGTCATCCTGTAATACCATAAGAACAGTAATGTATGGCGGTCACGGTTAGGTTCTGATATATAGGGCTATCCAAACAACTCTATATATTGCCTGAGGCTCGAAATATTTTTCGGTACATATATTTAGCGTTAGGAAAGACTACTACCAGTTCATCTATTTTACCACCGAGGGGTGCGGTGCCGACATATTAACCTAACTAGATAAGAAATTATGCTGGAAGACATTATATACTATTTTATCGATTTTGTCTATAAAAATAAACATACATTCTAGTAGGTATGTATATTTTGATGTTTGAGTTTGGTTGGTACAGCTATTTTATGTTTTTAGGCTAAAAAACACAAAGAAGTACAAATATTTGCTAAATAAAGGCATAAAAACGTACTTCTTTGTGAAATATGGGCATAGATTAAATATTTTACATTCTTATTTCGACTATTTTAACATTTGATATTAAATTAGTCGAATTAAAAAGTCGCTCTTTTTGCTTTACGTCCATCATCTTCAATCCATTCCCACCCGGGATATGGTCTATTATATCCTCTAATTCCTTTCTTTTTGCATATAAAGGTACCATCTTTTTGCATCTCGAGGGGGAAAGGGTAGCCAAACCAATCTAAATATATTTGGTTTCTTGATTGGACCTTAAATCTGAAGTATTTATCATCTGATTTCCTCTTTGCTAATATATACTTTGTTTCCTTTTTAGGAAAAAGTTTCATAATTAATTCTTTTAGCATTTTATTCTCCAAAATTTTTCAAACAAAATTCGGTTCTTTTAAATCTATATGTATCTGCTGAAGAAAAATTATCATCATCTACATCATCAAGAAGCTCTATTTCTTCTCCATCTTCATAATCTCTGATGAAACAGCGATACGTTCCATATTGTTTAGAGCAATAATTACAATCTCTTGAACATCTAATACTCTCATATTCGGAAATACTGATTGTTTTAGGGAACTTTTTGGTTATCTCTTTACTCATTTATACCTCTCTAATTTTTCTTTCTCTTTAACAAGTATTTTTATGATTTCATCAATAGCTTTTATCTTTATTTCTTTTGCAAGCCATATAGATTCTATTGTTATGATGTTTTCATAAATTATAGTTCTGTCTTTTTTAGTCATCTCTTTACCTTTCCGCAATGTTTACACTTAAGCATTAAATGCCCTTTGTGTCCTTTTTTTAAAAGTTTTTCCCATTCTCTTAAAGGAATATACTTCCACTCGTGCCATCCGAGCCAGCAAAGGAAATGTCTAATCATTATTCATACTCCGCTAAAAGATTGTTTGTGTCGGTGTCGTCCATTTCATTAGCTTCAAACCGCCAAACTTCGTGAGCGACACGCAAATAAAAATAAGCCTCTTTATCTAATTTATCACAAACACCTTTCTTTGTTGCTCCATTAGCCACAAACTGTTTAGCATGTTTTAACCCCTCGCTTTTTCCATAAGAAACGAGCTTAAACTTATATAAATCACTACTCATCGACGATCTCCCAATCATTGCGCATAATATTACAAGTGTTCATTGTGTCTAAAGGCTCATAATAATCATTGTCAGTCGTTCTATAAAGCTCACAAATGCGGTTTTCTTTCATCACCAAAGGATATGTTCTATCTTTATGTTTAATGGCTTTGCCCTCTCGCATAGCTTTTAAAGCTTCTTCAAATTTCATCTTCTCTCCCCTGAAAAATATCTTTCAATACTCTGTTAAAATAATCTCTTTGCCTACATAACCAATCAATATGACTCTCAAGGTCTTCCCAATCATTGTCACATTCGGTCATTGGGTTAGGAACAAATTCATTTCCAGATTGTGTTTTATATTTGTTGTCTTTTTCATCGAGATAAATATAACAACTAGCTCCCCAAGCTTTTCGTCTAACTTCCTTTCCTCGTTTCAACAACTTTTTAGCGTCCTTAAACTTCATTGTTCTAATTCCTCTACATATCCCAAATCATCAAGAAAAATCCTCTTTCGGCGAACATTACAATATAAACGACCTTTTTTATTTCTATAAATTCTCCTTCAACAAATTATCACAGTTTAAAGCTAGAACCGGACGAACGTAGTTGTAACCGTAGTCCTTACCGCCCCAATCCCTGTTACCGTCACTCATACGCAATAACCACGCATAGTTGCTAATATACTCGGTAGAGGACCAGTAATAGCTCTCTAACTTTTCGCCTCCGGCTGCGACCAATCCGGCATTAACATCATCAATATTGAGGTGGAGCAATGAAAGTTCTCTGATATCCGGTATATGGATATTGTCTTGCGAGAATTTTATTTTCATGGCCTCTTCCCAAGTATATTCTTGAGAATCTCCATCTTCGTCTTTTTCACCAGCATCTTGCAGAGCTGCAAAAATACCATAAAAGCCGTCCTCTTTTTTGAGTTCTCCAGCGTATACACCTTTGTTTGGATAGTATTTACCAATTTCGTATTTGGTTTGTGCAAAAGCTACAGGAGCTAAACCCAAGCAACTAAAATTAGGTTCTTCACCAATCCAATAAATTGTTTTATTTTGTATTCTTTCATTGTTTTTTACTGCATCAGCAAAATCTTTATCTGTTATTAATATTGTCATTTTAATCCCTCCATTTCATCTCTTACTTTTCGCCAAAAACGAGCTTCTTGTTCACTTCCTGAGCTATCTCCACTTTCATTTAATGTCCATAAATCCCATACTTCAAATTCGCTAATTGTTACAGAATTATAAAATCTATTTTGCAGACTATCAGCAAATTTTCTGTGCATTTCTTCGGCTTTATATTGAAAGTACTGAGCTTTATCTAAAAGCTTTTGTTCATGCCTTGTTAAACCGTATTTCTTAGTCATTCCTTAAACTCCTTACATAAAACCTAGATATAAAAGAAAGGCCATCTCAATTAATGCTTCTGAAAATCCAAAACATTCAATTCTTTCTGCTAAAGTTCTCTTGATTGTCCAGCATGTTCCAGTAACTGCATACCAAATATTTGCTAAAATAAAAAAACAAAGCACAAGTAACAATGTAATCATTTTCCCTCACTTCCTTCGTTTAAGGTCTTGGTTAACAAATCAACAATAAAACCGCACCGAGGACAATCTTGCGTCGATTGATATGCTATATCTCGGGCTAACCGAATAGCTTCTTTAAGCCGGTCACACTCTTTATTTGCTGCGTGGATCAGCTCAATTTCATCTTGATTAATCATTTTTGCAAATCTCCCTATATTTCTTAAATGCTCTCTTTTTGGCTATTCGCAGGGAAGCCCCCTCCTCATAACAAACCATTTCTTCGTTTTCTGTGAAAAACCCTATATAAAATGTTACGCAATACGGGTAGTCGCTCCATTCAATGGTTGGGTATTGCCCTTTATACTTTGGCAGCTTTCCTATCCCTAAAAATCCGTATTTACGCCCGCTCATTTCCCCTCGCTTTTGTGTTTTGCTATACAGAAATTTTTAACGTCAGAGGTTATTTTAATAACGTCTTCCGTGTCACAGTATAAAGTTATGCCCCTTGCCACCATTTCCAAAAGATTAAACATTTTGGCATTTTCCTCTCTAAGCTGGTCAATCTCGGCTTGCTGATTAAGCAAATCATCTAAAAGACAATATTCATCTATACACATGAGGTATAATTTCTTGTCTTTCTGGAAATATAACAACCTCGTTCCCATCTCTTTAGAAAAGGTCAAATAAAGTCCCTCTTTTTCAATAATCGGATTTTCTTTTTTTGTTTTCCAAATACTCATTTTTCAAATTCCTTTTCAGTTTTTCAGCTTTGCGTTTTCTCTTATCCTCGGCTACTTTTTTGTGCTCTGCAATGCTTTCTTCGGTTTGCTCGGTACAAACCGCCTTAGCTGGTAAATTTTCCTCATGCAAGTCATCGCAGGCGGCAGATAGAACCATTAAAGGGGAAAATGCGCGTAATAGGTTTTTCATTTCAAAGCCTCGTTTACTTCACTGACGAAACTCATGACCTCGTATTCTTCATGTTCAAAGCTTAAAAGGTGTGTTCCTCTCTCAAGCAACTGGCGGAGCTGTTTGTTTTCTTCTTTGACCGAATTTCCCTCATTAAGTAGCTTACCGATTATTTCGTCTCCCTTGGCAACTTCTTTTCTCAAGCTGATAAGTTCTTCATGAAGAGCTTCAAAATCGCCGAACTCATCAACTAAGGCTTGGCCTTGGGAAAGATTTCCTAGCTGCTGTTTCTCCAGCATTTTATAATTGTTAGTTAGCGTCTTAACGTCTTGCTCAAGTTCTTTGATGCGTTCTGCTTACCATTCGGATTTTGTTTCAAGATGAGCCAATACATTGTAGTCGCAAGGGGCGATGACGTCCCAATATCCAATATTTATAGTCCCACCTAATTCTTTTGAATATAAGATGTCATCACCCAAAAGCGTAGCAACAACAATTTCTCCCTTTTTATTCTCGCAATAATAAGACTTATGCCATTCAAGTTTTCCATTTTTCCAATCATCTGTTAAACTCATTTTCTCTCCCTTTCGCTATTTGCTTCCAAACTTCATCATCTTATCTTATCGATTAAAATAGGAATAATCCAACTATCTAAAAGAATAATTTCACAAAATACAGCAGGAAGGTATTCTTCCAAAAAACGGACTTCGCTGTCTTTAAAGCTTATACCATATTTATAATCAAACATTCTAAATATTAATGTTACAATATAAAAGAAAAATATTATCATCGCTTGTACCTCCATACAAATAAAATATCACTTTATATTATGTTGTCAACTAAATAATGTACATTTTATTTAATAAAATATCTTTTTACAATAATTTCATAAATAAACTCAAAGATAAAAATAAATATAAGCGTCCAACTAAATAGACAGAGTAAGGTTATAGCTAAAATAATTTGTTGCCGATTACATCCAATTAGTTCTTTTTTAATTTCATCCCAAAGTAAAATTATGAAAAATAAAACTATTTGGGAGCCTATAATGTGCATCTGTATATCATACATATAAATATCAATCAAGCAAAGGAAGTTTTTTATTCTTCTTTCTCGTTTCTTTATGATGCTCTAAATCATAATTTAAATGACATTTTTGACATAATGCTTTTAAATTGCTTTCTTTATTGTTTTGAGGATTATGGTCTAAATGGGCAATTGTCAAAACTATTTTAATGAGTTTTTCCCATCAAAAAGTGCATCATTCTGTTTCTCCAATTCAACAAGTTCAATAAATTTCCCATTTTCATCCCTATAGCCAATAGCATAGTTTTCCACTCCGCAAAATTCACATTTGTTTTTGCTGCGTAATAATATTTTTTCTCTGATGCTTTTCCAGTTTTTAGGGTAGAGTTTTTTATTCTCTGGTCTAATTGGCATATTCTCTCCATCTCCTTTTTAGCTATGTCAATTCTTTCTTGTTCACTTTTTTCTATACTCTTTTTTATTTTATCCCAACAAATATGTGTTTTAATTAAATCGAGTCTATCAATAATGTAGTCATTATCTTTTTCTAGATTGCAGTCACGACAACACACAACAAGATTATCCAAAGAATTTGTTCCATTCTTTGATTTGGGAATAATATGGTCTAATGTGGATGTCCCAATCGGCATCCATTTCCCACAGTAAGCACATCTATTGCCTTGAATAACGATAAGAGAATCTTTTTTTCTTTTTGTATGTCTATTCATTTGCCCTCCTGATTATATCTTGCAAACAACAAATAAATTATCTTATTTGTTGTCATTTTATATATAATAATAACTTTTCAGAAAACAATGGCAAGTAAATTATTTTATATTCAACAAAAAAAATCCCGATTATTTCGGGATTTTTTTATAGATGTTGTACATATTTTCTAATTCAATTTTTTTTATGTTATAATTCAGCTTATATTCATATATTTGGCATATTGAACATAAAGTGAACATTATAACAAATGCCCATATTGGAATATATTTAGGTACACCCAATAAAATAAAAAACATTAAGAACCACATCTATTTATCATCCATTACAAGCTTAAATCTTTTGGGAGATACATCAGATAAATTATACTTATGTATAAAAGAATTAGCCTTATGGAAATCTTTGAATACTTTACAGTTCTGGATATCTGTTTGCGATAAATATATATAAGAATTTACTTTGCAAATAAATTCATATTTGTTATTCATCACAATCCAAAGTGTTATCATCTTTACCATCTTTCAAATTTACTATTTTAACATAATCTTTGCCATTTCTTGTAATTATAATGCTTTCATTATACATATGTACTAAATCAAGAAATATTGCCATATTTTCTCTAAATTCCTTACAAGATATTTTTTTCATTTTTTATCCTATGGCTATAAAATTTTTTTGATGATATCATATCCGGGGCCTTTTTTTTGCAAAAGCCTTATGCTGGCTTTCCCAGAGATACTATAAATAAAAGTTAACGGATATCCCTCAATCGAACAAAAAGCTTTTTGTTTAAAAATCTTAGCAACAAAGATTTTTAGGCCGTTTTCTGCTAAATAAAGCTCGCCAGCCTTAAGTTTAATCTTATTTTCAGGCAAATTTTCAGGATTAGTTATTTTTTTATTGTAATTTGTTTTAATTTTTAATTTTTTGTCTAGAAATCCTCCAACTTTAATTTGAGGATTAATAATTGTTTTGTTTCCCTTTGTTGCAATCATTATACCTTGATAAATTGAATATTGTGTCTTTCCTTTTTCAATTACTCCACCTTTATTCAAAACATCAACAACTTCAAATGTATTCATAATTTTCTCTTTCTGTTAAATTAATATTACAAATACATTAATATCATTAATTTTTTATTTGTCAACAGGAAAAGTGTACATTTTTTTACAGTCACATATAATCTTATCATTAACAATTATTCTGATTAATTTACCAGTAAATACGTCATATAATCTTTTTACTACATTATTACCGCATTTTTCAATTTCTTGACGATAAATTTCTTTAGCCATTTTAATTCCTTGTTTATCAAATAATTAATCACAAAAATAAATATGTTTCCCTATTTTTGTTCTTTTTTTTATATTTCTTGTCCAATGACTACTTTCATCGCTAATATATGTAGCATAGTGAAAGCACACATCATTTCTTTTGAAATATTCATAATTTTTATATACCATTTCAGCAATAGCATATGATTTTTTCCAAGATTTTGTATTCCGATTAGGTTTAGAATATTCTACTGTCCAAGAAAATTGTCCTTTTTGGAATACTACATCTTTAATTTTAGCAGGATATTTAGCTGATGCCGCTCTATTTAATGTTACTAAAGCAACTGATATTTGGTCTTCTACAGTAGAGTTCCTTGCTTCAAAATATATATTATCTGCTAATATATTTATTTCTTGCTTTTTTAAATAAAAGTGGGATATAATTCCCACTAATCCAACTAAAAACAACATAAATTTAATAAATTTCATTATTTTCCTTTGCTTAATTCATCAATTCTTTTTTGTAATATTTTTTTCTGCATCAATGAACAATCTAAAGAGATAAGTTTAACATAATTGAGTATTATTTTAGACACATTTTGTTTTGTTGTATTCATTTCTTTGCTTATCTCATTCAAAGAAACACCCTCAATAACTCGCTTGATGAACATTTTTTTATGTGATTCATTTTTAAATATATGATTGAAATTAACACATATATCAAACAAATTATCATTTATCATTTGATACCTCTAATTTATTTATATTAAATACATAACTTGGTACAAGTGTATCATCTATTTCTAAATTGTCAAGAGTAAACTCATCTTTTGTGTAATTTGATTTTATTTTTGTTCTATCAAAATTAACTTTCATCCAGCAATTTTTGCACTTCCTTAAACATTCATTCCCTTTAACTAGAGAAAATGAATATGGACAGGCTACATAGATAGAGTCCAAGAATTTACGCCGAGCTATTATTTTATTAATTGTACTGGCTTCCCGTTCTTTTCTCTCTTTAATTTTTTTTATATCATCCATCATAAGGATGATATATCATACTATTTTTATTTTTCAATAGATAGCGACATTATTAACAATAAAAAAACCTCCCCGGAGGTAGGGGAGGAAAACCAAAAAAACAGCCAGATGGTCGTCGTACGAATAAAAATTTTTTTTCTCTGGCTCCGCTAGCATATATATTAATATCATATTATAAATGTTTTGTCAATATATTTTTTTTTAATAGATAATTTCATTAATCTTTTATTAACAAAATTATGCTAATATTTATATACTCGATAGGAGTTAGATTTGTTTGTTTTCTAAATCGCTGAATATTTTCAGCGATTTTTCATTTGTCTATTTTGTTGACATTTTATACATTTTATGATAATGTGTGTTTATGTCAAAAGTTGTTCAAGATATAATCAGATTAATTAACTCAAATCCAGAAAAATATAAAGTTGAGTTGCAACAGATGATAGCCGAATCATCTTTGGTTAATTATGTCGAATTAATGTGGCATATCTTGGAACCCTCAAGAAATTTTTGTAGGGGGTGGCATATTGATTGTATTTGCGACCATTTGTCAGCAATAGCTTATGGAGAGATACATAAGTTATTAATTAATGTTCCGCCCGGAAGCTCGAAACCTGTTTATGAAGAATCAATAGTTGTAACTAAAAATGGGCGTAAAGCACTTAAAGAAGTTATGGTTGGGGATGAAATAATTACCCATATGGGGAGATTTCGTAAGGTTAATGCTGTTCATGTACAAGGTGAGCTACCAACTCTAACCATTCATACATATAATGGTAGAGAGTTAACGCTTGCCTTTGATCATCCGGTTTTAACAACAAGGGGATGGGTACAGGCTAAAGACTTAACACTAAACGACCTAGCATGTGTAGTTCGTTCCTCATGCGTAGAGAACTATATAGACAATATTCAAAGACAATCTTTTGATAGTATATGGCTTGCTGATAAGATAATAAGCATAAAAGAAACTGGTCTAAAAAAATGTCGCTGTTTGACTGTTGATGAAGACCATAGCTTTACAGCAAATGATATAGCTGTCCATAATAGTCTTTTGACGCGAGTGTTTTTCCCTAGTTGGATTTGGGGACCCAAAAATATGCCATATAAGCAGTTTCTTGGTTTTTCATATGCGCAATCATTATCAGAAAGAGATAATGTAAAATTCAGAAAACTTATTCAGAGTCCCGAATATAAATCAATTTGGGGAAATAGATTTTCTTTAGTTAAAGATACTAACAATAAAAGAAAATTTTCAAATGATAAAAATGGATTTAGCGAAGCAACATCTACAGATGGAACTGGAACTGGACTTCGCGCAGATATTGTAGTAATTGATGACCCCCATTCTGTAAAACAAGCTAATTCAGATGCAGATTTAAATAGAGCTTTATTATGGTTTAGAGAAACTCTGCCAACGCGTGTAAATAGCTTGGAAAATTCAGCAACCGTTGTTATTATGCAGAGAGTGAGTGAGCGGGATGTAAGTGGCGAAATTTTATCTAATGACCTTGGTTACGAACATGTTATGATACCGATGATGTTTGAGCCAGAACGTAAGTGTTATACTGTAGTTCATCCGGGTGGACATAAAGCGAAAGATGGCAGTTTATATCTCTGGGACAAAAGAGAAAAAGAGGGAGATTTAATGTGCCCTGAACTTTTCCCTGAAAAGGCTGTAGCTAAATTAGTTCAAACATTAGGAAGTTATGCTACAGCGGGGCAGTTGCAACAACGTCCAGTTCCTAGAGAGGGTGCCTTATTTAAAACATCTGATATACAATATATAGATTTTGAAAATGTTCCTGAGGGAATAGAGGTAAGGGGATGGGACCTTGCCGGTAGTTCATCCTCTAAATCACCTTTTACTGCGGGAGCAAAGTTAAGATTTGATAGCAGAGGAAATTTCTATATAATGGATGTATTGAGATTTAGGGGTGCCGAAAAAAGAGTTGTAACAATTATGAGAAATACAGCAGAAAAAGACGGAATAGAGTGCATCCAAGATTTTCCTCAAGATCCGGGACAAGCAGGGAAAGGTCAGGCAGTATTTATAACAGAACAATTGGCTGGATATGTTGTAAAGTCATCTGTAGAAACTGGCAGTAAAACTCTTAGAGCAGATGCAATGGCAACACAAGCATCAATAGGTAAAATGTTTATAGTTAGAGGACCTTGGAATAAAGAATTTGTTGATGAGTTAACAACATTCCCGGGGAGTAGATTTAAAGACCAAGTGGACGCATGCAGCCGTGCATTTCACCAAGGTCTTAAACTTATAAATTTAGATAACAATGAAAATATATGTGCGCCAGTTAGTATTTAATAATGGATATAAAAATGAAAAATTTAAATGTGAGAGAACCTGAAGTAAGTCAAGCTGAAGAAAGATACAAAAAAGAACCTTTTGAAGAGTTTTCAGCATATAGTATCTCTGTTGTTGGTGGATTGCCTAATAATGAAGAATTTGACCCTGCATTAAGAGGAGATAAATCTTTATACGTCTATAAAGAAATGATGGATAACGATAGCACTGTTTCTGCGTTAATTTTAACTATCCAAATGCTTTTTAGACGTGTCGAATGGATTATAGATTTACCATACTTCTGTCGAGGAATAGAAGAAGCTGAAGAACAAAGGGAATTTATCGAAAATTGTTTATTCTTTGATATGAAAGAATCTTTTGATGAGTTTATGTCAAATTGTATGCTTATGCTTCCTTTTGGATATAGTATTTTTGAGATTGTTTTGAAAAAGAGAGAAAAAGAAAATTCTCTTTTCCCTGATGGCCGGATAGGTGTAGATAAATTATCTTATATTTCACCATTTACGAGACAAAGATGGGATATAGATGATAAAGGAAATATTTTAGCGTTTGAGCAGAAAGCACCAGATAGTGCAGAAACAATTGTTATACCTTATAATAAATTATTACATTTTAAAAATCAAAGTTCTATGGGAAACCCTGAGGGAAAATCAATATTAAGAGGGGCATATAGAGCTTGGTATTACTTAAAAAGAGTACAAGACTTTGAATCTATAGGTGTCGAAAGAGAATTGAATGGCGTTCCTGTCGTATCAATTCCCGGAGATGTTTTGAAAAAAGCAAATGCTGGCGATAAAGAAGCGATTTTAACTTTACAAGGATATAAACAAGTAGCTCGCGATTTAAGAGCTAACCAGCAGGCAGGAGTTATTATTCCGTCAGATACTTATAAGGATGCCGAAGGGAAACCAACATCTAACAGACTTGTATCAATAGATTTATTGTCAAATCGTGGTACACGGGCTATGGACACAGATAAAATAATCACAAGATACCAACAAGATATAGCTCGTTCTATTATTGCAAGTTTTATTATGCTTGGTGGAAATGAAAGAGGAAGCTTTTCTTTAGCCGAAAGCCAGCAGTCCTTATTCTTAGCTGCATTACAAGCATGGACAGAAGTTATCTCACAAGAATTTAATAGAAAATTAATACCTAATCTGATTTCATTAAATGGCATGGATGAAAATTATATGCCATATATTCATCCGGGTGATTTAAGCCCATTATCGTTTGACGAATTATCATCATCTATAATGAAATTAGCTCAGGCAGGAATGAGATTATTTCCTGATGATGTGCTGGAAAACAAGATTAGAGAAAAAGGAGGCCTGCCTCTACTTGACCCCAATTATACAGGACAAATACCTCAAGGATATGCTGATAAAGAATACGGAACAAATTATCAAGATGTTCCTGAAGAAGATAATAGTCAAGAAGAAGAACAATAATGCCTACAGTAATTTCTATTGCTGATAAACATAAAAATATGGTTAGAGAAAAAGTCCTTAAATTTTTTAAGGACTTTGCTCGCCAAACTAAAATCGATGATTTAGAAAGATTAGACATAAATTCATTATTATCTATATTATACAAAAGATTAAACGATATGGATAGAGAAATGAATAAATCTGATTTTATGCCTATTCTTGATGTTGTTTTCCAAGAGGCTGGAAATAATATTATTAATGTCTTACCTAAAGGGTCATTTTTATCTAAATATCGTTTCGATATATTTTATGATACAACATTTGATGTGTATAAGAGATTTCGCGTAAAAACAACAAAAGATATAGTTAATGATACAGTTTCAGCTGTAAAGCAAGCAATAGAGAGAGCAATAAACGAAAAGAGAAGCAATGAAGAAATATTATACGAATTTAAACATTCAATAGGATTAAACAGACAACAGGAAAATGCTGTTAACAATTACAAGAAAGCTCTTATTTCAGGAAGCTTACAGTCACTTAAATATGAAAACAGAGATAAATCAAAAGATAATGAGATTATATCATCTATTGTTGCTGGAGCACTTCTGTCCAGAAGTAAAGTAAATAGTCTTGTTAATGCTTATCGTCAAAGAAGTATTGAATATAGAGCAAACTTGATAGCTGAGACAGAAACACTTAAATATGCTTCCGCTGGAGAATATGAAAGTATAATTCAGGCCGGAATGGAAGAAGTTATCGAATTAAATGGGCTTAAAAAGTTTTGGGTGACTCAAAGGGATGAAAGAGTAAGGGCTAACCATATAGCAATTCCTCTAATGAATAATATGGGTGTTGACATTTGGGATTACTTCCAAACTCCTCTCGGTCCCATGCGTTATCCAAGGGATGAAAACGGAGCACCGGGTAATATAGTAAATTGTAGATGTTACTTAAAATACAACTACACAAATTGACAAAAAATAAAAATATTGACAAAAAATTTTTTTTATGCTAATATGCCCCTATGGAAAATGATAATTTTAAAATAAATTGTGATATTCATAAAGTCAATGAAGATGAACACTTGGTCTTCGCTTGGGCTTCTGTAAATTCAGTAAACGGAGAAATGGTTACAGACAGCCAAGGCGACGTAATTCCCGATGAAGAATTGGAAAAAGCGGCTTATGACTATGTTCTTAATTCCCGTAAAGCTGGAGAGATGCACGTCAGAAAGCGTGGCATTGGTGAAATTGTAGAAAGTATGGTCTTCTCCAAAGCAAAGCAAGATTTACTTGGTATAGATTTAGGGAAAACTGGGTGGTTTATTGGATTTAAGATTTATGATGAGGAAGTATGGGATATGATTAAAAAAGGAGATTATCCTATGCTCTCTATAGGCGGTCGTGGTGTAAGAGAAAAAATAGATGACCCAGAGTAATATTAAAAGAAACAAGCTAAAAAATATGACGATTGATGAAGTTTCCTTTGTTGATAAAGGGGCAAATCCGGGCGCATATGTTTTGCTATATAAGAGAGATAATATGGAAAATCTTGAGACTAATGCAGAAAATTTTGATAAATCTGCATTTTCAGCAGCCTTGTCGGCTAGTGAAGTACAGGGTGAAATTTGGAAATTAACAAGCATATTGGGTGATGCTATCAACCAGATATTGGAAAGTGGTACCGATGAAGCTAGAGATGAGATCGTAGATTCTATCGTTGCTTTTTCAGAAGAATTGAAAAAAAGAATTACTGAAGCTTTGGCGGCTAAATCTAGTGAAATAGATAGAGTAAAAGAAGATTTATCTGAATTAAACAAAAGATATGATTTGATTTCTAATTTAGATGACAAGGGGGCTGAATACTTTATGTCATTAGATGATAATGATAAAGAATCTCTCCTTAAATCTGAAAATCCACTAGAAGAAATAAAAAAACGTTTAGAAAAAGATGAGATTATTGAGTATAATGGCGAGAAAATCTCTAAAATTAAAGTTGGAGATGTGTCTTTTGCATTAATTCAAAAGTTAGCTCAAGATAAAGCTGACGCCGACAGAAAGCTACAGGAAGAAATAGATAAACGTCTAGAGAGTGAGAATATTCAGAAAGCTAAAGAAATGCTTGCAGATTATTCTATTAATGACGATGAAGCTCTTTCTGTTTATAAAGTTTATTCTAAGTTAAATGATGAAGAAAAATCATCTTTTAATAAGATATTCCAAGCTGGTTCTGCTGCACTTAAAGGATTCCAAGTCCAAAAAAGTCTTCCGACATCAGAACCTGTAGAGTTAACAGATGTGGAAAAAGTTAATCAAATTATAAAAGCTAAATACAAAGGAAAAGAATAATGGCAGATATTAAATATTTCCCAAAGAAATTTTCTGATGTCGTTCAATTTGACCTAAATAAAAATTATACCCGCGAAAATGCGACCCTCTTAAAGGGTAAAAAATATAGTTTAGGCGATATTGTGGCTCAGAATGCGCAGGGAAAAATTGTTCCTATTGATGTCTCTAAAGAAGATGGAACGCAAAATTTTTATGGAGTTTTCTTGTCTGAAGATATCGATCTGACTGATGAACAAGAAGATAAAGTTGTCTATGGTGCTATTCTAAGAAATGGCCCAGCAAGTGTACTTGAAAATGGGCTTAATTATCAAACGGATGAAGAAAAAAAGAAAAAAACTATCAAAGCTGCAATGGAAGCTGCTGGAATCCGTGTCGATGTAGCTAGTATTTAGGAGAATTTATTAATGGCTGAAAATATGGTGTTTGGTACTGGAAAGATTGTAGATTATACAGGACCGATTAATAATATTCCATTGGCACCAAATCTTATTACCTCTATGAATTTATTTGAGGGTGAAAGTGTTACAACTTCAACTGTTATCTTAGATATTGAAGATTCAACAATCGGTGTATATGGAACTCATGCTAGACGTTCCCCGGCTAAAAGATTAAAACACGATGTAGCAAAACAGATTCCTCTGATTATTCCTCATATTGAAGTTGAGGATTATATCTATCCAGAGGATGTTGAGGGAAGACGTGCACCGGGAACTCAAGATTTTGATAGAGTATCTAATGTTAGAGAAAAAAGACTTTCTAAAATTAGTAGAAATTTTGATTTAACTCATGAATATTTCCGCTTAAGCGCAGTTAAGGGCGAAACCAAAGACGGTGATGGTAAGACCTTATTTAATTCTTATGATGCTTTAGGTTTAACGCAGGCAGAATATCAAAAGAATATTGACTTGTCTCAGGCAACTGGCGTAGCTTCTCAGTTGGTTGGATTTAAAAGAGCAATTGAACAGGCTAACCAAACTGGAGGAATTGTATCTAATTTTGTTTGTCTGTGTTCTCCAACATTCTTTGACAAATTGACTGAAAATCCAGACATCAAGGAAGCTTATGGAAACCAAGTTGGAATCGCCAATCCAAATCGTGAAGATTTAAGAAACGGTTTCTACTTTAAAGGAATTTCATTCCGTGAGTATGCTGGTTCTGTTAAGCTTGAAAATGGAACAACGGTAGAATTAATCGAAGACGGCAAAGCATATTTATTCCCAACTGATGTTCCGGGAATGTTCCAAGAGAAATATGCGCCTAAAACTGATTTAAATTATGTTAATACTCCGGGATTGCTGAAATATGCTTCGGAATATTCCGACCCTGAAGCTCGTTGGTTAAAAATCACAGCAGAAACAAATCCGCTAATGATTAATACTCGTCCAGAGCTGGTATTGCAATTAACAAATCAGGCTTAAGAAAAGGGCGGGTTAACCCCCGCCCATATTTTTATGAGGGATAGATGAAAAATACAGTTGTTGCTGCAAAAACATTTTCTATTGGCAAAATAAAATTTTTTCCCGGAGATGAGTTTGATTATAAAGCTCTTGGGTTAGATTTTTATGAATTTAAGAAATTTATTAATGTCAGATATTTATCATATGGTGTTCCGGGTAGAGAAATATCAGAGGTGATTAATTCTTCTGGTTATGAATTTGATGAAGAAAATTGGAAAATAGGCTCTCTTAAAGAAGACATAGATAAAAAAGCCATCGGGAGCGATGGAAAAGTAAATACGGATGTTGGCGTAACTGCGGATGTCAAAGCGGATGTTTATATTGAGACAGCCGAAGTGAATGTAAATGTTGATGTGAATATTGGCGAAAAGACGCCCAAAGAAAATGATACAACAGATGAAAATATAGGTTATAACGACTCTCCTCGTAGAAGACGTAGATAATGAATATTGATACCTTACGAACATTAATTAACGATGTTGCCCCTGATAATCAAATTTTTACAGATGACCAATTAGAGGATTTTCTGGAACTAGAGGGCAATCTATATAGTGCAGCCGCGGCAGCTTGCCAAGCTCTTGCAGCTCAGTATGCGCTTAAGAAAAAAGTTAATGTTCGTGGTATTTCTGTTGAAAATCAACAAATTTATGAACACTATATGGATTTGGCCAAACAATATACTCTGTGGGCTAACGATGGCAGAGGGGATATAGTCGATGAAGGAGGTTCCGGCTCGGGAAGTAAGGCAATGTCGTTAAGGCCAGTTGTTACAGGAGTAACAATATCGGGAATTAAGGCCGCTAATCTAGATATTGATAGAGTTCCTGATGTGTTCCCTAAGCCAATAAGTGATATAGGAAATGGCAGACGTAGAAACTGGAATGGAACTGAGGGATGTTGACGTCCCCGGTGTTATTGAAGAATTAGGACAACCATTTACTCTTATTAAATTTACGAATCCTACGGAGGAAAATCCGACGGGAGAGTTAAAAATAGAAGTAAATGGTTGTTTTATTGATTATACAAATCGTTATCAAATCCCCTTAAATTCTGATAGTAAAGATACGATAATAATTGATGTATCAAAAATTCAAGACAATATGCCTGAATTGTCAGATATAATTGAAGATACAGAGAAAAACCAATATAGAATAACTAAAATATCAAATTATTGGTTTGCCGGAATAAAAGTTGCATCTGAATTAACAGTAGAAATATAATGAAAAAAATTGGTAAATTAATCTCAGATGAGTTATTAAATATCGTTAAAGATGAATCGATTGAATTAACTAAAAACGTAACTGTAGAGATAAAAGATTTGACACCAGTTGATACAGGTCATGCTATGTCAAACTGGATTCCTACAATTGGTAAACCAAATGAAAAAATTATTGGCTCTAAACAGGATGTTTCGGATGTTGAATATAAAAAAACAATGGATGAGCTTAATGGATATGAACTGAATAAAGGTAATTTATATTTAACAAATAATGTAGAATATATAGAATTGCTTAATGAAGGACATAGTTCTCAAGCCCCAAGAGCATTTGTTCAAATTGGAATAAGTAGAGGAATGGATAAAACAGGAGGGTGGGATTGACAACAATTTTAGAAGCCAAAAATCAAATAAAAAAGCATTTTGAAGACAGATGGAATAATAGAACACCAATATATTGGGATAATGAAACAACAGAAACTGTAAAAAAAAACATACCTTGGGTAAGAGGGTCTATACGTTTAGCTGTAGGAGGGCAACAAACGTTAGGCAGTCCCGGAAATAGAATGTTTAATAGATATGGATATTTGATTTTTCAAGTATTTATTCCATCTAATCAAAAAACACAAATATCAGATGAGCTTGTTCAAGCTATTTTGGATATTTTTGATGGTGCAGAAGTTGGAGATGTAAATGTTATAAAGGGTAGCCCAACATTTGTTAATTTTGAAAAGGCTTGGTATCAGCAAAATGTCCAATTTAACATATCTTTCTCAGAATTTAAGTAATTGACAAAATAGACAAAATGTGTTAGTATTCAATAAATAATTTATCTTAGGATTTTAAAATGAGTGATACAAATAGAACAGCCTTAAGAATTGTTGAAGAGATTGAAAATGGAGTTATTCCTGCTAATCCAGCATTTCTTGAAGTGAGAAATACTGGTGCTCCGGGTTTTGGTATTAATCCAACGACTGTAGAATCAGATGAAATTAGACCAGATAGACAAGTTGCAGACATAATTTCCGTTGGTTCTGAGCCGGGTGGGGATGTTAATATGGAACTTTCCTATGGCGCTTTTGACAATATTTTTGAGGGAGCTTTTCAGAAATATTGGAAAGAACAGCCGACATCATCGAAAGGTGATATCGCCAGTGTAGAGGAAAGCCAAATTACTTTCAATTCTGAAAAAAATATATTTAAAGCTGGTGATTATATTTTATTTAGCGATGCTTATGACGCTGAAGGAAATAATTTGCTTGTTTCTGTAACAGAATCTGCTGCTGAAGTTTTAACTGTGAGCATTGATGTTTCTTCTATTGAGGGGATAAAAGAATCTTCTGTAAAGAGAGTTGGGATTAAGGCCGATTCTGGAGATATTCAAATAGATGTCGGCGCAGAAAACAGGTTAGTTTCTACGACATTAGATTTCACATCTTTAGGATTAGAAGCAGGGATGTGGATTAAATTGGGTGACAATTCTTCTTCCGCTAATCAGTTTTCAACATTAGAAAATAATGATGCTGTTCGTATATTAGATGTAGTTGATGAACATCATATTACTCTATCCAATGTTCCCAAAGGATTCGCTACTGATGATGGCGCAGGAAAAGAAATCATTATCTATATGGGAGATTTCTTAAAGAATGCGGAGAAGAATATTGACCCAACACAGACAGACCCTATTTTGTCTTATACTTTGGAGCAAGTGTTCTTAGACCATAAGCCTATTGATTATCAATATTTTTCAGGAATGATACCTGATACTTTGAGTATGACATTAAACGCTGCTTCTATCATTGATATGTCAACATCATTCTTAGGCGCTACAGCTAAAATTGTACAGACAAGAGAAAGCGGTGCTACAGATATTACAGCTCCTCAGTATCCTGTCATGAACACATCAAGTAATGTTGCAAGAATAGCTCGTGGTGGCTCTAAGATTCAAGGAGCAAACTATGTCAGTGAATTAACGGTAGAAATAAATAACAACTGTCGTAGAAGAAATGCTGTTGGTATTTATGGTACAGAATCTATCGGTCTCGGAGAATTTGCTGTAACTGGAAATATGAATACTTATTTCAGTAATGCAGATTTATTACAAGATTTAATTAATAATGAAGAAACTTCATTAAATTATATGGTTAAAGATAATAAGAAACACGCATATATATTCGATATGCCCCGTGTAAAATATAGCTCAGGTAATCCTGATGTAAGCGGAAAAAATGAGGATGTAATGCTGTCTCTTGATTATCAAGCAATTAGAGACCCGAATCTAGGATATACTCTTGGAATAACAAGATTCGACTATATTAACTAATCCCCAATATAATCTTATAACTTTGGGCGGAATTTAGGGGTGATTCCGCCCACCCCTAAAGGAAAAAGATATGAATATTTATGAATTATACAAAACAAATACAGAAAAAGAACAAAAAGGTCTTCCTGTGAAGTTTGGAGATGCAACAGTTTATATTGCTACTTCAAATTTAACGGGGAATCCCAAAATGGCTAAAATGCAGGCAGAATATATTGAAAGAGCCACTAAAAGAAAAGGTGTAGAATCTAAACCTGAAGAATTAAAAGAAAAGATGCTTGATTTGTATGCTGAATGTGTTGTAACTGGCTGGGAAAATGTAAGGGATGAAAATGGGAAAGAAATTCCTTATTCTAAAGAAAATGTTCTAAAAATATTTAAAGACCTGCCGCACTTTTTGGATGCCATTGTTGCCTTTTCTTCTGACTTTACCAATTATCGTGAAAAAGCTATTGATGATGTCGTAAAAAACTAACTGATGTGTTGCGTTTTAGCTTAAAGTACGGAAAAAATCTGGAAGCTATTTTAAACGCAGCACAGGAAGAAGGTGATGATATTCCTGAACCAATAAAAAATGCGCCAGTTCTAAATCCTGATTATGGTTTTTACTGGCGTTGTTTTTTAGATTTATCTACTGATAGGCCGCAATCTATGTCAGGTATTGGTCCTATTCCTTGGAGCAGCATATATCGATATTGTGAAGCATATAATGTTAAGGAACAAATAAGCACAATAAGTGAAATAATAAAAAAAGTTGACAATTTTTATTGTGAAAAAATAAACAGTGATTTAGACAAGAAAGTAAAATCTAGTAATGTCAAAATATAATATAGAAATTGAATTTAACAATAAAGTAGCTATATCATCTGTTCAAGCACTCACTGCGCAACTAAACCAATTAGACGCTAAAATAAAATCTATAAATAAAAGCTCTAATTTCAGCAAATCCTTTTCAGAAGGAATTAGCGGAATAGAAAAAAATGCCAGACAAGCGGCAAATGGTATAGATAAGTTAAATCAATCAGTTTCTAAAACTCCGGGTTATTTTAAGACATTACAAAAATGGGCAACCGCAGCTCTTTCTGTTTTTAGCGTACAAAAAATAATAAGGGCTTCGGATGCTTATACTGAAGTAGGAAACAAGATTAGGGCATTGTCTGGAGATACTGCTGATTATGTTTCTGTACAGAATGAATTATTCTCTATAGCCCAACGTTCAAGAGTTGATATATCAGCCACAGCACAATTATATACAAGACTAACGCAGGCACAACAAAATTTAGGTGCTTCCACTGAAGATTTATTAAGATTTACAGAGGGAGTAGGTAAAGCCTTACAAATTTCTGGCGCTTCTGCTTTCACCCAAAGGGGTGTTTTATTACAGCTTTCTCAAGCAATGGGTACTGACATCGTTCGTGCTGAAGAATTTAACTCTATTCTGGAGGGAGGTATTCGTATTGCCAAGGCTGCCGCTGAGGGAATTGATGGACTAAATGGTAGTGTCGCCGCATTAAGAAAAAGAGTTGTAGATGGAAAAGTTTCTTCTCAAGAATTTTTCAACGCAATTATGTCTCAATTACCTAAATTAGAAGCCGAATTTGCCAGAACTACGCCAACAATAGCTCAAGCAATAACAATGTTTAATAATGAAATGACAGCTTGGGTCGGAGGCATGAATGATGCCACTGGAGCATCTTCAATATTAGCTAAAATAATTATCGACTTAGGGGCAAACATTCAACCCTTAATAACAAGTATTTTAGCTGGTGCTACGGCTTTTACTGCGTTGTCAATAAAAGCAAATCTAGCTACAAAATCTTTGAATGCTTTTTCTATTGCTTCGCTTAAGGCGGCGGCAAAGAATCCTATAGCTGCGGCTATTATCGCCGCATCTACTGCATATCTTTACTTAAGAGAGAGTATTACAAGTTCTAATCGTGAGCTAGGACGAGCAAATTCCCTGATAGAAAGAAATGGTCAAATATTAGAAAATCTAGATGACCAAACAAAACAATCATTAGAATCGCAAGTTAAACTAACGCAAGCCAAAATAGATTCTTTAAATGTTGAAATTGAAATGCTTGAGACGGGGCAAAAAACAGTAGGATATACTGACCTCTTAAAAGCTTCGTGGGATGGTGTATCTAATGCTATTGGCTCTGCATGGGATAAAGCAAAGGGGTTTGTTGATGTCGTTACTGGGGGACCTATAGTTCGTTTTCTAGATAGGATTATGGGGCCAAGCCCCACTTTAGGTCTGGATGAATTAATCGATGATTTAAAAGCGGCAGCGGTAGATAATAAAATATCAGAGATAACAAAAGCTCAGAGCGAATTAGAACAACAACGTAAACAACTAGAAGATGCATCTAAAAATGCACCAGATTATTCTATTAAACCTGCTGAAGATGATACCCCAGATAAAAAACTTCAAAAAAGATTAGATAAACTGGCTAATACAATTCAACGCTTAAAAAGAGAAAGCGAAGAATTTTATATGACAACGGACCAAAAGGCTGTTTGGGATGCGTTGGCTTCTGCTGGATTTAAATATGATGAAGTTCTTGTCGATATAAACGGTAATGTACAGACTTTAAATCCTCTATTTCAGCAACAAGCTTCTGAGATAGCTAAACTAGCTTTGGCGTTGGAATCAACAACAGGGCCTATGGGGCAGTTAATCTCGGAAAGCAATACTCTTCATATGGCTTGGATTAATAATGAAGGTTCAATAACAGGATTTATAAATTCAGTATTAAAATCAGAGCAAGCTCAAAATTTAATGGTATCTAGTTTAGGAAATCTAGAAGATGAAATAGTTAACTTTGCAACAAATGGTGAATTTTCATTTAGAAATTTTGCTACAGCCTTTATTGAAGATTTAATTCGTATATGCACCCAAATGGCATTTACTATTCCATTAGCGAAAGCTATGTGGGCAGCGATTCAAGGACCAAGCGGAGCTGCTAAAGGTGTAGGAGATACATCATTTGATGTAGGAGCTTTACAAAGCAGTTTAAATCCCGGAGCAATAACTTCCAGCTCATTACCTGCTCTTGCTACTGGCGGAACTGTAAAAGGTAAAGGTTCAGGAACGAGTGATTCAATACTTGCTAGATTGTCTAATGGTGAATATGTTGTAAACGCCCGTTCCGCTGCACAATATAGACCAATGCTAGATGCTATTAATTCGGCGCCAAGATTTGCAAAAGGAGGAAGTGTCGGGGGAGGGGATTCTGGAATGTTTGGAGGAACTAATGTCCAGATTATAGATATGAGAGGAACAGATGCTCCGCCAGTACAAACTAGACGCGGTAGAGATTCTAACGGACAAGAACAAATAAAAGTATTTATTAAACAAACTGTTTCTCAAGGATTTACCGAGGGAGCTTTTGACAAGAGCTTAAAAAACAATTTCAGCATTAGAAGACCCGCAATAAACAGAGGATAAAATGACAATTAATATAACATGGCCAGCATCTTTGCCAGACCGTCCAATGACTGATGGATATGAACAAACTTTAAGCCGCTCGGATGTAATTGTAAGTGAAATGGAAACTGGCCCAGCTAAAGTAAGACGACGTTCTTTAGCCGCTCCTAGACCAATAACTATGCAGTTTGTTTTAACTATTCCACAAATAGATATTTTTGAAGAATGGTATGATGAAACATTAAATGGTGGAGCGTTACCTTTTGAATGGGTACATCCAATCAAACGAACACCGACTTATTTCCGTTTTACTGACCCTAAAGAAAAGCCTAAAATATCTCCTTTTAATAATGCAGGAACTCTTTTTGTTTTAAAAATAGATGTTTCTATTCTTCCTTAATATTGACAAAATTGTTTTTTTAATATATAATTTTGTCAAATGAGAAACTTATCACAAGAAACATTAAACGCCATCTTTGCCCAGCAAACAGATAAGGCTTTTTATATCCTCTTAACTATTATTCCTGATGAGCGTGAGGGGAGAGAAAACCTATACGTCTATAATGCAAATGAGACAGAAAATGGTGAACCAAGAAAAATAATGCACAAGGGAAATGAATTTATTGCATATCCCTTTGAGATAAATCTTCCCCCAGAAGGAAATGAAGTAAGCGGAACAATAAAATTAACTATTGCTAACGTCGATAGAATAATTGTTGAAACAATCCGCTCTATCCGTTATCCAATGAAAGCTAAGTTAGAAGTTGTTATGTCATCTGATTTAGAGACGACAGAGGCCGGACCTTGGGAAATGAAGTTAACTAATGTCACTGGCGATGCTTTAACAATTGAGGGAGATTTAATTGTAGATAGATTTATGGATGAGCCATTTCCTAAAAATAAAATGGATGCCAGCATTTTCCCCGCGATGTTCTAATGAGTTGGACGAATAAATATATTGGAATACCATATAAACCATTAGGACGAGATATAAGTGGGGTAGATTGTTATGGTCTATGTGTGGTTGTTTATAAAAATGAATTTAATATAGATATTCCTGAATATACACATATTGGGATAAAAAGAGAAAGTACACAAGAAAAACAAAATATTTTAAATGAAGATGTAAGTAATTATATTAAAGAAAAATCAAAAGAACATTGGCAAGAAATCCCATTAAGTGACGCTAAAGAATTTGATTTTGTGTTATTCAAAGTTTGTGGTTTTGTTACACATATCGCTTTATATGTAGGGAACAATAAAATAATTCATTCTTTTAATGGACGTGATTGTGTGATAGAAGATATATATCCTAAATGGCAGGGTAGAATTTATAAGGTTTTGAGATGGCAGAAGTTAGATTAGTTAAAAACCCTTTCAATCGAAAATGTGATATTATTACAATAAAGCCGGGAATTAATCTACAAGAAACTGTAGAGGGATTAGATATTGCTGTTTCATTAAAAAAAGGCATAAAAATATTTCGTTTAGATGATGACTTAGAAATTGTTGAAGAAATAAATAGAGATGTTTGGCCCGAAACTTACTTAAAAGAAAAAGAAAAAATAAAAATAGTTGCTGAGATTTCCGGTGGGGGTGGCGGAGGAGGAAAGCAAATTCTGACCATTGTTGCAATGGTCGCACTTGCTTTTGTGGTTGGATTTGCAGCAGGAGCATTGATACAGATAGCAGGGAATGTTGGTGCAGGAGCATCCCTCCTTAGTGGAGCAGCATATGCTGGTGCTATGGGTGCTGGTGTTGCAATGGGAACGACTTCAGCTATTTGGGCCGCTGTTGGTGGTGTCGCTTCATTAGCTATGAGTGCCTTAATTAAGCCACCATCTCCTAAGATCAATTCTGCTTCTTGGGGCGAAAGCATGCGCCATTTAAGCAATTCATCAAACCAGATGTCTCCATATAGTCCATTACCTCGTATATATGGCAAAACAAGATTTTCTCCCTATAAAGTTGCTCCCGATTATACAGAAATTATAGGTAACGATACTTATCTACGTTCTCTCTTTTGTTTTGGATATGGTCCATTAAAGTTATCTGATATAAAAATCGGAACCAATCCAATTAGTAATTATACTGAAGTTGAAATGGAAATAAGAGAGGGCTGGGAAGATGATAAGCCTATAACACTCTATACCAATACTGCCAGAACGTCTAATTATAATATTTTATTAAAACGAGATACTCCCGTTATTACAACTTCTCTTTCTGATGTAGATGAAATAAGTTTTGATATTCAATTTCCTTTAGGAATATGGGCTAAAAAGCCGACTGATGGTTCTGGTCTATTTAATGGTGCATATATTAATATAGGATATAGAAAAGTCGGCGATACAGATTGGATTTGGTTGCATAAACCATGGACATTGATTACACATACGACAAAACCATTCACAAGAAGCTTTAGAATAAAATTACCTGAAAAAGGGCAATATGAAGTATATCTACAACAATATTATGGCCTATATGGCGATGATGGTACTAATGCAGCTTGCCATGGTTATTTGACTACCTTTAGAAATATTGAATATAAAGAGCCTGTAAGAGCTAAAGGATTATGTTTAATGGCTATTCGCGTGAAGGCTACAGACCAATTAAATGGCTCATTAGACAATGTATCCGCCTTGTGTGAATCATATGAAAAAGTTTTTACAGATGCTAATCAGCCTCCACAATGGAAATTAAATAGACATCCGGCTTGGCATGTTTATGATATTTTAACAGGCACAGCTTGTGTTTCTCCATTAAATGATGAGCAAATAGACATACAATCATTAATAGATTGGGAAAAAACATATCCTAATTGGTTAGTTGACGTTGCAATAGATGGTAATTTTACTAGATTAGATTGCATCCAAAGTATGTGTTCTGCGGGGAAAGCATTTTTCTCTAATATTAACGGCAAATATTGTGTTATTTTAGATAAAGCAGGAAAACAACCTGTTGCAGCTATATCACCACGAAATTCCTTTGGCTTTTCATTTAGCAAATCATTTGAAAAAGATATTCATGGATTCAAAGTAAAATATATTGACCCTGATAGAGATTGGACAGAACAAGAAGTAATCGTTTATAATACAGGTTACAATAAAGACAACGCAACAGAGTTTGAATCTCTTGATTCATATGGTTGTACAGATAGGACTAGGGCTTGGAAATATGGTAAATATATGCTAAGCCAATATGTTTTGCGCCCAGAAACATATACCGTTTCTCAGGATATAGAAAATTTGGCCGTTAATTTAGGGGATTTAGTTTACTTATTTAATGATGTAATAAAAGTAGGTGTAGGTTCAGCCAGAATAAAAAACATAGATATAGATGATAATAATAGAGTTGCAGCAATAACATTAGATGATAAATTTTATTTACCTAATTCTTCTACATATGCAATGATTATTCGGTCTTCATTTGGAACATTGCAAACATTTGCTATCGAATCTAATGAAGAGCCAAGTGATTATATTGTTTTAACTAATCCAATACCCGAATCTATCGCCCCCGAAGGTGGAGAAATGGTTTATATTGGAGAGACAGATAGAACACATATAAATGCTATTGTTCAGGAAATAACTCCCGGGGATGACTTAACAGCAACAATAACCTTAGTTCCTGAAGCCCCTGAAATACATGATGAAACAGAAGCTGATATTCCTGATTATGACCCTGAAATGTCAGATATTCCTAGCTGGATAGATAAAGCCCCATTATCTCCAATCGTAGAAAATATTATTGCAGATGAACGAGCATTGATACCAGATTCTACTGGAGGATATAAAGCCGCTGTTGCTTTTACGGTAAGAGTTAAACCAGAAGAAACTGTCGCAATTGATGGTATCCAAGTTTATACCCAAAATGAGGGGAATGAAATTGTATATCGGGATGTTTTCCCTTATACTGGGCTGGATGACATTTCTATTTCTAAAGTAGAAAATGGAGTTAAAGCTACAATAAAGGTAAGATATATAAGCAAGAAAGGAGTAGCTTCAGATTGGACGCAATTTAGTGTTTTAGTAGAGGGAACCGGAAATCCTCCTCCTGATGTCGAAAATCTGGATAGACAAGGATATAATATAACTTGGAACTACGATAACAAACCTTTAGATTTTGCTGGCTTTAGAATATATTATAACTATGGTAATGACCCTTGGAAAGAGCATGCAGTTAAAGCTCATACTCAAAGTTTATGGGATTCTCCTCCATTTACAACAGCAACTCTTCCCAAAGAACAATTAACATTATTTGTTGTGGCCGTAGATACAGCAGGAAATGAAAGTGTAAACCCAGCTATTATTACTTTTTATAATGGTGATATTGAATACGATAATATATTACAAGAATATGACTATAAAGAGAATGATTATCCGGGTATAATAACTGATGGATATAAATTTGATGGCAGTATATTTGCCAATGAAGACCAATTATTTTATAGTCCAGATAGTCAAAAATTCTACAATAATGATGATGAATTATTCTATCGTGATATTAATTATGCAGGAATGGTTTATGAATTTAATGTAGAATATATAGGAGATATAGAAAACGCATATGTTAAATTAGATTATAATTTAGAGGGAATCTATAAAATATATTATAGAAGAGAAAGCAAAGAACCATTTTATCCTGATATTAATAAAGAATTTTATTCTGCCGAACAAGATTTATTTTATAAGCAAGATGAACATTGGTATTTAATGCCGGATAAATTACTTATTAATAAAGAAAGAATAACTGTAAGAATAATTTTTGAAGCTGGAAAGATACAAGGAGTTATACATTCCATAAAGGCTACGATTGATGCTCCAGATGTTTCAGAATTATTGTCCGGTGTAGATATTTCCGATTCTGGAACTCGTTTAATCCCCACAAAAAACTTCAAGGTAATAAATAAAGTATTTACGACACTACTGGGAGGGAGTGACGCTATAAGTGCTAAAGTTGTAGATATGAATATTAGGGGGCCAATGATACAGTGTTTTGACAAGGACGGAAATCCAGTTTCAGCAACAATAAATGCGGATATCCGGGGATATAAATAATTGACAAAATATACAAAATATGATATTGTTTTGTAAAAGGAATTATAGATGACTAATTTACCAGCCAGACCAGATATTTTAGATAGCTCAATATCTACAGGTGTATGGAAAACATATTACGGCAACATTAGAGACTTCATCAGCCAAATGCTGGGTGGTGGGGCTACTGAATCTATTGTTATTACAAATAACAGCATAAATCCAACAAAGTCTTTAGTTAAATTAACGACTGAAGGTGAAATGGAAAATGATGAATTAAATACAATTCAAGTTAATAATTTACCAGATGGTTCTGTTATTTTTTTAACAGTAGAAAGCGATAAACAAACAGTTAATGTAAAAAATAATTATGGCGGAACAGGCTCTATAATATTATTTCAAGACAAAGATATTAAATTAACAAGTGATTTTGCCATATTGCTTATAAGAGAGGGAACTGTTTGGCATCAAATCAATACAAGCGGATATATTTTTGGACAAGATGACTTAATTAATGAAAATCTTATTCCACAAGCTACAAATAAAAGATTTGGTATTAATAGAATTGCAACGGATGCCGAAGTAAATAATGGAACAAGTGAAATATTTACAATTAACCCTAAGCAATTATCGAATGTAAAAAATGAACTTTTACAGCATATATATCCAGCAACAGTTTATCAAAATATATCCACCACAACAAATACTATCAGATTAAAAGAAAACAATACAATATATACATATTCTTTATCTGGAGACGTTACATTCATTTTTGATATATCTGAAATTTCTGTTAAAGATAGCACCAAAGCTATAACATTTGAGATGCACTTATATGTGGATGCAGCAAGAACTATTCATTTCCCTAGCAATCTTGTGTGGTTATACGAAGAATCTCCAGATTTAAGTATCGTTGGTAATCATATATTAGTATTTAGAAGTTATAATGGCGGAGGTAAATGGGTAGGAAGTTATGGGGGATATTATAAATGACAATTCCTTATCCTCTAGCTCCATTAGGTCAAGGAGACCACGACCCGTTTGACCCCGGATATATAGTTGTCTATAGTTGGGGGCCATATATTTATTCTGCAACACTTGAAAGAGGAGTATATCGTCTGTGCTTGGTAGGCGGAGGAGGGTCCGGAGAAACTTGGATAGCATCTTCTTATGGTTGGGGTTCAGCTGGAGGTTCTGGGGCCGCTGTTGAATTAATTTTTAGAAATCCTAAAAGGCAAAGTGTAACTATACGGGCTGGGACTAATCGTACTTCCCGCGTACAAGATGGGGAAGACAGCTATATGGATTTAGGGGGAACAAGAATGATAACTGCTGGAGGTGGAAAGCACGGCGGCGGAAATTATGGCGGTTCTGGAGGAACATATAGCATAAATTCTGGATTGGAGATTATTCAAAATATTGTTTTGAATAATGGAAATAGTGGAACAGTATCTTTATCTGGTAATGCAATCGGGCGTTCTGTAAGTCCTTATGAGACATGGGGCGAGGGAAACGAAACATATTCAAGAGCTGGGGGCTTAAGACTACAATACTTAAGGCTGAGAAAATGAAAAAATATGCTAAATTTATTAATAAAGATACAATAGAGTTCCCTCCACAAAACACGAGAACAATTATTAATTATAATCTAGATGAGAAACAGCTTATAAAAGATGGATACTTGCCATTTCTTGAAGTTAAACAACCTAAAAATAAGATAAAATTTGAATACAAAATTATAAATAATAAAATAATAAAGGTTTGGGTGTCATAGATGACTAATTTACCAGAAAGAGCGGATATATTAAATCAGAATATTATTACATCTGATTGGAAAACATATTACGGCAACATCAGAGACTTCATCAGCCAAATGCTTGGCGGTTCTGAACCAGAAGTATCTGTTATCCAAGAAGAATCTATTTCACCAACAAAAGCAGTAATAGCATTAGATTTAGATGAGTTAGTACAAGAAAGTTTATTAAAAAATATCAGTATAGTTAATTATCCAACTAGCCAATGGTTATTTTTATTATTAAATAATTCAGAAAAGAAAATAACAATTGCACATGGCCAGCCGGGCGATGGCGCAATATATACGTTTACTCAAGAAAACGAACAAATTGTTTCTGGCGACATCATCGTTCTTAGACGTGATGGAAATATTTGGCAACAAGTCGATTTATCTGCTTATGTAAGAGCAACAGATGAAGAACTTACCGCAGGAACATCTAAATTTAAATTTCCTACCGTGGCACAATTAAAGCCGTATTTAAGTAATGCTACTTCATCGGCCATGGGAGTAATTGTTTACGCTCTAAGAAATCCTGAGGGTACTCTTAAGTGCGATACAACAGAATATCAATTGGATACTTTCCCGCAACTCGCTGAGTATCTACAGAGTGGGAAAATACCTTCGACTTCTTTTTCTGATTATGATTCTCAAACATCTTCTACAGGATTTTGCGAAAAATTTGGATTGGATACTGCTTCTGGTAAATTTAGATGCCCTAATCTTCAGACACAAAAAATAGGACAAACAACATATTATGCATATGTTGCTGTATATAATACAGTAACAGCAGAATCATTAATTGAATTACAGGGCATTCTTGACCAATGTTTGACTGTACAAGCTGCAATAAATGCAAAAGGACAAGAAATAACCGAATATGTTAACAATTCGTTAACTGAGTTATTCAACAAAAAAAATGAATATATTCAGAATTTACAAGCACAAGAACAAACTTCCCTAACAAGTTTAACTTCAGCAACGAATACTCATTTGGGTGAATTGGATGATAAAAAAGATATTTCGATTGCTGAAATAGAAGCTAAAAAAACTGAAATAACAACTGAAGGACAAACACAAGTAGATAGAGTTATCCAAACGGGTAATAATCAAGTCCAATCCGTACAAAATGCTGGCGCTCAAACAATAGCAGATGCAAGAACTTGGGCTACAGGAGAAGATGCCGAAGTTAATGAATTAGAACAGGGAGAACACTCTTCAAGAGGATATGCAGATTTATCTGCTGCTTATGCAGAAACAGATGAAGATGTTCCTATATCATCTAGTCCCTTAATTGCCCTTGACGTAATAAAAGGCGATAAAGGAGACCCGGGACAGGCAGCTACTATTTCTGTTGGAACTGTTACAACAGGAAATGCGGGAACTCAAGCTAGTGTTGTAAATGTAGGAACTACAACTGCCGCTCAATTTAATTTTACTATTCCTAAAGGCGACAAAGGAGATACCGGAAATACAGGATTAAAAGGTGACCAAGGTGAAAAAGGACCACCGGGAGATTTAGGAACTAATCGTGTCTCAAACTGCATATTGAGCGAACCCAATAATATTAAATTAGAATTGAGCGATGGCATTCTTACTTTGAAAGCGGGCAGCAAAGTTTATGTTCCTAATGGCAGTGAAACATTTGAAGAGGTTACAATTGAAAGTGATTTAAGTGCTGGTTCAGGAGAAGGCTGGAGCACGGATCCATATTTATTTGCATATAATTATACGCAAAAAAAAATAAATCAAGCTTTATTATACAAATCAGTTTCTGGGGATTCACCTGAAGCTACATCAAATTCTTTCGTATATAACACTAGTACGAATAAGATTAACAGATGCGAATCTGATAGTTCATTATCGACTGATTTATATTCATTCCCTTTTGCAATTGTATTAAATCCTACTGGAAATGAATACGAAACGATTGATAAAACATTTAACGGTTTTGGTTATATTGGTAGTTCTATATTTGCTTTACCGGGAACTATAATCGCTATCCCTAATGGGTTCAACGATGATGCAACCCGTAAAAATATCGAATGGGAAGTAGATAAATTATATGTCAGAACTCTAACAGAATCTAGAAATGCTCCTATGGCTATGTCCACAACTGGAATAGGTATTAATGATACATATTTTTATGATTCTGATAAAAACTTAGTCGGATATTATGTTTTAGAAGAAAAAAGATACTATACAGATAGAATAATAATAGGGGATATTACAAGTGATTCGACAGGAAAAATTACTGATATCTATTTCAAAAAGCCTCTTTCTTTTATAGATAGTAATGACCAAGATTTAATGGATTCTATACTTCCTGCCGGAATTATTATGGCCTATATGGGAGGAACTCCTCCTAAAGGTTGGCTTGAATGTAATGGGCAACAAGTAAGCAGAACAAGATATAAACGTTTATTTGACTTATTGGGGACATCTTTTGGGCCGGGAAATGGCTCAACAACATTTACCTTGCCGAACTTAAGAGAAAGATACATTAAAGGTTCAAATCAAATTGGCGTGTACATAGATGCGGGATTACCCGATATTACGCACACACATGGTATAGGATATAGATATCTTTCTCCGGGAGTTTCGGGCGGAAGTTATAATGGCGTTGGGTCTGGTTCAGGATGGTTCGGTTTTGTAAATGAGAGTGGAACTTCAGGAAATAATTCTGGTGTTTCTTCTATATATGGAAAATCAGATACAGTAACTCCTTTAACAATCACAGCCATGTATATAATTAAATATTAGGAGTCATTGGTAAATTTCTTATTTTTCAGATATTATAAACTTCTATAAAAATCACCCATCATTTCTTTATTGATGATTTGATTCTGTTCTGTATTCTTCCACGGAGTTTCTTCATGAATCAGTTCGCTAAGTTGAGAACCACTATATTTACCATATGTTTCTATAACTTTATTTATAACATATTTTTCTTCATTAGTTAAATTGGTTAACAAATTATTAGGAATATCTCTTCCTGTTAAGTAAAATTTTCCTTTATGAATATTAAACAATTCGCGACAAACAGGACCATTAGACCATGCTTCAAAATCTTCATTAAATAATGTTTCTCCCCAAGCTAAACTCCAAGCCTGTGAATAATAACAAAGTTTCTGAAGCTTCATCGTAGATATATCTCCTCCTACAGAGTTCAATATATACTTTGCTACATCAAAAACATTAGCCATTTTATAATTCCAAACATTCTCTTTAAAAATACTGAAAATAAATCTACTCTGCAAGATATATTGTTATATATGCATGGACCAAGGTTCCCTGCAAGTGTGATTTCCTCCAACTATTGTTTAAACCAACCCGTTAACCGGGATTCCGACAACGGAAGAAAGCTCTTGAATAAAAGCTTTTGTTGTTGATAAGGGTATTAAGATGTAGTAATCTATTTGAGCTTTCTTTATATTATCCTGCTCGCAGCTCTGCGAGCACTACTACACTACATATTGTATATATATCATTGAATGAATTTATTGTCAACAAGTATTTCTTATATAACTAATTATATACATATATATTTAATATTTTATAATATACATAGCGGTTAAAGTCAAAGGAGTAACAGTAGATGAGTTTCCATAAATAGAATTAACCCTAGATGCTGCGAATCCCGTTCTATAATAAGAGGTGGAAGAATTTGTCCCGTTATATGTTCCTCCAGCCCCACCAGCAGAATTTTGCACAGGATAAAAAGCTCCCGTTGCAATAGTTAATGTAGTTGAAGATGATGTTACATCTCTTGCCGTTCCCGTAATATCGGGTAATCCCGCATCTATGTACTTGCTTTTTTAGACAAAATATGTTATTATTTTGTCAATTAGGAGATATATATGGCAGACCCAATGTATAGTGCAAAACATTATGCCGCTAAAGCGGAAAAGCAAGCTCAAGCAGCAGCTGCCTCCGCTGCAAGTGTCGATGCAGATAAAATTAAAAGAATAGCTTATGAAAATTATCATCAAGTCCAATGTTCAGGAGCGGTAACTGTTCAGTTAACAGATACAAATGAAATTTATGAATTATTTATTAATGATGCCTCAACAATTACATTTGATTTAAGTCAATTAACTTATCCTAAATATTATTATACGTTTCAAGTTAGATTCTGTTTCCCTTCTGGAGCTAAAACTGTTACTCTAGCTAATCCTTTATTTTGGATTGCAGGTATTGCTCCTGATTTTTCAGATGGTAAATGGCATTGGGTTGTTTTTAGGAGAGGTAAAACTTGGGGCACAAATGAATTTTTAGGCTCTGATGCAGGAACTGAGAGTTAATGGGAATAGTTTGTTATCTTGACCCGCTTGGTTCTGGAAATTCTGACCCATACAAACGTGGGCAAGTTTTATATGAGCTTGGAAATCCTTCTTCTACAACTACATCCGCAGCAATTAAAGTTCCTAAACCCGGAGTTTATCAGGTCTGGATAGTAGGTGGAGGCAATACGACAAAATGGTGTTATATCGGCTGTAACTATCCCGGCTCTGCTGCTGGTTTTGTTGGTAAAATGTATTTCAACACAAAATGTTATTTACGCTTTATAATAGGCGGTCAAGATGCTTATAGTTATCTTCAAGTAGCTGCTTGGAATGCTCCAGATACTTGGTATAATCTTATAAGTTGTGAAGCAGGTACTAACGCTTCAGGTGGTGCTGGTAGAGGTGGCCACATTACCGTTAATCGAGATAGTACCTTTAACAATTATTTTGATATCGAGCTTGAAACAAACGGAAATAACGGTTCTAACTCTGGATATCCTGCATCAGTCTATGGAGGATATGGCACAAAAGATGTAAATGGTTATGGCAAATTACAATATATTAGGATGAAACAATAAATGTATATCAGCGAAAAAAAAGTAGATAATGATGAGTGGGTTATATTAGATGGAGTTAATGATGGTCAGTGTTATTTAATTCAAAATGTTTCATTGGCTCCAGTTTCTTATTGCGTCTTGGACAGCGTTCCTGACAATAAAATAAAAGCTAATGTTATAACCCCTTGGCAACAAGTTTCCTTTAAAAAAGGAAATGGAGATTTATATATAAGAAAAAGCACATATAATGATGGATATATTTCAATCGAGCTTAGCGAAGCCTAAATTATTAGCTGGTGGATTAAAACCTGATAGGCAAGGCTTAATACAGGCAGATATAATTTATTCGGGAGAATCTTCTCCAGATGTTTCTGGGGGTGATGCTCCTCCACCAGCAGTCATAACATCGAAATTTCTTGCCTCAGAAAATCATGTTGCTTTTTTGAAAGAAAACTCTTTTTATCATTGCGGGATTAAAGAATTACAAGGGAATGGGAATGTAGAAGATGTTTTGACTTTTACAAAGCAATCTGATGATGTAAAAGATGCCGTTATAAGTCCTTGGGTTAGTATTTACTTAACAAATAGTGGTGATGTATATGGAACTTATGGCCAAGATGGTTCTTTAGGCATAAATTCTTCCAATCCCGTTTATACTTTTATCAATATTGCTAACAACATAAAAAAGATTAACAATAACCGCTCTGTTTATAGCAATACAATGTTAATCACAAATGATGATGAATTATTTTTAGCTGGAGATAATACTTATGGAATACAAGCTGACGGAACTACGAAAGATAAATTAGTCTTCCATAAGGTTGCAGAAAATGTTGCTGACTGTGCTGGTTCTGGTTTTAATACATATTATTTGACAAACTCAGGCGAGTTATACGGCTGTGGTCGAAATAGCAATAAGCAAATCATCAATTCTTCCGCTAGTTCAGTGACCAGTTTTGCCAAAATTGCCGACAATGTTAAATCTTTTTCTGTTTATGACAGCAGCTTGTGCTTTATAGATAATAATAATGATTTGTATTGCAGAGGTGAAAATAGTTTTGGCCAATTTGGTCTTGGACATAAAAATAACGTTGCAGAAAATACAAAAATTGCTGAAAACATTAAAGAATTTAGATGTGAATTAGCTTCTGTATTTTATATTGATTCTAATAATAATTTATATGGCGCCGGATTAAATAGTAATGGAAGTTTTGGAATTGGTGATATATCCTCTGTTACTACATTTACAAAGCTTGCTGAAGATGTTAAAACGTTTAACGGGAATTATCGTAATTTCTTCTATATTAACAATAAAAATGAGCTATATGGTGCTGGAAATGGAGAGTACCATGGATTTGGCATTAATAACACGAACAAGAATAACACTTTTGTTAAAATAGCTGATGATGCCCAATATGTAGTTCAACAAGCTGATGCATATCATTTTTGGTATGTGGACACAAAAGGAAAACTATATGGTTGTGGTAAAAATAGTTATGGCCAACAAGGCAATGGAACAACAACAGATATATTTGTTTTAGAAGAAAAAGTTATATAACAAATACTGCGAATGGCTTTTATCCACCAGAATAGTTATGCTAATAATATAAGGGCATATCTTTACTTAGGTAAATTAATATTTATGACACATATAGACAAATAGAGGATGTATAATGCAATATGGAAAAATAATTGATGGCAATCTTGTTCTGGCACCATATAAAAAAGATATGCCAGATGGGTCATGTATATTAGGTTATAATTTTGATAGTAATGCTGAAACATTGGGAAAAGATGGATATTATCCAGTTGTTGTAATAGGAGATAAAGGCCAATATACAGATTGTGAGGGATTTTATACCTTTGATTTCAAGCTAGAAGATAATAAAATTATTGAATATCCTGTCTACCATAAATATTCTTACTCTAGACTAAGAAGAAACAGTTATCCTCCCATCGAAGATTATTTAGACGCTCAAGTCAAAATAAATTCAGGAGTACCTAGCTTAATAAAAGAAGGAAAAGAGCAATTATTGAGATATTTTGATAATTGTTTAGATGTTAAAGAAAAATATCCTAAAGAATAAATAAGGCCCTAATGTAGGGCCTTTATGTTTTAAAGGAGGTTGCTATGCAGATTTGAACAGATGCGAGTTTCGACCCTAAAACAAAAAATGCCGGACTTGGTATAATGATTCGACAACTGGTTAAGGATGGTATAAAAGAAACTCGAATAAAGTTAAAAGTAAAAGCAGAAGACAATAACCAAGCTGAGTTATTAAGTATCTATCATGCTTTACAACATATAAAAGGAACACCTCTGAATGAACCTATTTTTATCATCACAGACAGCAAAATTGCTATAGATAGTATATTATACCCAGAAACGAAGAAAGATAAATATAGAACCATCGCAGAGCGAATTAGGGGTATGTTATATTGCGATAAATGGAGGATATACCATAAAACAGCTCATACAGGCAATCAAGACCGATATTCTCTAAGGCAAGCTTTAACTGATAAATTAGCTAAAAAAGCTAGAGAATAATAAAGGCTACCGAAGTAGCCTTTATTTTAATTCATATAACGCAATAATGTTTTCATCATTACATCGGATGGATCTTTAAAATTTTCATCCAATATTTCTTTTAATGAATTAGGGGAATATCCAGATACTAATGCAACACCTTGTTCATTATATCTAACTGGGCAATTATTATTTCGAGCATTTACATTCCAAAATATAACTTTAGGCATTTCATACCCAGATTCTTTATATTTATCTTTAGCTGCCTCAAAATTAGAAATATCAGCATTATCACAAACTCTATCAAATTCCATATCAGATACAATAATTAAACTTGTTGGCATGTCTGCTTGAGGAATCTTATTGGCAACAGCAACATCTAAGATAACATCGAATACAGCTTGTAAATTTGTGTTTCCACAAAAATCATCGCAAGCAACAGATTGTAATTTAGATAATAAACTATTTCCTCGTAATTTAATTACTTTAGGAGTTCGTGAAAATTTAATAAATGAATTGTGGAATAAACCTTTATTTCTCTCCGCAATATATACAGCTAAAGACAAACAGACCCACATCGGTTGTCCCATCATGGAGGCTGATGTATCAGCCACAACAAGAGCATTATTCTTTCTACTCTGGAAAATATTATTTAAATTTTTCCAAGCGGTTTCTAGATAATCTTCGTTATCTGGTTTTGTGATACAATATCCTCCATATGTATAGTCCATACAATATTGTCTAGCTATATCGTATGGATATAAGGTAGAAGTATTTATTTTTTTCTTTCCTTTTTTTACATCTTCTAAAAATTGTGTAAATCTTTCAGCATCTTTTCTAGCAAAGCATTTTTTATATTTATTAAGTGCTTTTGAGGTTAATTTAGAATAATCAATATCCTCAAATTTATTTAATGTTAATTTTGTCTCAACCAAATTCAACTTATTGCGTATAAATTTAAGTTTTTTTCTATATTGTTTGCTGCAAGAGAATAATTTACTAACAATTATTTTAGCATATCTACTTAAATCTTTATTTTTAGTTGACCAAGTTGGAAGCCATTTCGCTAGTAGCGAAGGATTTTCACTCTCTTCATCTTTATCAAGCTGTTCTTTAATGAAAAGAATAACTTTATCTTGCAATTGAGTGTCCAAAAGACATAAAATATCTTTATAATACCCATATTCAGTCATTTTTTCAAGATTAATATTATCCGGATAAAAATCAGCAATCCACTTAAAAATAACAGATGAAGCTCTACGCTCACCCTTTCCACCTCTTATATCTCTAAGATGATATAAATTAGCTAAAGCAATCTTTTTATCTTCTAAGAATGCTTTTTGGAATAAATTAACAATAAATTTTTCGCTTTGATTTCTTAATGCACCACCCTGAAAGAACAGATCAAGATTAGCATTAAGCGTAGTGGAAAATGTTTTGGCTCCATTTTCTGTATATGTTTCAGTAGTTTTTTCTTCAATTTTATTAAGTAGATTACTCATTTTTCCTCCTAATTAACACAAAGCCCAAAAAATATGTGTGCTACCAATAACACTACTTCCCGATGTTCGGGAAGAAAGGAATCGAACCTTTTCTACATAACCCCAAGTTATTACCAATATCTGCTGTATGGGCTAAAATGAACAACGCTCCAATATATTTTCCAAGAATATTTTCTTCAATATAATTGCTGTCTGAGCGTTAAATAATACTACGCACTTTGCCTTATTAATTACAAATTAATCGCGAATATTTGCTGTATGTGCGTAAGAAACTTAATAATTAAGGAATACATGGTATAACCATTTACAAGTTAAATTATTATATTTTTTTTACATTGTCAATTATTTTTATTTTGTTGTGTATAAACATAAAATGGAGGGCTGTCTGGGTACTGCCCCCAGCTAATTGGTTTTGCAGACCAACCTATAACTTCTCTAGCAACAGCCCATAAATAAAATATCATACACCACTTTATATGAACCCGTTTTAAGCCTTAGGCAGGGTTAGGCTTATATACTGCACAGCAGCCACACCATTCGGTTATCATGACTTACCTATGGAAACACCTATTAGCCCTTTGGATGATTGCCTCTATCATTCGTGTCTTAGATTTATGTGTATGATACACGGGTATCTTGTTATATGGTAGTCCAGAAGAGACTCGAACTCTCAAACATCTGTTCCTAAGACAGACGGCTTTTCCATTTGCCTACTGGACCATTGGTGCAGCCAGAGAGAATCGAACTCTCTTGTCAAGTTTGGAAGACTCGCATAATATCCAATATATGATGACTGCATCTGGTGGGCATACTGAGACTTGAACTCAGAAGAAGATTACCTTCATTGGATTTTAAATCCAATGTGTTTGCCAGTTTCACCATATGCCCATAATAAGCAGAGAAAGATGGATTTGAACCAATCATCTACAGTTTTGGAGACTGTTATTCTACCATTGAACTATTTCTCTGAAGCTGGTAGTCCCTGCCGGACTCGAACCGGCAACCACCCCGTTATGAGCGGGATGCTCTGACCAATTGAGCTAAGAGACTATAAATAGCAATTATATATTTTCGTATATAGTTACTTTTTTTTCTTTTTTAAGATAGGAGTTGATATTCCATCATCTGTTTTTATTTTTGTATTACATCTAGGAGCTTTCCCAATATTTTTATCTAAACAACTAATATTAGGGCGTAGCTTAATCCTATTTTTCCACATTTTATTAAAATCTTTTTCTTTTTGAGTTTTTACTATTTTTTTCATTGGCATATTTTTTCTCCTAAAAAATGGTAGCACATCTTTGAATCGAACAAAGGACAAATTGCGTATGAAGCAATCTCTCTACCACTGAGATAATGTGCTATAAGGTGCCCCTTAAAAGTAAAAGTGAATAAGACGGTAAAGCTATAACAAGGGGCATATGGTTGCGATGGCGGGGATTTGAACCCCGCTGTTATTAGGTTATGAGCCTAATGTGTAAACCATTTCACTCCATCGCATAGTGGCGGAAAGGGTGAGACTCGAACTCACACGACGTTTATCACGTCATTCCGTTTTCAAAACGGCTTCCGCTAGGCCAACTCGGATTACCTTTCCTTTTCATAATTACATATACTTAAAAATCTGTCAACATCATATTTATAATATCCAAATATTTGTTTTTTATGTCTTATCAAAAGCATGCCAGTTTGTCCAGTCATCCATTTGGCAAACTTTAACCAATCTATGTTTTGCTTTTTTAGGATATTTTTTACTTGTCTTTCTGTGTAACAAATTTTCTTAAATAATTTCTTGCTTTCTTCGGAAGATTCTTCCATTCCGCCTCCTTATGGTGCAAGGGAGAGGAATTTGCACCTCTACAACCCGAAGGTGGCGGTTTTACAGACCGTTAGGCTCACTCGTACCCAGCCCTTGCATAAAAAAGTATTTGTTTTTGTATATTGTATAAAATGGTACTCCCACTAGGTGCCGCCCCTAGGTCTAACGGTTAAAAGCCGTTGGCTCTACTGTTAAGCTATAGGAGTAATGGTGCCTTAGCCCCGACTTGAACGAGGAAGTGGTTGATTACAAATCAACTGCTGTACCATTGAGCCACTAAGGCATTTATTTTTATTGGCACGCTTATAAGGAATCGAACCCTAATCTCAACGTCCGTAGCGTTGCGTTCTGTCCGTTGAACTATAAGCGTAATGGCACTCCCGGAGGGATTCGAACCCCCGACCAAATGCTTAGAAGGCATCTATTCTATTCCACTGAACTACGGGAGCTTAGTATTTTCCCATTGAAATTTCTTCTTTGAATTTCTTTTCCATGACTTTCTTTCATGATATGCTTTAGCGTATTCCTCATACGCCCAAGAATCTGTTTCAATGAATTTTTGACGTCTTAATTTTAGGTTAATATTATATTCTTTTTCATATTCTTTAGCAGAATAATAATTAATCAAATAACTTTTCCAATTACGTTTTCTGCGAAAATAAGCATTGAAATTAAAATAATCTAAATCATCCCACGTTTCATCTTCAAAATAGCATTGAGACCAGAAACTATAACGACGAGAGATTTTCTTCCAAATATATTTATCTTTACCAAACATAATCAATCTCCAAGTAAGAATTATTACTTACTTGATATCATTATTATCTTTACTCATCATATTTCCTTTCAAAAGAGGAGCACAGCCACTCTAGAATAACTGTGCTAAAATGGAGATGGTTAAACTCTTTATAGGCCGACAGTCAACCTATAGAGCAATCCTTTACAAACATATCCATGGTTTCTAAATGTAACGTGCTATAATCTATACACCAACCATCATTAGTGGCGGGAGAGACAGGACTTGAACCCGTGTACATCGGTTAACGGCCGATTGCTAAACCACCTCAGCTACACTCCCAAAAACATCAAAATGCAAGAATTTTATATGCGATTATTGGTTGGAAAGGCAGGATTCGAACCTGCGATGACTGGTACCAAAGACCAGTGACTTACCACTTGTCCACTTTCCAATATATTATATAGCTACTAATAAATAAGGGGGAATTTATGGGATTATGGCTATATCTATTAGTAGCTGTATAATATATGGAATTAACCATACATCTTTATATTAAGGTAATTATATATCTTTTTACATTAATTTACAATGGTGGACCGCGTAGGTAACGCTCCTCTCTTTCTCCTTGCAAAGGAGATGTGCAGCCTTCCACACTCCGCGGCCCAATGGTGGCTCCGAGTAGATTTGAACTACTGACGCCGTGCTCTTCAGGCACGCGCTCTACCTCCTGAGCTACAGAGCCATAAGCCTATCCTCAATCTTTCGATATAACAGTCTAAGAGGGAAAGTGACTGCTAGTTGCTATATATAGGCATGCAACATAACTAATTAAAACTACTTAAACATATTTACAATGTATTATAACTTTGGTCGGAATAGCAGGATTCGAACCTGCGATCTATTGGACCCAAACCAATCGCCTTAACCAAGCTGGGCTATATTCCGATATATTATTGGTTAAAACTTAAACCTTTAATAAGTTCTCCCCACTCTTTAGAAGAAAGATTAGCACATATTTCTTTAATGTCAACATCTTTTTTATCTTCTTTTATATTTTTAGGTACAGATTTAAATATTTTTCCTCCCTTTAAATCTAACTCTTTGATTCTATCATCTAAATTTGCAAGCATTAATGATGCTGCGGGAATATTTTTATCATCTATAGCAATTCTTTGCGCAGTTTCTCGGACATACATGGCCAATTTTCGTCCATACGTTCTATAGTCATCGTTTTCTTGTTCTGTGACTAATCTCCAAAAATCGTCTTCAGAATCGAATCCGTTTATGCAACAAAAATTAAGGATGGTAAATGTTTTTTTCTTTCCCGTACTGTCTGTTTTATTCCAATTATCTTCAATATATTTATTAACCATATATTTGAAATTTTTCAAACAGAATTTTGCGCCTGCTCCGGTGCGCTCCAAAATATCCTTAGACATTTAGACAAACTCCCTTTACATAATTATATCATAATTTTCATTTTTTGTCAATACATCTCAACTTCTTTTATGCAGTATTGTCTTTTGGAAAATTTTTTGGCAGCGGTTATTCCTTTGTTGGCATTATCTATTGAATTATATATTTTTGCATTTTGAATATTTTTAGATAAATTTTTCCCTGTCCAATACCATTCCAGTCTTTTCACTTTAATAATATAGAGCTTATCGGTTATCTCCATTCCCTTTAATTACACCCCGTTTTTGTCTGTCTTCCAGTTTTTTTATATTATATTTAATAATATCTTTTATTTTAAATGATTGAGAATTAGCAAAACAAATTAGAGTCGTAAATAATTCAACATATTTTTTATCTAAAATATATAAATTTTTACAGACATTCAAAGAGAACCAAGAAGCAAAAATATCATCCGGTTTTACATTAGAATCATCCAGAACAAAATCTATGTTTCCGTCAAATCTATCAATTGCCATTGCCACATAGTATAAGCAATCACCTATTTCTGCTTGTAAATCATGGTTAAATCTTTTTTTATCATTAGCATAATCCCCTCTATACCATCTTTTTACCTTTCCGGCTAATTCACCAAATTCTTCTTCTATCCCTATAACGATTCTTTTATCTTCATTTCCTTTTCCCCATGTCTTTTTGCATTTTCTAATATATTCTTTTAACTTCATTAGATTCCCCATTTAATAAGTTGACAAGTTAATCCCAAACTAAATCCAAGCAACAATTCAGCCATATTTTTAGAGTCGTCTAACCATTTGGGCAATAAATATAGTTGTGGATAATTTTTGTATAACCATCCGCAAATCCAATAGATAGGAGCAGACAGCAGTCCGGGGATGAGATACCACCAACTAAATATACACATAGGCAGCAGACAAAAGGTGTATCTCATTTCACAATACCAGAAATCATACATTCCATAATATTTTTTTAATTGTTTGTCTGAGCCTATCAATTTTAATATATGGTTGATGATTGAATATAGGCTGTTGAGTAATCCTCTAAACCACCTATCATACGAATCTCTTCCTTGTGTTGTGTTTTCTCCCAAATCAAGAAATTCTCCTACGGCACGACTAAAAAATTGTGCATATAACCAGATAGATACAATAAAGGACAATAACCAGCATTGCCATGAATAAGGATTAGTAGTATAAAGTAATGTTGTGCAGATTATATATATGGCAGCTTGTACGGTTCTATTTCCCCATATTCCCTCTATACTTCCCTCTCCATATATACGTCTCCAGATAGCCACAAAAAAACAATATAAATTACTCATCTCTGTAATTCTCCAGCCATTTAATCATTTTATTTACTCTGTCTTTATCCCATGTGTTGTTTAAAAGCTCTTTTAGGCTATAAACAACAGGGTTTATAGTACGAAATTTATTTTTCTTATCTATCTCCTGTGCATCGATATACCCACAGGAATATGCGTTATTTATATATTTTTTTAATGTTTTATCTCTCATTATTTTCATTTTTTTATCTCCTCAAAAAAAATTTTTCCGTCATATAGTTTATGGTGTATTAAATATGATGTATTAAACCAACATTTTCCCTTTCCGTTAAAATCAATTCTTTTATCTAAAATCACCGCCCCTATTCCATGTTTCTTAAACATTTTTCCATGTGAAATTCCCTCAAGAGATGTAATGGGCAGCAAAAGAGCAAATGGCTTATTCAACTCATAACATCTTTTGATTATTTTCTTTTTTGCAGAGTAAGGAGGATTGCTAATAATCATATCATAATTTTCGGGTTCAAAGTGAAAGAAATCTTCCCCATTTTCTATGTGACTAAAAATAACATTATATCCATTATTTTGTAATATCTTAACGAAATTGCTTTCTGCTTTATCAAAAGGACACCATATTACTTTTATATTTTGTGGAATATATTTTATTATTGGATAAATAGCATAAGCTGGAGTATATAATTCATCATTAGGTCCTCTTTTGATATAATCAATAAGTGCTGATTTCATAGCTTTTCCTTATTACAGATAGATAATTACCTAGATTTATTTTTCCAATAAGTTGAGGAGGAAGCTTCCTTATTAATTTATCTTTTTGTATGTCTTCCACATCATCTTCGGCACATCCAATTTTCAACCAAAAAGTTTTATATTTGCCATTTTTATCCTGTTCACAAACTACATAAAAATCATCGTTTGTCGAACATTTATATACATTTCCAATTAAAATATCATCCATTGATAACTGCATCCATAGCTGCTTCGACACGTTTTTGTAAATTTTTAGGAATTTTCCTATAGACAACCATTTCCCAGTCTTTACAAGAGATAATTAAATCTCTTATTTTCTTATAAAGCTCAGCATTTTGTTTTTTAGTTATAATAACCCAGCCAGTTTCATTTTCATCTTTAAGCTTTTTGTATTTTTGTTTAGCCCTTTCCCTATATAACTCATTATTCTTTCTTTCCACGATTTTTATTGGCATTTCTAAGTCTCCTATGATATTGCAGCAAACAATCATTTGAACAAAATAATGTACGCTTTCCAGTAATTAATTTTCCGCAATTTTTACAGGTCTTTATTCCATTTTTTTTGTCTAATACAGGTAAGTTATCAAAATTATTTATTTCTTTAGGAATATTTTTGTTTATTAATTTTTTATTTAAAATATCTACGACTTCTTCAATTTCTTTTATTCTTATATTATATCTATTAACCACTTGATTTACCGCCTCTGTTATTGTTTTTCCATATCCGAAAAAACATTTTTCTAGCCCTATATAAATTTCTATAGAATAGAAAGTACCTTTAGCTGTATGTATTTTAGTGAAACGATAATCAGGTTTTATTTCCATATCTTTTCCTTTTTGTCTAAAATATATGTATATAAGATTCTTGTCAAGTTATTCTTGACTTATTAACAACAATATGTTGATTATACGAATCATATGGATAGCTAATTAGGGCGGGTCTAAACTTTCCTGCTAAGAAATGTGTACCTTTTCGGTATGAGATTCGAGTTTTCAGCTACCTCCATAATAAGAAAATCCCCTTATAAGGGGATTTTTTTGTGGATAAGATACAATATCATTGATTGTCTTCAAAAATATATGCGATTATTTTTCCAAAGGAGATGAGCAATGGAAGATATTGTTTTAGACGATTTTAGTAATAAGTTATTTATAATCAATCAAATAACTGTTGACCGAATATTTTCATCAGATAATCCCGCAGATAATTTTTCCCTTTATTCGTTTTATTATAAAACAGCTAAATGGCAAAATAGCACATTAGCTAAGGCTACCGATTCTTACGTTATGGATTGTTTAAAATGGGGAAAAGAAAGACTAAAAAAAGCTAAAGAATCACTAAAAGAAATGGGATTAATTCAGGTTATCCAAAAGAGGGATGACAATAGAATATCTGGATGGTTTATCAAGGTAAATTATATTCCAAATTCTATATCTGATAAGGAAGAGCAAGAAGTATTATTATCTACTTGTAGAAAACAAGAGACAAATAATATAGATAATAAAAATAATAAATATTTAAATATATTTAATATACCAAAAGAAAAAGAAAAAAAAGAAAAGGTAAAAGATTTCTCTGAAATAAATAATTTTGAAGATTTATTTTCTTATTGGGAAAAAAACAAAAAAGGGGGGAAATACAAGCTGGCTTTCCGCGATAGAATGCTTGCAAAGTTAAAAGAGCTAACTAAAAATGATTTTAGCTATGCAAAAGAGGCCATTGAATATTGTTTGGCCAATAATTATCAAGGATTTTACGGGGCCAACGGATTATATTACAATAAATCATATGCTAATAAAAATAAAAATGATGTTTTATCAAGACTTAATCGTGGAGAAATAGTTATGTATGAAGAAGGAATGGAGGTTCCGCCGGAATGTACAGTTTATGAAGGACAAATTTTAAAATGGTGATAACTATTTTTTAACCTTTACTTTGTATCGTATGTTATTATAATTTAGAAAAACATTAAAATTAGGGAATCAAAAATGCTCGTCAAAAGAAACAAAAGATTTTCTAACGCAAAATTAGATAGTTTTAGGAAAATAACTCCTGAACATGCAAAATTAATTGATTATTTGCACTATTGTTTAATAAATGGGTTTAAGGAAAATGTTTTTATATGTGGAGATGTTGGAGTCGGAAAAACATATATAGGATATTCTTTACTGGAAGAAACAACGAAGATTATTAAATTCAGAGGATCTGAATATTATGATTGTAAAAATATCTACTATATAAAAATGGATGACCTTTTTGAACAAATAAAATCATCTTTTAGCGATAAAGAACTTTATCCCGAAAATACAAAAAATGTTTCTGTATTGATAATAGATGAAGTTAAGCAAATGTCAGAATGGGAATCTTCTGAATTTTTTACTATAATAGATAGTAGATATAATGATATGTTACCCACAATTATAATCAGTAACTTAAGAGAAGAGCGTCTTAAAATAATTTTAGGACCTAGAATATATGATAGATTATTTGGAAATATAAAAAAGTTTTGTTTAATTGCACCGAGTGGAAGAAAAGATGAATTATTTAACGCAAATTTGTAGGGATTTGGATATTTCTGTTTATGAGATATGGAAAAACAAAATAAGTTTAGAAGAAAAGAAACTTATTATCCGTTATTTAGGTCTTTGCGGATTAAGTGATAAAGAGATAAAATTTCAGACTAATTTAGCTTTGCCATTTATTCGGCATGAGTTAAAACAAATTGTCAAAAAAACTTACTTGCCAAGAAAAAAAATATCAATTATTAATAGTAATAATAAATTAAAAACAGCAAGAAATTTTATTCGAGTTGTAGATTATATTTCTGGGGAAATAAAATATGTCCAAAAATAAAAGAATAAAAGTACGCGATAAAAATGTTGTTTTTTTATGGACAACGAATCTATTTAAAAGAGTTATCCCCAATAAAAAGAAAAAAACAAAAAAAATGACAAAAAAAGAAATGGTAAATCTGAATGATAATAATTGAACAGCAGCTAATTTCAAGTAAAAATAGTAAAGAAATTTATAAGCCTAAAGGAACTAATCGTTTCATCGTTGGAAAAAATAAAAGGGCCTTAGAAAGTGAAAAAAATTTAATTTTAGAACTATCTTTGAAAAAGAAACAATTTCAAAATGAATTAAAAGGGATATCATTTCCAACATATATTTTATTTAAAATATATCGTAAGGACAGAATAAGATTTGACTATGTAAACATTATTCAGCTTTTGCTTGACTGTATGGTTAAAGTAGGTATATTTGAAGATGATAATGCAAATTTTTTAATTCCTGCCTTTTATCCGTATGAGATTGATAAAAACAGGCCGCGTGTTGAAATATCATTTAAAAACATTGAGGAGGTAAAATTGTAATGTTTTTATTGTGCTTTTTTATATATTTATTGATTAACTTTCTAATTATTTCTATTCTGGTATATAAAGGTAGAATAGTTCCCCCAGACGGGGTTGGTGAACTTATGTTTTCTCTCTTGTTGTTACCAGCTATTTTATTTATAGTGTCTTATATGGATTATATTTGTCCTTTTTCAATAAAAATGAAGACATATTTAGATAATAAAGTCATTAACTTTTTTGATTGGTTGAAAAAATGAAACTTTATTTATCTACAAAAGAAATAAATAAAAAATCAATTGTTGGTTTAGTCTTACTTAATGATGAAGATGAAATTTATACTAAAGGAAGTTTTGTCTGTAAAACGACTATTCCTCCATCTGCATATATTTTAGGTTTAAAAAAAGCGCTTCTTTATCTAAAGAATAATAAACCTATAAAGGCCAAAACAGATTTGGAAGTATTTACTGATTCAAAAAATAATTATTTTTCTCACCCGGCTGTGCAAAGAAATATGAATCATGATATTTTCTTTTCAAAAGTACAAAGAAGAATAATTTTTAAAGATGCTGGTTTTAATGATAGCTATTATTTAACAATATGTAGAAATGAGATAAGATTTAATAACATGGAGAATAACAATGTTACAAACAGTTACGAATATTAAAAATATAAAAGATGATGTTTTTTTTGTGTATGTCGGAGTTAATTGGTGCAAAGCTTGTGAAACGCCAAAATATTTATTGGAAAAAATGTCAGATAAAGTAATTTATGAAACATCATGTGTGGATAAAATGAAAGTAAATTCTATTCCAAGCTTAATTTGTTTCAGAAAAGGAGAAATTGTTTCTCAGACTAATATATCAGAGATGTCAACAGAAGATATAAAAAAATGGATGGATTTAGCTGCCAATATTCCGACAGATGTAGAAAAAGAGATGATGCTTAAAAAGTGGGCAGATAAAGGGGAAAGAAATTACGGATATGAATTTAATAAAGAAGAAATTGAGGAAATGAAGAATGATAAAATTGTCGCATTTATGGGAGCTTCGGATGACTTAATTGAAATAATTGGGGCTATAGATGATGAATTAGATTGCTATACAAATGCTACATTTGGATATCGTTCTGGTAAGTTTATTAGAAATAAAAATACAAAATTTAATTTGAAAGTAACCCATAATAGGAATAATTGTTGTTTTTGGCTAGATTCAAATGTTATGTATTCTACATTTGTTGTAATGGATGAAGATGAACCATATTGTCGTGGTATTTTTGTAAGCTTATATGATATTGTGGATAATTTATAAAATATTGATTATTTTAAATAATTATGTATAATAGCTATAACTGTTAAAAACTATGAGGAAAGCATGTTTAGAGATTTAACAAAAGATGAGATTAGTTGCCGAGTTCAACAAGTATCAGAAAAGGGATGTTCTTTATTACTTTATAAAACAGCTAGAGTTGATTCGCAAATCTTAGATGAAGTATATGGAAAGCATAATTGGACAAATGATTTCAAGGTCATAAATAATAATCTTTTTTGCGGAATTGGTATTCGAGAAGATAAGGATAGTGATTTCGTATGGAAATGGGATTGCGGAACAGAAAGTATGGCCGATAAAGAAAAGGGGGAAGCTTCAGATGCTTTTAAACGTGCTGCATTTAAATGGGGAATTGGAGTAGAACTTTATTCTTCCCCATTTATTTTTGTTAAAGTAGAGACTGAAAAAGACAAAAATAACAAATGGCAGCTTAAAGATAAATTTAATAAATTTAGCATCGGTGAAATTAACTGTAAAGATAAAAAGATTACTAAGCTAAAGATTGTTGATAAAAATGATAAAGTAGTTTTCTCTTTTGGGACTAAAAACAATAATGAAGAAGAAAAGAAAAATCAAGAAAACAAACCAGACGATGTTTTTTCAAAAGAAGAAAAAGAGGTTATTTTTTCAGATAATTTAGAAAAGTGGTTAATAGTTATATCTAAAGCTAGTGATTATGAAAAACTAAAAATGTTATTTGATAAATGGAAGAATAAATTTCCTAAAGGAAGTGAATCTTATGAAAAACTGTTAGATAAAACTAATGAAAGGAAAAAAGAAGTATGTCCTACGCAGTAGATATCGAGACAATACCTGATTTATCAATGGTGGATTTCCTTCCTGATGTAAAACCAGATAAGCGCCTTACCGATGCTTGTAAAATTGCAAAAGATATAGAAATAAAGAAGCAAGAACAAATATCTAAAATGTCGCTTAACCCAATTTTTGCAAAAGTTATATGTATTTCAATGTATAATCCGTCAGAAGAGCATATTTTAATGGGGGATGAGGGGAAAATCATAAAAGATTTTTGGGACATTTTAGGAAAGCATGGGAATATATTTACATATAATGGTAAGTCATTCGATATGCCAGTAATCATAAAACGGGGATTAAGGTATAATATTGGGAATTATTACTTTAATTCAAGTATGTTTTGTGATAAATATAAGGCTGCTCGACATATTGATATAATGGAACAATTTTGTGGAAACAATGGATATGAAAAATTAGATACTTTAGCTAAAGTTTATTTAGGAAAGACTAAAAATGAAATATCTTTTAGTGAATTTCCCGAATTATTAAAAACTACGAGTGGGCAAGAAAAAATTGGAAAATATTGTTTGCAGGATGCTAAATTGACTTGGGAATTGGCTGAAAAAATGGGTTTTATGATGGAGTGATAAATGACTGAGAAATTTTTAGAAACCCCAGATGAATTAGCGGAGGCATTAAATTGTGGAAAAATTGTATTTTCATATAATGGTGATACCTTCAGAAAATCAAAACTTCCTTCTGGCGGATTTATCATGGATATAGGGGATATTTATTATATTATAGATAAAATAGAATTTGAAAAAGATGTCTATTATACAGTTGAAAAGGATTAAAAAATGGCAAGTATTAATAAAGTTATTTTATTAGGTAGATTGGGCAGCGACCCTAAAATTATGAATACTCAGAATGGTATAAAAGTTGCAACTTTTTCTGTGGCCACATCTGATACATGGAAAGACAAAAGTTCGGGTGAAAGAAAAGAACGAACAGAATGGCACTCCGTTGTTGTTTACAATACAATTTGTGCCGATGTTGCTGAAAGATATTTAAGAAAAGGTAATCAGGTATATATCGAAGGTCAGCTGCAAACTAGAAAGTGGGAAGATAATAACGGTCAGGAAAGATTTAAAACTGAAATTGTTATTCAAAATTATTCTGGGAATCTTATCCTCTTGGAAAAGAAAGAGGAAGATTCTCGTTCCGTAGAACCTGCTCAATCATATGATGATTTAGATGATTCAGATATTCCATTTTAGGATATAAAATGTATTGTACAGAAATCTCATCTCTAGATAATATATTAAATTTGGCAAAAATAAAAGCCAAAGCAATGATAATTTCCGGTAAGAAAGTAGAGATTGAAGTTTCTGAATATAAACCTAAGAGAAGTAATGCCCAGAATTCATATTATTGGATTTTCAACAACGAGGTTGCTAAGTTCTTAAATGATTCTGGGCTATCTTATGGTGAACATAATATTCCATATGATAAAGATATTATCCATAAAATAAATAAGGTCATTTTTAGTAGAGATACCACTACTAAGATGTCCATTGGAGAATTTTGTGAATATATGACTAAAATAATTATTTGGTGGACAGAAAAAACAAATGGTATGTTTTCTATGCCGGAACTTCCAGATGAGTTTTTAAGAAAAAAAGGATATGAAATCTAAATTAGATAGATTAGTTCAGCAATGGGCTTGTAAACAGCATTCAATTATTTCGGGAAAGCCCGCAGAATGTGGGCATCATTATTTTAGTCGTCGTCATGAAATAATACGATATAATTTGGATAATATAATTCCTTTAACATTAGAAGAGCATAATAAAGTTCATTCTGGCGAGATAAAAATAAATATTCCTGAGATTTTAGAAGAAATATTATTTAAGCTTAAAGAACAAGGATTAAAAAATTATCTTTTGGAAAATAGATTAACCTTAGATGATTTTTATAAAAGAGAAGAAAAGAGATTGAAAGCAGCTATAAATGTTAATTATGAAACGTTCAATCCTGAAAAATATTTTAATATCTGATTGTGTAGTTGAATCGGATAAGGGAAAGATATCTATAGATAATTATATTGAATATATAAATAATGTAATTAAGCCGCAAAAAATGTGGATAAATGATGATTTATATAATGAAAAAGTACATGATAAAGATTTTGATGTTGACTTCATGCAAAATTTAAATATGATAAAAAGGAAAGGAGGACATATGGATGATAGAAAAATAACACTTGATTTTGCAAGAGAACAAGTAGAGAAATGCAAAGAGAAGATTCTTATTCATGAAAATTCATATGAATATTATGATTTATCTGGTAAGGCTAAAGAAGATGAACATAATTTAGAGTTCTGGAAAAATAAAGTCAAGGAACTGGAAGATGAAGAAAGAAAATCTCATAAAGCAGATAATTGATGATGAAAGATATATTATGGGAAATAAGAGAAAATACCGTAATATGAATTATTATCATGTTATTGAGCGTCAAAAAAGAAATACATTAAAACTTTTATTGATTGAATTAGAAGATAAAGAAAAATATGAAAGGGTAAACAATGACTGAAGTTGGCGGCATTTTCGCAGATAATTTATACGAGTTAAACGTAGATTAAATGCGACATGTTGATATAACAAATCAAAGGTTTGGGTGCTTAACGGCTGTTAAGCGTGTTTTTGATTATGTATCTCCTAAAGGATATGTAATTCAGAAATGGTTATTTAGATGTGATTGTGGCAAAGAAGTTATAAAGTGTAAGAATCTTGTTGTTAGAGGCGAATGTCATTCTTGTGGTTGTGAAAAATCAAAAAGAATAATAGAATTTAATAAACGAACTAAAAAGAAACACGGAAAATTAAATACTAGGCTTTATAAAATATGGTCATCCATGAAAACAAGGTGCTTTAATAAGAATGATATTTCCTATAAATGGTATGGAGGAAGGGGTATTTCAATTTGCGATGAATGGATGAATGATTTTTTATCATTTTACGATTGGTCTATGTCTAATGGGTATAAAGATAACCTCACAATAGACAGAATAGATGTTAATGGAAATTATGAGCCAAGTAATTGTCGTTGGGTCGATATGAAAACACAAAACAGAAATAAGAGAAGCAACCTTTTTATTGAATATGATGGAGAATATAAGTGTTTGTCTGAGTGGGCTGAAATTTATGGGTTTAATCCAAAATTAGTTCGTCATAAAATATTGAAAGATAAGGAGTATTTAAAATGTCTAATAGCCAAATAGATGAAAAAAAACTAAAAAATATAATTTGTAGAATCGAAGAATTAAATAACGAACAAAAATCAATTGCCGATAGCATTAAGGATATAAAACTTGAAGCTAAATCCTTAGGTTTTGATGTGAAAATTATCAATGCTATCATTAAAATGCGTAAAATGAATAGTGAAGATAGAGACGAACAAGAATATCTCTTGGAATTATATAAAAAAGCTCTTGATATGTAGATAACTAATATATCGTTTGACAAGTTATACAAAAATCCTATAATTATCATAGTTAATATATAGGATTTTTTGTATGTTTGAGCCAACATTAGTAATTAAATATCATAAAAAGAATGATACTTTTTCTATAAATGTAAAAGGTAACTTCACTAAAGGAATGATTTATTCAATAATAAAAGCATTGTTAGATAATAATCCTGATATTTGTCAGGAAATTCTTAGTGAGGTTGCAATAAATCTAATTAAAAAGAATGGGATGTTAAATTAATGCCAAATTGTCCATATTGCAAAACAAAAATGTCTTTATCATCAAGAAAAGTCTCAATATCTGTAACAAAAAAGGTAAATAAATTTCAATATATTTGCCATAATTGTTTTAGCCGAGGTCCGTTGGCTGATAGTGAAAGCGATGCTGACGTAAAGACGATTTCTCCTACAATATTTAAAAAGATAGAAGATATAGCTAAAGATAAAAATTTTGAATTATCTGACAATGCGGATAAAATAATAAAAGCAAAACTACGCATGTTTGGTGAAAACAATTGGGAAAGATGTCCATGTTGTTCTGATGATGAAGAAAGATTTTGTGGATCTGAAAAATGTGAATTAGATACATATAATAATAAGCATTGTCATTGTAATTTATTTTTATTTAAAGCAAAATAATATGGAAAACGAAAGAAGAAAAATAATAGAGGATGCTCTTTCTGTAATTGATACTGGAGATAGACAGCTTAATTATGGGAAACCAGAAGATAATTTTTCTAGAATCTCTATGTATTGGAATGATTTTTGTGGAATATCTAGATTAAAATCGTATGATGTAGCTATTATGATGATTTTAATGAAAATATCTCGTTTACAGAATACCCCGAATCATCGCGATTCATGGTTAGATATTATTGGATATGCTGCTTGTGGCTGGCAATGTGCAGAAAAGGATTGTAATAATGATAAATTTTATAAAATTGATATATAATATATTTTTAGCAGCAATTATTTTTCCTTTACAGGTAATTTTATTAATAATTACTTTACCACTTTTCTTTATATTATGGATAATCGCCTTAATATTAGGTATTTCAACAGAATTTACTATTCATAGGATTATAAAATGAAGAGAGAATTGTTAAAACTAGTTACAACAGATTGTGCTGAAGTTCGCGATGATATGATTGAAAAATTAGCTAAAGATTTTGCTGATATTTTTGATTTAGAGGGATGTGTAGATAAGGCAAAAATAATTTTTGAAAAACAATTAAATGATTGCAGTGATGATTTATTGTACACCGCAGCGATGCAACAATCTAATTTGCCGATGATGCTAACAGATGTTTTTAAGAAATCGATAAAAAAAATGAATAATAGTAGTTAAATCATTTAACGATTAATTAAGCATCTTGTGTTATTATTTATACTCATTCAATATAAGGAGAATTAAATGTTAAACGAATATCAGCGTAGTAATTTAGAAGCTAGAAGAATAAACGTGGATGAAGTAGAATCAGCAGATTTAAGCCCTGATTCTATGTTAATTAAAATGAAAGACGGCACAGAACATAGACTTTGTGAGGTATGGTCTCGTTGTATGGGTTGAGTTTAGCCCATGTAAAATCGTATCTAATAGAATGTGAAAACTTTTAAGCAACACAGAGGAAAGTAAAAGTCGTAAGACTAATCCGTAAGGATATAAAAAATGTTTAAGAGAAAATATAAATTAAAAGAGAATATCTTTGATAAAATAGATAGAAATGTAGCTTATTGGTTGGGTTTTATGTATGGTGATGGTAATTGCACTTGTGAAAATAAGATAAGATTAGCTTTAAGAGCAAGTGATTACGAACACTTAGTTAAATTCAGAAATTTTATAGGCTCAGATGATAGACCAATAAAAAAATATGTTAATTCATTAGGTCATGATTTTTGTGGATTTGAATTTAGAAGTTGGAAAATGCACAATTCAATAAAAAAATACGAACTTAACAAAAGAAAAGAAAATAGAGGAAGACTTCACTTAGATTTGATACAAGATAATGTAGTTAGTGATTTTGTTAGGGGACTTTTTGACGCAGACGGAACATTTTTTTATAGTGGAATTCATAAAAATCATCTTTTTTCAGAGATAACAGGAAGAAAAGCATTATTACAAGATATTAAAAATATACTTGTGAGATTTAAAGTCATAAGTGAAAATAAAAAAATAGTAAAAAATGGTTCAATTTTTAGAATTAGAATGGCTAATTCTGATACTATAAAATTTATGGACTTTATTTATGCAAAAGAGCCAAGATATTTCCTTTCTCGAAAATATGGATTGGCAAAAAACTACCTTGAGAGACTAAACGATACGACACATAAAAGTGAAGCGATAGTCCAATTTTAGGTCAATTGTATTTTAGACCTATTTCTGATTTTAACAAAGGGAAAAAATCAGAATTTTATACAAGAACATATTTTAAGGAAGACAAAGCTGTAGCTGTATTGTCTGATAGCTGTTGTTGTAGAATGGCCGCTGAATGAGCTATAAAAGCAATCATTATATGGTTGCTTTTTTTGTATAAAGCTGTTGACAAATCATAAAAAAGTGATAACATATATCTATATGTTATAGGAGGAAGTATGAAAATTTATGAAGTTGGCGGTTGTGTAAGAGATTCTTTATTGGGAAAAACACCTAATGATTTCGATTATGTTGTTATAGGTTCATCTATTGAGGAGATGAAAGAAAATGGGTTTATTCAAGTAGGTAAAAATTTTCCTGTCTTTATAAAAAATGGGAAAGAGTATTCTTTAGCAAGAAAAGAATATAAAACCGGGTCATCTCACAAAGATTTCTATTTTGATTTTTCTCCTAATACATCATTAGAGGATGATTTATCAAGGAGGGATTTTACCATAAATTCTTTAGCGCGGGATGAAAATGGTAAAATATATGACTACCATCGTGGACTAGAAGACTTAAGAAATAAGAAAATAAGACACATTAATCGTCATTTTCAAGATGATCCTTTAAGAGTTTTGCGAGGATGCCGTCTCGCTGCTCAATTAGATTTTACGATCGATAGATTAACAATAAGATATATGAAAAAAATGGTGTCTGAGGGATGTTTAGAACATATTTCTCCTGAAAGAATATGGAAGGAATTTGAAAAAGCTTTAACTGGTAAGTTTTATATTTTTTTGAAATATTTAGACATTTGTGGAGCCTTAGAAAAAATTCTTCCTGAAATATGTGAATTAAAAAATAGCTTAGAAAATAAAAAATACCATCCGGAAGGAAATTCTTTTGGGCATACAATGTCAGCAATTAAAACGGCAGATAAATTATATCCTAATAATTCATTGGTTAAATTTTGTGTTTTATTCCATGATATAGGAAAAATAAAAACGCCTAAAGAAAATTATCCACATCATTATGGGCATGAAGAACTTGGGGCCACTATAATTAGAAATATATGTTCACGAATGAGAATCCCCAAAATATATTTAGATTATGCCATCAATTCGTGTTTGAATCATATGAGATTCTATAAGATTGATAACATGAAATTTGGAAGTCTTTATGATTTTGCCAAAAAAGTAAGTGGAAAAGAAGAAAACCTTTATAAGGTTTGTCAATGTGATGCTTACCGTAAAACTAATGAAAGCATTAAAGGTTTAGATATTAAATTATCTATGCTGAAAGCAATGATTTATTGTCAGAAAAACACACATTTTGATGAAATAAAAAAAATATCAAAAGGAGAAAATATCGAATGGATAAAGAAAAGATTAAAAGATTTAACAATTGAAAAATATAGGAGGAATTTTTATGCTTAATTTAATAACAGGAACATTTATTTATTGGGATGCGCCAAACAGCACAGAGTTTAATCCAGAAAAGAAGCTTAAAGGGATTGCCATTGTTGAAGATGATAACCACGCTTTTTTAGTTCTTACGAAAGATATTAAAAATGTTGATTGGTGGGACGGTAAACGCAAATGTGAAGAAGAGTTTGCGCAAATGCCTAATCTGCGGCAGCTCGACGCAATCTACAAGAATAAAGAAGTTTTGAACAAAGCCTTTATTGCGGCAGGAGGTGAAACTTTGGATGGTGAAGCTTTTTATTGGTCCTCTACTGAGTACGACTACAACACTGCGTGGGGGTTGCGTATGAGTGACGGTAACAGGGCTTGGGACTATAAGTCCGACGATGACTACTACGTTCGTCCGGTTCTAGCTTTTTAACTTTGATTATTTTATAGGGAAGAAATGTATTTGTCTTTCTTCCCTATATATAAATCCCAAAATTATTAAGGTTTATTTAATTACGAGAACAATATTCATTATAATATAAGTCTTGTATAAGAATAGCTCGTGCTAAATCTTTTGTTAATTCTTTTTGTTTAAATACAGATAATTTTTCTTCTGTAATTAGTATATCGCAAATATTGTTATTTGTCTGTAATCTTAATATTGAGCATCCGCTCAACATCATGAATAGGCATATTAGATACATTATTCTTAATCTGCTGTATTTTTTCTTCGTTTTCTTTGTTCGCTTGTAATAATCTATTGGAAATTTCATTTTTCCCAGCATCAATAAGTTGTTTGTTTTTTAAATAAGAGATTAAATCAGCCAATAACTTGATGAAATATTTAATTATATCTTTCATTGAACTATATCCAAATAATATATGTTTTCATTGTGTTTCTAATGCTGATATTTTTTCTCTAAGCAAATTCAAATCTTGGATAATTATAAGATTTTCGGCATTCTTTAAAGTTATTTTTAATGGTTTTCCGCCAAAAGATCTTGTGTCATCTCCACGGTAAATCATTTTTTTTCTTTCTTATTTTTACTGAAAGGGGGATATATTTTTATAATATCCCCGTCCAGTAAGTTTTATTATTTATTTTCAAAAGAAGATAAGACTTCATTAAATTTTACTTTAATTTGATTGACTTCTTCTTCTGTAACCTTACCATCTTTTACAGCTTGTAAAACTTCATCAATTAAATTAACTATGTTTGTTGTTCTCTTCCAACCTTTTTTTTCTAAGAAAGAGCTAATTGGTTTCCATGCTAATAATGTAGTGATTATTAACGCAATAAATCCAGCAATTGTATATTCCATTTTATTTTCCTAAGTTCGTTGCAATATATTCCATCTTGGCAGCTCTATTAAGCCAGCCATCAAGATATTTTCTTCTTCTTAGGAGTTTTATTTGTTTTCTGCTTTCTGTATCATCTAATAAAGGGGTACAAATATCAGAATAATATTTATTTCTTCTTGCTGTAAATAGAGGAATAATTTTTTCATCAGAAGATGATTTAAGAGCTTTATATGTTTGAGGCCCTAATATGCCGTCATCTTTTACATTCAAAGCCCTTTGTAAAAATTTTTTAGCCATTGTTGGACTACAATTTACAGCTGTATCAAAAACTAAAAGAGCAATAGGAAGTCTCATCTCATCGCAATTGCAAGCTTGCCAAAATTCACAATCATAAAATCTGCTAGCTTCTTCTAGGGATAAATTTTTTATATCCTCCCTTGTTGCGCTTGGATATTTATTTTTATATGTTTGATATGATATACCATATTTAGTTATACCTCCAGTATCATCTTTATCGTCAGATAGGTGTCCTTCTGCTTCTAAAACATATTTCAAACAAATCTCAAAATTACTCATTATTGTCCTAACATTTTTGCTATTCCGCCTGATGCAATATAGGCTATAGCTCCATACTCAACTATCTTTTTAGTAATTTCTTTAATAAAGCTTTTTTTAGCTTGTTCTGCTGTTAAACGTAGATTACGAACAAAAATAAAATCCTTTCGTACCTCTTCACGGTCTTCATAAATCATACCAAATCTCTCAGCAACAGTTATTGTTGCGTTTTCCATTTTATCTACAAGGGTATTCAATGTTTGCTCTATCTGGGCAAGTTTTTCTGTATTTATTCTGGTTGTTGACCAGCCATCTGCAATTTTATTAATTAAATGACTCAGTTCATCTACTTTTTTATCTACATTTTTAATATTGGCTTGCAACATACCGATTTTTTCGGCTGTGTTAATTTTTTCCATTTTTATTTTTTTCTTTAAGAAGTGGGCGTATTCGTGTGAAAGAATTGTTTACGATACTCCAACGAGTACCAACTAATTGTTCTATTTTAGATATTGTTTCTTTATCGTAGGATTTAGATTTGATTATAACGAAATTTTCTTTTTTTGCTTGAAGTAGTCTTTTAGAGTCTTTAACTAAAATTCCATGTCTATAATGATAATAGTTCCCATTATAGTATAAACCATAAGAACCAAGTTCGTATTTATTTAATAATGCAAGAATATAATCTTGGAGACCGGATGCTTTACTTCTTACAGCAAAAATATCTTTATCATTTAATTGGGAGGGAATAGCTTGCCCATTACGAAAAATAATATATCCAATCCAAAATGATAAAGCTATTGCTCTTATCCACTCCATAATAAATGCTATGTTAAGATAATAAATAGGAAATGCTAATATATTTGTTATAAGATAAAGCATTTCAAATAATATTAGGCATTTAATTCTTGTTCGTGTATTAGGTGTATTCTTAAACCACTCGTAACATGCAATAAAAGAAATAATAAACAATGTAAAATAGGTTAAATCAGCATAAAGTTGAGGGTCAGCAATAAAGTTATTCATATTTACTAATATGAATTGCAAAGCCAATAAAAGATATATTCCGCTAAACTTTAACAAAATAAGGTTTCCCTGTTACTGGTTTTGTGTTCAATATCCTGACTGGAATAAATGCTGTTTTAGATGGTCTAGCACCAAAATTGGAACCATTTTCTTTATTAGATTTATAAGAATTGCCTGATGTAAATCTTCCCATTTCATCACGATAAACTTTTCTATCCCCATATTTTGTACTGATTATGTCAGCTCTTATGGATTTAGAAACATTATTTATCTTATCTTTTATATCTTCTTTTTTCATTTTTTATTCCTTATGGGAAATATATCATATATTAAATAAAATGTCAACTGTGGAAAAATTATTGTAGACAACGAAAGGGGATTAATTATATTAGGTATAGGTATGGTTTATCCTATGGAGGAATATAAATGAAAATTCTTGAATTATTTTCTGGATACGGAAGTCAAGCATTAGCGCTTAAAAATCTAGGTGTTGATTTTACGTCTGACATATCTGAGATAGATAAATATGCTATTCAAGCTTATAATCAATTACACGGAGAAACGTATAATTGGGGCGATATTACTAAGATTGATGAGAGTAAATTGCCATATTATGATTTAATAACATACTCAAGTCCATGCTTTACTGAAGACACGCTAGTTTTGACTGAAAACAGAGGATTCCAAAAAATAACGGACATTCAAATAGGCGAAAAAGTTGTTACGCATGATGGCAACTATAAGAGTGTTGAAAAAGTCATAAATAATGGAGAAAAGAAAACAATCAAAGTTTATGGAATGGGTATAGATGAAATTCATACAACTCCTAATCACTTGTTTTATGTAAGAGTAAGAAACCATGCTTGGGATAAAAGCTCTCATTCATCCATAAGAACATTTTCAAATCCGACATGGAAACAAGCCCACGCCTTAAAGCGGTCAGATTATCTAGGAGTCCCTGTAAACAACAAGTCTGAACTACCAATTTGGGACGGTATAACATTTACTCGGTCTGATGGTAGAAAAGGTAGGCATAAAAATCAACTATCAGAATATCTAGCTAATAAAAACTTTTGGTGGTTGATTGGCCGATATATCGCTGATGGATGGGTTAGAACGAACAGCGGAATCGTGTTGGCTTGTGGTAAGAGTAAATTTAATGAAATGAAAAACAAATGCGATTCTTTGGGTATAAAATATCATGTTGTTGAAGATAGAACTGCTTTAAAGTTTCGCTATGTGCTTAAAGAGTTAGAACTGTTCGTAAAGCCTTTTGGTAAGTATGCTTATGGGAAAAGAATACCGTCTTTTGTAATGAATCTTCCAATTAATTTGTTGGAATCTTTTCTTGATGGATATATGTCAGGAGATGGTTGTTTCATAGGGGGAAGATACAAATGTACATCTGTAAGTCGCGAACTCATTTATGGCATCGCACAATGTGTGGCAAAAGTATATAAACAGCCTTATTCAATATACAAAACAATAAGACCAAAGAAAACAACGATTGAAGGAAGATTGGTAAGCCAAAGAGACACCTATCAACTGTGTTTTAAGAAGAATAAATGTATTCAGGATAAAGCTTTTTACGAAAATGGGTTTCTATGGTTTCCTGTGAATAGAATCGAAGAATCAAACATTGAAAACGTCTATGATTTAACAATATCTGAAAACCACTCATTTACAGTTCAGGGGACCGTCGTACATAATTGTCAGGATTTTTCTACTGCTGGATTAAACAAAGGTGGTGATTTAGGAAGTGGAACACGTTCAAGTTTATTGTGGGAATGCGAGCGTATTATAAGAGCTGTTAAACCTCAATATTTGCTTATGGAGAACGTGAAAAATCTTGTCGGAAAGAAACACAGACATAATTTTGACAGATGGCTAGAAACTCTTGAATATTTAGGATATAATAACTATTGGCAAGTATTAAACGCCAAGGACTATGGTATCCCTCAAAATAGAGAACGTGTTTTTGTTATTAGCATCCGTAAAGATGTTGATACCAAAGGTTATAAATTTCCATCATCTGTACCATTACAGAAAAGGTTAAAAGATATGCTTGAGCCTTGTGTTGATGAGAAGTACTATTTGAGTGCGGATAAGGTTGAGAAATTAACAACACAAATAAAAGAAAAAGAAATTAGTAACACGATTCGTTGTGGTGGTCGTAGTAGCTTGGACGGTAAGCATACATGGGACATTATTGCTGAAACATTTATCGTAGATGACACACAAGGTTTCGACGGTGTTAGATGTTACAACAATTATTCGCCGACATTAAGAAGTGAGCGTTCAGGATTAAAGATACTTGAACCTAAAGTTATTCAAATTGGAAACATTGTCAGCACTGGTAACTGGGATAATCCGCAAAGAGGTAGAATTTATAGTTATGAAGGATGTTCTCCTGCTCTTAATTGCGTAGGTGGTGGTGGATTAGAACCTAAAATTTTAGAGGAAAATATAAAAAATTACAGAATAAGAAAACTTACGGCAAGGGAATGCTTTAGATTGATGGGTGTTAAAGACGAACAGTTTGACAGATTAAGTGGAATATCGAACTCACAACTATATAAACTTGCTGGAAATAGCATTGTTGTTAATGTTCTCGAAGCTATTTTCAGAAATCTATTTATTGAAACAAATATTGAGAAAACAGGACAATTGGATTTATTTTAGTGTTGACAAATAAAATTAAAGTGATAATTTTATGGCAGAGAATTTTTTACAATAAATTATAGGAGGTTAAAATGAGAAATGCAACTGTACTCGAAAGTTACAATGAAATTTTAGGTGCCCATATGCGCGGAGAATATCCGGAACTCGCTTTAGTTATTCCTGCTAAAGAAGCAGAACAATCTGAAACGCCAGATACCACACCGATGGCGCAGCTAGGTATCCCCTACGAAATTGGTAAATACTATCCAAACAAAGGTGTATACGCTGGAGAACTCAAAAAAGAGGACGGCTTTTATGGTATTTTTGCAGCTCTGCAAGATGCTGGTGAAAAAGACGAAGATGGAGATTCTCAAGAATATACTTGGGAAGAGGCCATGAAAATAAAATTCTCGCAAGACAATATCCATATACCGGATATCAGAGAACTTTCATTGCTCCACCTCAATATTGATGATGTTAATGCAGGATTGTCCGCAGCTGGCGGCGAAAAGTTAGAGGGCTATTACTGGTCCTCTACCGAGTATAATAACCGCAGTGCGTGGTTATTGCGTATGAGTGTCGGTTACAGGGATTGGCTCAATAAGGTCAGCAGTAACTTCTACGTTCGTCCGGTTCTAGCTTTAAAACTTTAACTATTTATCTATTTATCTATTTGAGAAAATTATGGTTTGATAATCTTAGTCTTTAACTGATAGGGTCTAATATGAGTAATAATGCTCCTGATTATAAAGATAACTTATTTTTTCATCCTAAAAAAACATTATCGATGCCGATAACAAAAGAATATACAAAAGTATTATTTTTAATGTTTATTAAAATTTTATTTATATCTTGGGGCGTTTTTGTTTCTCTAGGGATGCTTTATGGTCTCATAGTCATTTTTTTGAGATTATATTTTTGGATGGATTTTTGACATATTTTTTCAGATGTGATAACAAGGGAAAAAGAAAATGAGTGAAAAAGATACAGTAAATGAGATTGCAAGGAAAAAGTTTAAGGAGTTAGGGCTATCATATTCCGATATAGGCTCAAAAGAATTTTACAACCTTATAGAGCGCCTGAATGAAATTTTACCCGAGAACGAATTTACTTATTTCAAAATGAAAGTTTCAACCCGCCCCAAGAGGTATGCGCCGCAAATAAATTTTGCGCCGGACGGGAGTATTAAATCTGCGTTTATTCGTTGCGACGCTCATTATTTTAGTGGGAGAGAGGCCATTTCATTTAATGAAGACGGATTTATCGGCTTTGCCAGTTGGGCAGATACAAGCAATACAAAGCCTTTCACAACAGCATTTATAAAATGGGCTGAGGATATTGCCTACAAAAAGGAGAAGCTCAATGGGTTATAGGAGATATTTGTATATCGCAAACAAGAAAGATATTAATAAAATCCGTAAAATGACAAAAGAAGAACTTTGGGCGTTCTCTGAACAAAATCCTTATGAGGGCGAACTCTTTCCTTACATAGGAGATGTTTTAAGAAAAGCTAAAGCCTCTGCGGCTTTTGAAATGGGGAAATATATTGACTATCGAGATAAGTTACAACCGTTTTTGAGACCATTATTCCGCAATAAAGAAACTCATAACTATTATAATCAGGAAGATGAACTTTTTGTTGCGAAGCCAGAGATTTTGCAAACCTTAGCAACAATTTTTAAGGAAAAAGTACAGGCTCACTACCAAGATCTTATGCAAGAAAAAAGTTCAGATGAATTTGATAAAAGGTCACAGTTTGATAGATTGTTAAGTTCTGCGAGGTCAAATTTAATGTGGTCTGAATATCTCGATAAACTTCCGGATAATAAATATGAACTTGGCGGCGGTTGGCTGTACGAGCACGAGGTATTCTCAATCCTTTATCTTATGCGAATATTTAATAGTAAAAAGCAATGTTTGATTTTTAGAGGGTATTAAGATGAAAAAATATAAAGAAAAAGTATTTGAGGGCCAAAGTGAGCAAGTGTACGCTCTTAGAATGTATGGAGATTAATGAATAATGTTTGTATATAAAGACGAATATAATACCAAAGAATTTAGAAATGCTCTACGAAGATTAGAAAAAGCCATAAAAGATATAAACGATATGGGATTTGTCCCGTTTTGTGGCGGAGGCATTAATATACACCGCAAAGAGGATGCTTATAACTTTTCAAATGAAAATATTATTGCAACTTTAGATGGTGTATTTGCAGAGGGAGGAGATTATTGATGTCATATTTAGAAGAACTGCTGCCCGAGTTCCGAAACGGGGCTAAGATTAGAAGACGTATTTGGGATGATAAAGAATTATTCGTAAAAATAAATGAAGCTGGCGAACCTGTTTTAAATAACGGTAATAAGTTTGAATTTTGTAGAAATATTAATTGTTCTGATTGGGAACTCTACCAAGAGCCTATAGATTGGGAATATATCATCGACCACAAATGCCTTTGCTGGTTTTGGGATGATGACGATACAGATGGCGTTATGGCTATATTAGTATCAGTTTATAAAGATTCACCGTATCGTTATTATTGTCGGGATTTAGCAGGATGTGGTTCATCAAGAAAGCATTTCCGCCCTGTCCGCAAAGATGAAGTAACTTTTTATGAGGACAAGAGAGATGGGAATAATTAAAAGCCTTACCACACTTGTATCCACCCCTATACGTTGCTTAGGAGAATTAGGCGAAGATTTAAGCTGTTTAACAGACGACAAGAAAGATGAAACAAACGGTTTATTATCTATCGCGACGCTAGGCACTTCAAGCCTTGTAAAAGGCGTTGTTAAGTCAATTAAAAAAGCTGGAGATGATTTAGATGATTAGACGCTTGCTTTGTTGGCTCGGCTTCGTCTGCATAATCGTAATTTCCACATTTTGGGGATTTTTTACATCACTCGGTTGGGCATTATGGTTTAACGAAAAATTCACATCTATCATGTTCATCGGCGGATTTAAGACAATACAACATATGGCAGCATATCCTATTACACATTTTTCTCATCCAAAAGGTTTTGACTGTTTGTTTTCTGGAGCCGTGGACAAATGTGCTGAAATTGAGCAAGCATTAAAGGAGATTAATGGATGAGTAATATAGATGCTTTGTTAGCTTCTTCACCTGTAAATAAAACTACTGCAATAAATATAATTTTATTTGATTAAAAAACAAAGAAGTGATAAAATGCGTGATGATTATAAAATTAGAAAATATTTTAATGAGCTAATTATGTGTATTGTTTCAGAGTATGATATATCTCCGGATGAAGCAAGAAAAAAATTAGGAAATTTTATTCTGTCTAATAAATATGCAGAACTTGTTGAAAACTGGAAAAATATCTGTATATTCAGAGATATTCCAAATAATTTAGTTGATTTTTATAAGTTTAAAGATAAGGGACCAGACGACACGGCCTAGCCCCTAGAAAATCAATCTTTCATAGCATAAATATATTTCTTTGCTTTTCCTTTTCCACCATTAGGTGCATCGGGGTCATCAAGAAATCCTAATGCTAATTCTGCACAATAGTCAAGAATTTTACTTCTATCTGTTGCTATTTTTTTTAAGAATTTGTTTTGGTCGTAATAAAACATATGTACAGCCCAATCAAAATCAAATTCATTAAAGTCTTCTGTGCTGAAATTTATACCTTTTGTTGATGCAATTTGTTTAATTTCATCATGTGTAAAATGACGTCCTTCTTCTCCTGCATCGTTATACATTTCAGTGATAGATTCATCGGCAGCTTCTTTTGTCAATTCTGGTCCATTAACTGCAAAATCTAAATGCTCTTCTAGTTCGCATTTTTGTTGCTTGTTAAGTTCTTTAAAATGACGTTCGAGAACTTCCATAGCTTCTTCGCGTTTGCTTTCTGGCAACTGTACAGCTTTCTCTAATAAGTTCTTAAGTTTCATTATTCAAATAATCCTTTAATAGTCTTATACTTACGATAGTATTTTAGAGCTTTAGTGTAGAAATTATCTTTCTTTTTAGGCTCGGATTTCTTATTTTGTGAAACACCTACAGTAATAAAAAGTACAAGAACAAATAATAATATTAGGAGGAAGATTGCATTCTCATTTTGTTGTGGATACATAGCGTCTCCTAGTATCTAGCAGACGAATTTCCTCCGCTGGAACCGCTCATGGAATTATTTGAGTTCATAGATGGGTTGTTATAAGCGTTCCCGGGCGTATATCCTGCAGCGCTTGTAGAACCTCTTTTCTCATATCTGTCATAATCTCTGTCATAACCTCTATCAGATTCTCTATCATCCTCTCGGTTCATTCTTTCACGGTTTCGTTCTCTTTCTCGGTCGATACGTTCTCCTGCCATCCCGCGTTTTCTTACACCGCGGCGTTTCTCGTAATCATCCCAATCTTCGTCGTCATCATAGTAGTCATCATCTTCATAATCATCATAATCATCATATTTAGATTTATAACCACCATGTTTACGAATGCGGCCCATTTTTTTAGCCTTTGACATACCATTTCTTAGTATATCATTTGCGAAGTCTTTGCCTTCTTCAGTTCTCATAACCCAATCTAACAAAGCTCCCAATGCAACATACATCAATTTCATATCATAACCTCATACTTTTTAGTTTTGATAACATAGAATCGACTTTACTTCCAAGAGATTTAATTTTATTATTAATCTTTGCAAGCCCTTTATTTGCCTTTTCTACTTCATCATCTGTTAGCGTAACACTAACAGGAGCTTTTCAAACATTAGTTGGAATATCCACTGATTCGTTTGGTACAGCGACTTCTTGAGCCGCAACGGCATCAGCTGTTTCTGTCGGTGCAGGTGTGGTAACATTTACTACATCATAACAACTTCTTGGAACAAAAAACAGTAAAGAAGCATGAATAGGATTATTACCATAAACCAAATCATAACATCTACGACATCTAACTTGGTCAGCTCTTAAATAGTTTCCTGTTCTTACCATCATCGGTATCTGAGTTGTTCCATTTATTAGAATAACTTGGTCAACTGCTGCATCGGCAGGAATTGACTGGCAAATTATCAAACGAAAAGGTTGATGATTTGTTAATGTTACTTCTGGAATTGTAATTTCTAGATTACCTCCTGTAACAACAACAGATGTACTTTTCACAGTTAATATACAATTATTCATTTTATTTTCCTAAAATAAAAGAGGGAATCAGGGGAGTTTTACCTCCCCGAATAACTAAATGCTTAAACTAAAGGATAGTTACCGTTGCATCCGCATCCGTAATTATATCCGCGAGCTACTTGGGCAGAACTTTCAATTCCTAAACCATTGATGATTCCAGCATTGGGGCATACAGCTCCGATGCCTGTTACATCAGGTTTCTTTAGCATGTTACAGCTAATTGTAGAAATTTGTTTTTCTAATGCGCCAAATCTTTGGTCTGCTGCAATTTGACCTTTTAGGAAGTAATTATCCATTTCGGCTTTTGCAAGCTTATCCCGTAAGTTTTGATATTCATAGAAATCTATTTTTGTTCCGATTGTAGCTGAAGCAGCAGTTACGGCATCACGAGTTGCATTGGCTTGGTCGATAATTCTGAAGTTTGTTTCTGCGGCCGTAATTAAACCACGTCTTTCAACTTCACAATTTGTTGTTCTGTCACATCCGCCCCAATTATTACATCCGCGATTCCACATGTTTCCACCTATAAAGAACCACAGAATAAGGACAATGAAAATGACCCATCCCCAGCTAAAAGTGCTATCTCTGTTATCCATAATAATACTCCATAATTAATACAAGTGCTATAAACGAGTTAATGCTCGTTTGTATTTTTCTAAATCATCATCTCGCACAATTTCAGATGATGGTTGTGGCGAAGTAGCAGAACCTGCAATTGTTTGCAGGTTATTTGCCACCTCTCCTTTATCCAGCCCAAGTACGTTCATTACAATGTTTGCTTTCGGACTGTCTAAATTTTCAATAATTTTATTCACAAAGTTTGTTTGAACTCCGGCTTCTTTTAGGGCATCAAGAGGATTTTGGTTTTTTCCCATTATTTCCTGTGCCTTTGTCACTGCTGATTGGAGTTTCTTTTGCTGTTCCTGATTTAACCCCACAGCTTTTCCCAAGACTGGAAGAAGATTCATCACATTGAACATCTTTTTTCTCTTTTAATTGGTTAATTTCATTTTGCATATCTTTCATTTGAAGAAGCATTTGATTCATCAATTCAGATTGCTCTTTAATTATCTCTTCAGGGGTTTTTTCTTTTTCTATTATCCCCGCATCCACGAGTTTATTATAATATGTATCGCAAATCTTTTTTAAATCAATATATTTACTATTCAAAGCTGAATATGTTTCATTTGTTACACCGAGTTGTCCGATTTTATTACCTATATAATCGGTTTGAAATATTCCGCCATTTTCGACATAACAAGTAAAAATATTGTTATATATTGATGTTTTCTCGTGTGTTAGATTCATTTTATCCTCTTTAACATCTATTTAAAACATACCACAAAAATAAAAATAAAATTTACGATTATTTATCTGTTTTTTGATTAAATGATAAATGGTCTTGGATTTGTTTTAATGCTAAAGAACATTTTCTGCTCACAGATGCAATGTTCGTATTTTTCATATATGCAACCTTAGTCAAGCTATATTTGTGCTTATATCGCAAAATAACAAGCTGTTTTTCTTCATCAGATACCCCGGCCATGGCCATTAATAAATTTAATCTATCGAGTGAAATGGATTTTATGTAAGAGCGTAGCTCTTTTACATTTGAAAAGTTTTCTATCATTGTCTGTTTGTTTTCTAAATCGCTAATAAAATTAATATCTCAAATAATGTGAGAAAAATAAAAACCCCTAAAAGTGTTAAAATTTTAGTAACAAAATTCATAATATATATATAACATATTTTGTCTTTTTTGTCAAAACATTTTATACTAACTCATTGTTAATGCTTAATATATTTTAAAATTAACTTTTTGTTAACTAATATACCCCTATACTTTGACTCAAATGGATTTCCAAGTTTAACGTACCCCGGTCGGTTGACTCAAATGGATTTTCAAAAAAAATAAAAATTATGTGTTTTGTTTTACAGCATATATGATGAATTATATAGAATATTGGAATAACTAATATATTGACCATACTAAATATATTGATTGAGCAGGTAAATAAATTGATTGTTGTGTTTATAATAAGGAGGAGTTCTTTATAGATATACTGTCCGCGATAAAATCTATAGTAATGTATCGACAAGTGATATTGTATAATATATGGATGTAAATGCTCTAAAGATGCATAAACAATGATTTTTAGATGTCGCATAAATTGTTTAGTCAGATAAGATAAATGGGACAAAGTTTTTTAGGGGAAAAGGTATAAGGCGATTTTTTTTTAGGATATTTATATAGTGATGACAATATAATTCTTCCCAAAAATTTTATAGTGCGATGCGATTTCCCAAAAATTTTATAGTGCGATGCGATTTCCCAAAAATTTTA